>Ga0268262_10006884_pt1 | contig 10759 bp, 9 predicted proteins | sample TergutNc150P3_FD_190354 | JGI IMG/M metagenome (GOLD analysis project Ga0268262, IMG submission 190354) | Nasutitermes corniger P3 segment gut microbial community from laboratory colony in Florida, USA - Nc150 P3 (SPAdes) (version 2) | ecosystem: Host-associated > Arthropoda: Insects > Digestive...
GCTATGAGAGATAAATATGTCTCTCGTTGATACAAATATTATCTTGCGATACTTGCTGAACGACATACCTGAACAATCCGAAATAGCGAGATTGGAATTGAAAAGCGGTAATGTGAAAATATTGACCCAAGTGGTTGCCGAGGTTATCTATGTGCTTAGCAAGATTTACAAAATAAATAGAAAGGAAATATCGGAGAATTTACTTAAAATATTTTCCTTAAATGGAGTAATAGTTGAAAATGAGGAGATTGTAGTTTTTGCAGTAGCCGAATATGGAAATTCCAAATTGGATTTTGTGGACGAGCTTCTTTATGCAAACAGCAAAATAAGAGGCACTGTGGTTAAGACTTTTGACAGCAGTTTGCAAGAAAAGTTAGATTTGCTAAGAAATTAATTAAAATGCCAAAATTCGCCACACTCCTTCTCCTCTGCACCACCCTCTTTGCCCAGCAAAAAGGTACCCTCACCGATGCAGAACTTATGACCGAATTTGAACTTTCGGCAAAGAGCATATTTTATGAGCACAGTTACTATAGCAGCAACGGCGGCAAAGAAGTATCCAGTATCTTAGTGACCAAAACAGCAACGGGTGCGATTGCAACAGTGAAAGAGAAATCAAACAGAAAAAATATTGTACTCAATTTGAACCTCAATAGGGAAGAATGGTTGGGTTTCATAAGAATTTTATCCAAACTCCGCGTTTACGAATGGGAAGAAAAGTACTACCCTTATGAACCTAAAGATCATATTGACAGCTTGCTTACTCGGAAAGCTAGGTCTTACGCTGGAGATTGGACAGTCAAAATAATATATTCTGATACATTTAAATCATCAGGCCGCGATAATGCTCATCCATCGAATTTCTCTAAATTTCAAGATGCAATGAACAGTATGAAAGAGAAAGTAGAAGAAACCCCAATTGAGAATAAATTGAAAACGAAATATGAGAAAAGATTTGGAATACCGATAAGCAATCTTGAACTTTCAACAAAGAAAGTACGTTTTTCGATTGGACAATACAGCAATTATGACATTTTCTATGCAGATAGAACGGCAACAGGTGGATTTGTAACATATAGAAGTGACAAGTATAGAAACTACACGGTAGAATTAAATATGGAAGAATGGTTAGATTTTATAAGAGCTTTATATAATAAATGCCGCGTTAATGAATGGGATAGAGATCATTACATATTATAAAAAGATTACAATGAGGCGTGGGAACTCAGTATATTCTATTCAAATGATATTGCACCAAAATTTCCTGATGGTCACGATACATATCCCGCGAATTGGGATGAATTTAAAAAAATAATGAACGATATTATGGAAAAGGGTGAGAAAAAATTCCTACCCGCCCTCCCTTTTGGCACCCATCACTAGAGGGAAATTTTCACACAATTAGTGATATTAATCACACAAACGCAGAAAAATATAAGAAATCCAAAAAAAATTTGCCCCCCCCCCCCCCCCCCTATAAGAATGTATATTTATGGTAGAGGTTTTGTATATTAACCAAAGGAGAACCTATATATGAAAATGCAAATAAAGCTTTTCGCATGTGCTATTTTAGCAGTTTTTGTCCTTTTGGGTTGCGATCCCAGCCCCAATCCTGATGACGATACCCTTGGGACTAGAGATGAAACTTCCTCAAAACAGAGCGAAGACAATAGCGGATTATCCGTTCCACCTCCAGCTAACGGAGGAGGAGATGTTGGCGGAGGCGACCCTATGCCACCAGAATATGTAAAGCCAGAGCCTACCCCGCAGCCACCAGCTAACTATAAGCCAGATACAACGTATGTAAAGGAACCTGAAAAGGAACCGCCACAACCGCAGCCTATTGACCCTCCCAAGCCAGTGACATGGAGTGATGAGGTGGAAAAATGGGTTAGGGCTCAGTATCAAATTGACCCCAAAGAACAAGAACAAAGGGAGGTTTGGATTTTGGATGGTACTTCGGTCCGGGCAAAGTTAGTATTAACGGTAGATGGAATTAGGAGACTAGAAGGCGGATATCATGTCATATTTCCAGAGGAATATGTTGATGTTAAGTAACGGTTAATCTTTTTACTATATTACTCCCACAGTCTATTTCTCTGGGAGTTTTTTTATGTCTAAAAAGATGATTGCCGTTGATGGTAACGAAGCAACCGCAAGTGTAGCACACAAAGTAAGCGAAGTTGTTGCAATTTATCCAATAACCCCATCCACTCCTATGGCAGAACACTGCGATGCTTGGAGCGCCCAAGGGCATAAGAATATTTGGGGGCAAGTACCAAGAGTTGTAGAACTGCAATCCGAGGGCGGAGCCGCTGGTGCTGTTCACGGCTCTTTGCAAGCTGGTGCCCTAACCACAACATTTACGGCATCTCAAGGCTTGCTGCTTATGATTCCCAATATGTTTAAAATAGCAGGCGAACTCACTTCCACAGTATTCCACGTAAGTGCCCGCGCCCTTGCTATGCAAGGTCTCTCCATTTTTGGCGACCACTCAGACGTTATGGCTTGCAGACAAACCGGCTTTGCAATGCTCGCTAGCTCTAGCGTTCAAGAATCTCACGACCTAGCACTGGTGGCTCACGCCGCAACCCTAAAAGCCAGAGTTCCCTTCATTCACTTTTTTGATGGCTTTCGCACCTCCCACGAAATAATGAAAATAGAGGAATTGCCCATAGAAACAATTAAAGATTTAATAGACGATGAACTCGTGGACGCTCACCGCAAAAGAGCGCTTACCCCTGATGCTCCCGTTCTGCGTGGCACAGCTCAAAACGCAGATGTTTACTTCCAAGGGCGCGAAACTGTAAATCCATATTATGCCGCAGTGCCCGGCATTGTTCAAGAATATATGGACAACCTCGGCAAATCAACAGGCCGCCAATACAAACTTGTGGAATACACCGGAGCCGCAAATGCAGAAACTGTTGTAGTAATAATGGGTTCGGCGGCGGCCACCGTACGCGAAACAGTTGAACTTTTGGCAAGCAAAGGGCAAAAAGTTGGAATGATAAATGTTCATCTTTATAGGCCTTTCCCCACAAAAGAATTTATGGCAGCTCTTCCTAAGTCCTTTAAAAATATAGCGGTTATGGATAGGTGCAAAGAGCCTGGTTCTCTTGGGGAACCCTTGTTTCAAGATGTTTTAACCGCCGTTGCCGAAGCGGTTATGGAAGGAAAATTCCAAACACCTCCAAAAGTTTTGGGAGGTCGCTATGGCTTGGCATCAAAGGATTTCACTCCGGCTTGCGTAAAGGCGGTTATAGATAATGCAAATAGCATAAATTCCATAAAACACTTTACCGTTGGAATAAAAGATGATGTTAGCAACACAAGCCTAGAAATAGACGAAAACTTCCGTTTGGAAAAAAAGCTGTTCCAAACTATGTTCTATGGTCTTGGAGCGGATGGCACAGTTGGAGCGAACAAAAATTCCATAAAGATAATAGGCGAATACACAGAGAACTACACCCAAGGCTATTTTGTTTACGATTCCAAAAAGAGCGGTAGCGGCACAACCAGCCATTTGCGCTTTGGTAGCGAACCTATTCATGCCCCCTATTTAATTGAGCCAAACCAGGCAGATTTCATAGCCTGCCACCACACCCCGCACCTTTACCAAGTAAATATGCTTCGCTATGCAAAACCCGGCGCAGTGTTTTTGATCAACACTCAACAAAACGCAGATGCGGCTTGGGACACCTTCCCAAAAGAAGTTCAAAAGCAGATAATAGACAAAAAGCTCAAAGTTTATGTTATAGATGGCTACAAAGTTGCCCACGACACAGGAATGGGCAGACGTATAAATACCATTATGCAAACTTGTTTCTTTGCAATTTCGGGCATTTTGCCAAAAGAAGAGGCAATTAACCATATTAAAGATTCCATTAAAAAGAGCTATTTGAAAAAAGGCGAAGAGGTTGTTAAAAAGAATTGGGAAGCCGTTGACCACACTCTGGCTCATCTAAGCGAGGTAAAAGTCCCCGGTAGCGTTAGCGCAACAAGTGGCTTCCGCCCTGCCTTGATAGGTACAAAAGACAAATTCCTAAACTCCGTAACTGCAAAGATTATTGAAGGTTACGGCGATGAGCTTCCCGTTTCAGCAATACCTGCAGATGGCACATACCCAACCGCCACATCCAAATACGAAAAACGAGATTTGGCTTTGGAAATACCTATTTGGAGCACAGAGTCTTGTATTCAGTGCGGAAAATGCGCAATGGTTTGCCCACACGCCGCTATTCGCACAAAAGCCTACGATGCCTCTGAATTGGGAAATGCCCCAGAGGGATTTAAGGCTATGGAAGGCAAAGGCTTTAAGCTAGATGGCAACATTAAATATACCGTTCAGGTTAGCCCTTATGACTGTACGGGCTGCGGAGTTTGCACAGAAGCCTGCTCCGGTCTTAAAGGTGCAAAAGCCTTGAATATGCTCCCACAGGCAGATATTGCAGAAAAAGAAGGAAAAGCTTGGGATTTCTTTGTTGACTTGCCCGAAGCAGACCGCACAAAAATTGACCCGAAACTCGTTAAAAATGCTATGCTCCTTGAACCTCTCTTTGAGTTCAGCGGTGCCTGCACAGGTTGCGGCGAAACACCTTATGTCCGTTTGGCATCTCAGTTGTTTGGCGATAGAATGGTGGTGACAAATGCAACGGGCTGTTCTTCCATTTACGGCGGAAATTTGCCAACCACCCCTTGGGCAAAAAACAAAGCAGGCAAAGGTCCGGCTTGGACTAATTCTCTATTTGAAGATAATGCGGAATTTGGCCTTGGGCTTCGCCTTGCAATAACCCACCACGCAAAACAGGCAGAAGACCTTTTAGACTCCGTTACCGAAGTTCCAGCAGATTTGGCAAAAACTCTCAAAGAACAAAGCCAAATTGACGAAGTTGGCATTGCCGCTCAAAGAGCAAATGTCGAAAAATTAAAGAGTATTTTGAAAAAGGCAAGTAGCCCGGCGGCAAAAAAACTCATCGCTTTAGCCGATTATCTTGTGCACAAGAGTGTGTGGATTATGGGCGGAGATGGCTGGGCTTATGATATTGGCTACGGCGGTTTAGACCACGTTCTTGCCAGCGGCGAAAATGTGAATATTCTGGTTTTAGATACTGAGGTGTATTCCAACACAGGCGGCCAGGCGAGCAAAAGCACCAATTTGGCAGCAGTTGCGCAGTTTGCCGCCAGCGGCAAACGCGCTCCCAAAAAAGACTTGGGATTGATTGCGATGAGCTACAAAAACGTATATGTTGGCAAGGTAGCTATGGGCGCAAACGATGTGCACACCATTAAGGTATTCCGCGAAGCAGAAGCCCACAACGGCCCATCGCTTATACTCGCCTACTCCCCTTGCATTTCGCACGGCATAAAAGATATGCGTTATATGCTCCACCAGCAGAAAATGGCAGTGGATAGCGGCTATTGGCCCCTGCTCCGCTACATTCCAGCAAACTTTGACGAGGGTAAAAATCCCTTTGTTTTGGACTCCAAAGCCCCAAGCCTGCCGGTTAAGGATTATATCTACACCGAAAACCGCTACAAAATGCTAACCGCTTCTAACCCAGAAGCCGCAGAGGAACTTGCAAACAGACTGCAAGCATTTGTGGATGCAAGGTGGAAGCAGTATGAGGATTTAGCGAAGTTTTAGCGAATTTTCCCAATCCGCTTTTCTGTCTTTGGATGCAAAGAGAAAAAATTAGCCAAGAAATTGGCTTTATTCTCTTGTACCCGCAATAATTTAAGGCTTTCAAGAGCGGCATCTTTCCCGCATTTTTTGGTAGCCAAGTGGTCGGCTTCGTATTCCTGTTTGTGGCAAAAATAACGGTAAATCAAAAATGCTAGCAAACTGAGAACAAGCAGTAAAATATGCCGTTTTAACTCGTGCCGCTTTTCTATATGAACCTGTTCGTGAAAAAATCTATGGCTTAACATATACCCCATCTAGCATGGACTGCACATCGTTTTCGTCTATTTTCATTCCGCTGCCTATCAAAGTCATTGCATTTTTTAGCACAAAATCCAGAGAATTTTTCTCTTCCATTTCTTGTTTAGAAGAACGCCCTTGCAAATAATCTGCCAAACTGTTCAAAACCGTGGGGTCTGGAGAGTAGTAGGTTTTATCTTGGGCAAGTTCTTCTCTGTATTCTTCGCTTTGTTTTTTGCGATAAAGCCAAAGCGGGCCATTGGTTTCGCTTTGCCTAAAAATAACATTGTCTGCCTTGGTTTGTTCAAGCATGGCAAAAAAAGTTACGGCAACCATTATTGGCATTCGCTCTCTGCCTAGCAAATCGTCAAACATAGCTCTGCCGCATTTTCCCAAATACTCGTTTATATATTGCTCCCTATCTTCTGTAGTTACATTATCCACTTCTATTGTGTGCACACTATTGTATGAATGAATTTGTAGCGTTTTGTGGAATGCCTTGAAAAGCTGCCATATATTGGCATCTGCAAGCTGGGAATCCTTGGTTATTTTTTCCATGCGCCCGCGCCCATAAGTGCCAAAATTCTTTTCTTCCATTTCTTGCAAACCAAGAGCAACTCTTTTGAATTTTTGATATTCCTGCATTTGCAGAAGCAGTGCTTCGCGTTCAAGTTCAAAATCCAGCAACTCTTCTGGGCTTTGCTCGCTTTTTGGCAAAAGCTCCCTCGCCTTCAAATACATTAAACGGCTGGCAAGAGCCAAAAATTCTCCCGCATAAGATAAATCCACATTTTCCAAATCTTGTATGTATTCCAAATACTGTTCTGTAATTTTCGCTATGGAAATTTTCTCAAAGGAAATTTCTTCCTTTTTCATCAATAAGTAAAGCAGGTCAAGTGGACCGGTATATGAACCGTCTAGCGAGAGTTCGTATAGGGTATCTGGCATATTAAGCAGCTTCCGCTGCATTCTTGGCAACACTCTTGTTCTTTGCTATCTTAGACCTTGCAACACCAGCTGTCTGCTGATCGCCCAGGAATATGCGAATAACGCGAATGTTCTCTTTTGCTTCTGGTATTTTCACTTTCTCAAACAGATTTACCCTTTGGTTTGTGGTTCTGAGCTCTTCGGTCAAAAGGCGATATTGCTCTTCTATGACCCTGCGCTCCAAGCGCAAGCTAACCAAATGCTCCAAAGCACGAATGCCATCGTCTATCCAAACTGGGGTATCGAACAAATCTGGAATGTTGCGTTCAAAAACCACGTTATCAAACACCGGGATTGTAACTCCGGCAATATTGCCCTCGCCCAAAAGAACTTTGACAACTTTGAGATATTTGCCCCATTCAACCCGCTCTGCAAATAGCTTTATCCAATTATCCATATCGGCAAGCAAGGCTGCTTCTTCTTGCCTTTTGGATTCAACCCTGGACTGTACACCTCTGATTTCCATTTGTAGCTGCTGTTTTTTCAACTGCAAGGTGGGCAAATAGCGCTGAAACCTTTTAAGGGCATCGCGTTCTGATTTTAAAGCGTTTTTTGTGAGTTTAACCTTTGCCATAGCGGTAATATAGAAAATAAAAATCTATACCACTGATTAACTCTGAATCTCGCAGTGGCGTTCCCCCCGTTAGTTAATCAGCATTTACTATATTCCCCTAATGTTTTCACAATACCTCTCTCAATCTGCTCTCAAAGGTAGCGTTAAAGATTTAATGACTTCTGGCCTAGCCGTGGAATTTATTCAGCCCTGGTACACACCGCTCACCACAACTCCTTCAACCACAGGCATTGCGCTTGGCGGGATTGGCAGCGCATATACGGTAACACCGGCTGGTACTACTCCTGTTATGCACTTTTTGCCTGGAATTCAGGTTCGAGGTGAAAAAGAGGGCGACTTAAAGCTAAATGATTTTTATTTTAAAGAGTCCGTTCAAGGCTCACCGTTTTTTGTGGAGAATGTTAAGCCAGTTTATGACCTGCTCTCTTTTTTTCCGCTTATAGACATAAAAGGTAATATCCTAGTGCCACAAGGTCTAGATGCCGAGGAAATGGCAAAACATCTTGAAAATGCGACAAAAAAAGGCGATTTATATGCTGCAAATGAAGAACGCTTGAACCGCTGGCACATAGAATGGAGCCGCCGCACAGAGGCTATGCTTGCTAATAATACACGTGATTCTCACTTTCAACGGCTTTGGTTGATAGATTTTTTCAACGGGCTTTTGGGAGAGGCACCGGAAAGGCAAGGTTCTTTAACCGCAGCTTGGGGAGAAAATCAAGAGATTTGTGAGCAACAAGGTTATGACCCCGAACTTATGGAATATAGTGCTCTCTACCCTATTTCTGCAACAAAATACATTTCTAAAAAAACGACAAATATACGCAAAATCCAAATATCGCCTGTGTTGCCCGGCAATGAAAGGATGAGCAGTTTGCCAGTTAGCGCAACAATTTTTGAATTGGAAAATCCAACAAACAAAACACGCGAAATTACCATTGTGCAAATGCAAGATAATCTTTGCGGATATAATGTTATAAAAGACAGGCACGGGGTTCAAGATTCCTCTTTTGTTTTGCAGCCAAATGCAAAATACCAAGAAGCCCAAGGCTATGGGCAAGTTCAGTCAGATGGTCGCAATACGATTGGCATTGAATTTTACACAAGAAAATTCCAAGCAGAATCCGATTGCGCAGGCAGAATGGCAATAGCTGCCACCTGGAATCCTGGAACCATTGCACAAGCAAGCACAAAACCTATGTTCTACAAACAAGACCAAGTTTCTGTTTTAAAAGGTGCATTGCTTTCTGGCAGGGTTAGCAAAAGCTGGGTAAAAAATGTTTATAGCGGCCGTGAAACAATGGCTGGCGCTCTTTGCGTAACGGTTGAACTTCCTCCAAACACAAGCGCAAGGGTTCAGTTCTCACTCGCTCTTGATTTTCCGCTTATAAAAATGAATGGCTTAACCAGCGTAAAGAAATACACAGAATTTTACCCCGACCCTGACAGGCGTGTGAAACCAATGCTTTCGGAGTTTATAGAGGCAATTCCTCGCTTGGAATCTGTGATTCCTCAAAATTACAACAAACTTGTTCCAGAACATTCAAGCAAAAATTTCAAAACGCTTGCAATAAATACCCTGAGTTTTTTGGCAGAAGCAACTCTTTGGGATAAAGACGATAGATTTTTGGTTCGTGAATGTGCGGATTATCCTTTCTTCAACAGTTTGGATGTTTATTTTTACGGTTCATTCAGTTTGCTAGCTCTTTTGCCGCGTCTTGACGGATGCGTTATGCGCAATTTTGCAGATGCGGTTTTGGCGGTTAATCCCCAAATTCGCAGGCATAATTCTTATGTCAATTTGCCCTACGCAGATTTACCAGACCAAAAATTAGAAGGACCAAGAGGTGTTAAAGGCGCAGTTATCCACGATTTAGGCAGCCCCTTTGATGCTCTCCCCGATGCCTACGACTGGCACAATGTGAAAGAATGGAAAGACCTCGCTCCAAAATTTGTTTTGATGGTAATAAGGCATTATCATATAACAGGCGATATTTCCGTGCTTTCTTACTGCCGCGATGCGGTTTATGCGGCAATGGAATATTTGGAAAAATTGGTTGAACCAGGGCAGGTATTCCCACTTACTCACGGAACAGACGATACCTTTGACAATTTGGCAAGCCACGGGATTTCTGTTTATTGCGGTTCGCTGTGGATTGCTGGTTTGCGCGCTGCTGCAAAAATTGCCGAAACCCTTGGTGACAATGACCGCGCCACTCATTGGAACGGCTGGGCAAATGATGCTGGGAGGGTTTTCCACGAGGTTTTATGGAATGAAAAGGAAGGTTATTTCCTTTTTTACGTTGACAAAAAGAATGGTACAAATGAAGATGTTTTTGCGGATTCCCTCGCCGCAGACACATATTTGAGGCTACTCAATTTGGAACCTATTATGGATTCAAAAAGGGCAAAACGCACCCTGACAAAAATTTACAACACCAACTACAAAAAGAACAGCCCGCTGATAGGAGCGGCAAATTTGGTGCACAAAGATGGCTCTCCTTTGGAAGAACACAATTTCCAAGCACACGATGTTTGGACTGGAATTCAATATTGCCTAGCAACTGCAATGTATATGCACGGAATGAAACGCGAAGCCGAAGATTTAATAGAGGCTAGTTTCCGCAATTTGTACAAAGAGGCAAAAATCCCCTTCGCAGCTCCAGAAGGCTTTAACGGAAGCTGCCGTTTGCATCAGGGCGGAATCATCACAAAATCGCTGTACAGCGATTTGAAAAAGAGAGGTGCTTTGCAAGAAGACGGCAGAATTTCCCCTGATTTGCCAAGAGATTTGAAAAAGTTTGAAAGGGAATTTAAGACTATATGCTCAAAGCATAAAATTAAATGCCCTGAGCTATTTATTCTTTTGCACAACACCGCTTTGAAGTACACCGCTGGAAAGTATTTACGCCCCGGCATGGTGTTTGCGGTGGCTAGGGTGATGTAGTTTTGTATATTATGGAAAGAGCAGGAGAAATATATATGGCAGGAAAAAACTCTAAATTTGCTAAAACAATGGAAAACGGTCGTCTAAGGCTTCTTCCTGTAAATGAGGCTGTTGATACTGTTGAGAAATTAACCCCAGCATTCAAAGAGGCGGCTGAATATATGATTAATAACAGATTTCCCGGTATAATTAGCAATGCCAGATAGCCCTATGCAAATAAAGATGCCATTTGCGAATAACCTTTTCTATTTTCCAAAATGCTCTGTATTCTAAACTCATCTTTTATTTTTCCGTTATTTTTCAGTCTATCTAAAATCATTTTATAATA
>Ga0268262_10006885_pt1 | contig 10759 bp, 7 predicted proteins | sample TergutNc150P3_FD_190354 | JGI IMG/M metagenome (GOLD analysis project Ga0268262, IMG submission 190354) | Nasutitermes corniger P3 segment gut microbial community from laboratory colony in Florida, USA - Nc150 P3 (SPAdes) (version 2) | ecosystem: Host-associated > Arthropoda: Insects > Digestive...
TCGCGTCCGCGTATACCCGTAGCGTTCATTACTTCTAAAGGGTATTCACGATACATACCTTTTTCATCTTCGTATAAATACTCTTTTTTTCCAACCATGCGAAGATTGAATTTATCACCGCTATTTCTTTTATAGACAAAAATGTGTTCTATCTTTGGTTGTAATTTATTGAACGCAGACTCAGTATTTTGCGATTTCGTTTTTGACTCCCAAGCAATATTTCCTAAAAAATTACTTTCTCCGAAAATTTCATCCATAAGCAATTTTAAATTTGCTTGTTCATTATCGTCTATTGATATAAATATTATCCCATCTTCTTTAAGTAGTTTTTGTGTGATTTTCAGGCGTGGATACATAAACGAAAGCCACGCAGAGTGTGAGCTTTTGCCTTGCAAACTCTTTAAACGAGAAACTTCCTCATCCGTATAATTAAGAGCATTTCGCAACTGCTCATCATTGAACTCAAACTTGTCATTGTACACAAACTCCTTGCCAGTATTGTACGGAGGGTCTATGTATATCATTTTTATTTTACCTTGATAAGCGTTCTGCAAATGCTTCAATACATCCAAATTATCGCCAGTTATGAACACATTTTCGCTGTCTTTGTTTTCTGGCTTGCTGTTGTGTTCTGTATCCGGTTTCAGTACTGTTTCCGTAGCCAACCCGTATTTGAGTTTTGCATAATCTTTGCCTACGAAATTCAATGAATAGCCGCTCTTTGCTTCGGTTATGTTGTTTTGTTTGAGTTCTAGTTCAAATTTTTTTAAGTCAAAGTTTCCATCTTTGTCGAAAAGGGCTGGGAAAGCGTTTTTTAGCGTTGATAGGAAATCTGCGTTTGGGGTAGCGGATTTGTTGTGAGTTAGGGCGGATTTGAGCATAATTCTGTCCTTTCTTATCTAAAATAGATGTAAAATACTATATGTCTTACGCAAATAAGCGCGCAAAATATTATTTTTAGTTTTAGAAACATAAAACAAAGGAATATGTTTTATGGGAGTTAAAACTTTAAGAGTTTATGTAGAAAATTCCGTTGTCGGCGGTTATTTCGACTAAGCATATTGTAAATTTGGACAAAATAAAATTGTTCAATTCCGTTAACTTGCGTGAGGGGTATAATGTTTTGAAAATAAGAAGTCCGAGTGAGGTGATTTCAAATGAATAAAACGAAAAAATTTGATTGCGTCGAATTCAAAAACAAATTGCAGGAAAACTTAATGAAAAATAGCGGAGCGAAAAATTTGAAAGATTATGTATATTACGTGAATAAAGTCGCTCAAACTTCAACGTTGCATAAAAAATAATTTATGCTTATGAAAGCCGCCTTTTAACTCTTCATTCCTTTCCAATTTTTTTAGGAAGTTGAAGATGATTAGCCATCGCCCAAAAACGAAGCCCGCTGGCAATAGCCGTCGCCGCCAAAACCTGCCCGTATTCGTTAAAACCCAATTTTCGCGCCAAAATCATAAAAATTACGCCTATCATAGAAGCGGTCGCGTAAAAATCGCGTTTTAGAACCGCCGGAATTTCGCAAACCAAAACATCGCGGATTATCCCGCCGCCGCACGACGTTATCATTCCCATCATAATGATTCCCACGACGCCCAAATCCGCCGACATCGCTTTTTGCGCACCGATAGCCGAAAAAATTCCAAGCCCTATCGCGTCAAAAATCTGCACTATGCTCCACTGCCTTTCAGAACGTCTTGCAACGCTTTCGGCTCTTATTAAAACGATAACCGCGCTCAAAATGCAGATTATCAAATAAAGTTCGTTTTGGAAGCAGGCCGGCGGCGTTTTTCCGATAACGACATCCCGCACTATTCCTCCGAAAACTCCCGTGACGACCGCCAAAACCGTAACACCTAAAATATCCAAATTATGCCTGACGCCGCGCACCGCTCCCGAAATCGCAAACGCCATAGTTCCCGTAATATCCAAAACCCACAAAAATATTTCCACGTTCATTTACTCCTGTAAATGCCTTTTTCGTCCATAGTGATTTTTTTGAATTTCATAAGATTACCCGCTAATTTTTTGAAACTTTTTTTGCTGATTCCAAACATGTCAAAAATTTCTTTCGGCGAAGAATCGTCGTTTACAGGCAAAAAACCGCCCGCGCTTTCCAATTTTTGCAAAATAGCGTCGCGAAATTCGTTGCGGACGGCGCCCATCGGCGCAAGCGTAAGCGTGATTTTCTGGTCGCTGCGGATTTCACGGACGAACGCCGTCAATTTATCGCCTGTTTCAGGCAAAATCCTAAACTCAGAAATTTGAATCATCGCCAAAAATTCGGCGTCCATAATGACAAAAACGCCGAAATCTTTAATTTCGTAAACCATACAATCGACTTTTTTTCCGCAGGGATAATTTTCGGGGTTCGGCTTTTTGAGAAACGGACGAAGACGCGCCGTCGCAATCATTCTATCGGATTTCTCGTCAAAAAGTATGCGCACGATTACGTTTTCTCCGACTTTCATAGCGCCAAGCATTTGTCCGTGCGGAACAAGCAAGTCTTTTGAAATTCCCCAGTCCAAAAATGCGCCGAATTTATTTACGTCTTTTACTTTCAACAGCGCAAATTGGTTAACGAGCGCTTTGGGCGTTTCGGTCGTGGCTACCGGTCTGTCGCGGGAATCGCAATATACAAAAACTTTTAATTTGTCGCCGGCGTTTAAGTTTGGCGGAAAATAAGTCCCCGGGAAAAATACTTCCTGTCCGTCGCCGTCTTCCAAATATGCTCCGTTTTCTACGATTCTTGCGACGACAAGTTCGTTAAAATTTCCTGTTTCCACTCATTCTCCGTCTTTCTTGAATTTTTGCGCTTCGCTTTTTAGTTTGGGAATTTGCTCTCCGCGAAAACCTAACAGCGAGATTTCTACTTTCTCGAATTTGTCGCATTTGCTTTTTATTTCAAAAGGCGCGCTGGTCTGATAATAATTTTCGCCGTTGCGCGTGTATTCGACCGATTCGTAATATTTCCCATCGGATACTTCAAACTTTATTGTATCGCCCGATACTCCCGATTTTTCGCCGAGCAGTTTTTCGCCGCCGTCCGGCAAAATTTCACGTAATTTAACCCGCACGTCGTCGTTAGTCGCTACGATAAAAGTTACTTCGTTTTTGTTTTTAACGATAAATTCGTTGCCTACCGTAAATTCACGTGCGCCGGAAATATCCTGTTCGCCGTAAAGTTTTATCGACTTTTTGTAAATTGAAACAGTTTCGTCTCTGTTTTTAAGCGTCAAACTCCCTTTACTCTCGCAAATCAAATCGCCTGAAACGTGAGTTCCGTCTTTGAGCGTGAATTCCAGCGCGAAAACGCACAGCGGAACAAAAACTAAAATTAAAAATCTTCTCATCTTTCATCCTTTCCCGTTTGGTTTCTAACAAAACATTTTTTGTGCTTCTCTTGTTTTATATCCGTTTCTTCCTTTTGTTTACATACTCTCTATTGAATTTTTAGCGACAACCGCCGCTTTTTCAAATTCGCTGTGTAAAATATGTTCGGCGATTTTATCCAAAGTTTCCTTTGTTTTGCGCGACCAAGTTTTTTCATTTAATTGAGCGAGCGCGGTTTTCGCCGATTTTTTGTCGTAATCTTCGCAAGCCGACTGAATTATAAGTAATTTTTCGCGCAAATACGCGACGTCTTCGTTGTCGTTTTCTTTTTGCTTTGGAACGGATAAAATCACGGTTTGCAGAGCGTCTAAAAATTCGGGAGTTTTAACTGCGATAACGGAAAATTTTTGTTCCCGCGCCGCTTGTTCCAATTCGTCGGCAAATTCGGAAATTTCGTTTTCGCCGATGTTTGCCAAAGCGCTTTTCATTGCGTGGACGTTAATAATGTACAGCGCCATATCGTCTTTTTCGTAAGCGTCCCGTCTGTCGTATATGGCGCGCAAAATTTTCTCGGATTTTTTTGCGTCCCGAACAAAAATAGAGAGCAACGCTTCGCCAACCGATTCGGGTTGCGCTGTTTTTTCTTCGTCTTTTTGTTCGGAAACGTTTTCTAATACTTCCTGCGGATGCTTATCGCGAATAAATTTGTTTAGCGCGGAGTTGAGTTCGCGAATGTCGATGGGTTTTGAAATAAATGCGTCAAACCCGTTTTGAAGAAACATTTCCGCCTGCCCCGCCACCGCGTTTGCCGTCAGCGCGATAATCGGCTTGTCGTATCCGAAATTTCGCATAATTTTGGTCGTTTTAATTCCGTCCATTTCCGGCATCATATGGTCCATAAAAACGATGTCGTAAGTAATGCCGGATTTGATTTTTTCTATCGCTTCAAACCCGCTTAAAACCGTATCTATTTTAAGCCCGTAAGGCATCATAAGCCCCTTTGCGACATACAAATTCGTTTCCATATCGTCCACTATCAAAACGCTGCCGTAAGGCATAATTTCGCGTATAATCTGCATTTTTTTCGTCCGTCCCTCGTTGTTAAAACGAAATTTTTGCAGATTTTCCGCCAATTCTTCGCCTATCGGCGGCGCACCGACATCGCCTTGCGGCAGACGCACCGTAAATATCGTGCCGTTGCCGGGTTCGCTCTCGACCGAAATTTTTCCGCCCATCATATTCACGAGATTATTGGTAATGTTCATACCTAATCCCGTGCCTTCGATTTTGCGGTTCGCCTCCAAATTGAAACGGGTATATGCTTCGTTAAAAATTTTATTTATCTGCTCGCAAGTCATTCCTTGTCCGGTGTCGCTTACTCTAAAAATCAAATAAACTTCCCTATTAGATTTTTCGCTCGACGGCTCGACCGAAACCGCCAATTCGACTTCGCCTTCGTCCGTATATTTTATGGCGTTGGAAAGCAGATTATTCAAAATTTGCTTTATACGCAGTTCGTCGCCGAAAAGCATAGAAGGAACATTTTTCTCCACCTGCAATTTTACGTTTATGGGCTTGCTGCCGACGCGAATAATATTCAGTTGCATCGCATCGTTAATCAAATTTGCGGTTTCGTATTTTGAAGGATTAAGTTTCATCTTATTCGCTTCAATTTTGGACAAATCCAGAATATCGTTGATAATGTCCAAAAGCGAATAACCGGAATTTGAAATTTTACCGAGCGCTTCTTTTATGTCAAACGGGAGATTATCCTTTTGCAGTTGAATTTCGGCTATGCCCAAAATAGCGTTCATAGGCGTTCTTATTTCGTGGCTCATTTTGGCTAAAAATTCGCTTTTGGCTTTCGATGCCGCTTCAAGCGATGCCATAGTGTTTCGCAACGGTTTTATTAGTCCGGCAATAAATATATTAAACACTACAAACACCATCGCCATTACGATATAAACCAATATAAACAGCACGGTTATAGGCGTCTTGTAATCGATAAACGTTATCGGTCTGATAGCCGTTACGTACCAATTCAAAAGCGGAATCGCACGTATGGCTATTTCGCTTGTCGAAGAATTAAAAAACTGCGTCTCTCCGTCTTTTAGAGATTTCGCCCGACTTAAAATTTCTGCGCCCGTAACGCCTAATTCTTCGTATATTTTCTTTTTATTTTCGACTAATTCGACAATTTTTGCTCCGGTTATTTCGCCGGACGAATTAAAAAGGAACAAATCCGTTTTGTGCGTATTGTTTTGGAATATCGTGTCTATAAAATCCGACAACCTTATACCCGTTCCAAGCATTCCTATGGGTTTGTGATAATTATCGAAAACAGGAGCGTTTATCCAAAGATTTGTTTCTTTCAACTCATTGTTGTAGTTTATGTTGAAATTATAATCTTTCGTTTGGTATAACGTCATATTATACCAGTAGTTTTCGGGAAGAGAAGGGTCTATGATGTACGGTTCTTTGTGAGAATAAAATACTCTGTCCTTGTCGTTAACCCAAAAAAAGATGCCTTTGGTATGCAAAGTGTGTATTATCTCAAAATCAGGATTTGAAGTAATTTCCTCGAAAGCCAATTGTTTCAATTCATCCGATTCCGGATTGAGAAAATAGCGTCTTATCAAAGGCGAGTTAGCCGTTTTAAGGACTAACGCTATTTCGTTGCCGACCGCCGCTTCCAATTTTGTTTGCCTGATTTCAAGCATTTGTTCCAATTCACAGTCCAAGTTGTTTCTTATTATATTTTCCAAAGAAAATAAGAAAGCAAAAATTCCTATCGCAAAAAGAGATAGATATACGACTACCGAAAAAACGATAAATTTGGTTATCACGGGAGTTTTTTTTACCGCATACATAGATTTGTCCTTACGTTTTTGAATTTGTCTTTTATTTCAAGGAAAACCGCTACGATTTTCGGGTCGAAATGTTTGCCTGAATCGCTCACGATAATATTTACCGATTCTTCGTCGCTAAACGCCTTTTTATAGGGTCTTTCGGAAACGAGCGCGTCATACACGTCGGCTATCGCCATAATTCGTCCTTGCAGCGAAATTTCTTCTTCTTTGAGACCTCTGGGATAACCCGTTCCGTTCCATTTTTCGTGGTGATGCCCCGCGGCTAATCTTGCGTTAAGCAAAAAAGTGTCGCCGACCATATTCGTTTGAGCGATAATTTGGTTGATAATCCGTTCGCCCGCAGAAGTGTGTTTTTTCATTATCGCAAACTCTTCGTCGCTGAATTTGCCGGGTTTGTTCAAAATCAAATCGGAAATCGTAATTTTTCCGATGTCGTGCAGACGCGACGACGAAACGAGTTCGTTTGTGTCCCATCCGCGCATTTCTTCCGCATAAACTCCTCTTTCCAACATCGCATCGACTAAAATTTTAACGTACATCGAAGTCCGTTCAATGTGTCCGCCGGTGGTTTCGTCGCGATTTTCGACCATATCCGCCAAAACCGACACTATGCCTCTTTGCAAAAGTTCAATTTTTCTTGTACGTTCTTTTATCAATTTGTTAATGTGCAGGTGATTCGCGATACGGTTTATCAGCACGGGGGCGGAAAACGGCTTAATCACAAAATCGACCGCGCCCAACTTAATTCCCCGCGCCTCAATTGCTGGATTGGCGGAAGCGGTCAAAAACATAACCGGAATACTGGCGGTTTTGGAATTTTCTTTTAGTTTTTTTATTGCTGTAAATCCGTCCATTTCCGGCATTTCAATGTCAAGCAAAATCAAATCGGGCGTAATTTTTTGCAAAAGCGCAAACATTCCCGATACGCAAGGCAAACTAAACACGTCGTAAATTCCTTCCAACGCCTGCTCCGCTTTTGCCAAATTAGTATCAATATCGTCAACGACAAAAATTGTACTCATCCTATATCCTCTCCATAACTCAAAACTGTCTGTTCACGTCAAAATTACCAAATCGCTCATCATTTTTGGATGATGTTCTTTTTCGGCAGATACTTTCTCGTTTTTTCCAAAACCTCGTCAAAATCAATCGGTTTTCCTACGTGGTCGTTCATTCCCACCGCAAGACATTTTTCGACGTCTTCTTTGAACACGTTCGCCGTCATTGCGATTATCGGAATATTTTTGGCTTTATTGAATTTCATCGCCCTTATCCGTTTGGTCGCCTCATAGCCGTCCATTTCCGGCATTTGAAGGTCCATAAAAATCAAGTCGTATTTCTCCGAGTTTTCCGCGAACTTTTCTATCGCTTCCAAGCCGTTTTCGGCGCAGTCGATTTTTAGAAGCGTCGGCTCGAAAAGCGCAAGCAAAATCTCGGCGTTCACCTTAACGTCTTCCGCGAGCAAAACGTTATATCCTATGAAAATACCCTCGGTTTTCGACGCTTCTTTGCCCATTTTTGCGTTTGTTTCCAAAAACTCGTTCAAAACGTTCATAATCGCCGATGGAAACAGCGGTTTTGTCAAAAATTTACTTACGCCCGCCTCTTTAGCCGCCTCTTCAATGGCGCTTAATTCTGCGGAAGTAATCATTATCACAACTGTTTTTTCGCGGTCGATATGTCCGCCTTCCCGCAATTTTTCCGTCAATTTTATGCCGTCTATTTCGGGCATACGCCAATCGACAAAATAGAAATTATACGCCCCGTTTTTTTCCGCCATTTCAAGCGCTTCTTTACCGCTTTTGGCGATGTCGCAGTTAATCCCGAATTCTTGCAAAATCTCTCTAAAATACGCCAAAACGTTAAAATCGTCGTCCACAACCAAAATTTTAACGTTGCTCCAATTTACGCCGTGCAATTCGTTTTCACGAATTTCGTTTTCTCCGCGTTTCAATTTAATCGTGAAAGAGAAGGTAGAACCTTTGCCCGGTTCGGAATCGACCCAGATTCTTCCGCCCATCATTTCGACGATACTTTTGGATATGGAAAGTCCCAGTCCCGTGCCGCCGAATTTGCGCGTAGTACTCATTTCCGCCTGTTGAAACGGCTTGAAAAGCATCGTCTGATTTTCTTTACTTATTCCTATGCCCGCGTCGGTAACCTGAACTTGTATGGTGCAAAAGCCGTTTTCTTCGCCCAAAAATCGCGTTCCCAAACGAATAGCGCCGCTTTCGGGGGTGAATTTTATCGCGTTTGAAAGCAAATTCGTAATAACCTGCGCGATACGCTGGTCGTCGCCAATAAGATTTTTGGGTATGGTTTTATCGATTCTTACGGTAAATTCCTGCCGCTTTTCGCTCATTCTGAAACCTATGAAATCGGCGACGCGCTGCAACATTTTTTCAAAAGAAAATTCGACGGGCGAAAGTTCGAATTTATTCGCCTCGATTTTAGACATATCTAAAACGTCGTTGATAACGCCGAGCAAATGCTTTGAAGCGTTTTCAATTTTTGAAAAACAATAGTCCTTTCTTTCTATGTCGCCGGAATTTTTTCCGATAGCCGTCATACCGATTACCGCGCTTAAAGGCGTGCGCAATTCGTGGCTCATATTCGCCAAAAACGCGCTTTTGTACATATTTTGCATATCGGATTTATCTTTTGCCGTGTTAATCTTAATCAAAAAGACGATAAGCACCGCCGCCGATAAAAATCCCAGCAAACAAAGCGTTAAAGCCATATCGTACATATTTTTGTAATACAGGTCTTTTTTCGCTAAAAGTCCCAAATACCAGCCGTTTGGCAGCCGTCTAAAAAAACTGACGGTTTTTTCGCCTCGATAACTTGAAAACGGTTTCTCTGTAATTTTTCCGTTTTTTACAAGTTCTTCCGTCAAAATCGAAAGCGGAATCGACGAGTCGGTCATACTTCTTCTAATAAAATCCGGATTGATATGTGCGATTATCGTCAAATCGGGACTCGCCAACATTCCAAAACCCTGTTTGGAAAGCGCCGAATTAACAATTTTATCCATAATATTACCGGTTTCTACGTCAACGCACACAACTCCCATATAATTGCCGTCGTCGTCATAAATGCAGCGCGAATAAGTTAAGATAATATTATTATTCAATTCATCCCCGTACGATATTATTTCGGCAATCTTTCCGCCAGCCGCTATCGCCGCTTTGTACCAAGTGGAATCCGCAGGAGAAAAGTCGTCATGCGGACTCGTGTTTACCCCATCGAGAACGACGGAACCTATACCCGAATAATTTTCAATATAACCGTGAAGTCCGGCGTGGTTATTTTTTCCAAGAGACGAATTCGAATAATAACGGCATAACATTTTAGTGTAAGATTGCAGGGACGACGCGCTGGCATCGGCGTACAATATCATACCGCGTATCGACTGCGCAAAACCGTTTAGCATCATTTGCTGTTCATTCATATCGGACATCGTTTGAGCGCCGACAAAATCAAGTACGCTTTCTGAGTTGCGCGCCAAATTTTCCCGCACGCTTTTACTCATAAAAAAGTAACTAAACCCAACCATAGTCGAAAATGCCAATACAGTAAAAAGTACCTGCACAATCAGCATATTATTCGTGTAATTTTTTTGCGTAACAGCGCGTTTCTTCTCGGACATAAATCACTCCTTTTTCTTTTTTGGTAAATATTTTCTCATTTTTTCTAAAACGTCGTCAAAATCAATCGGTTTTCCTATATGGTCGTTCATTCCCGCACTAAAACATTTTTCAATGTCTTCTTTGAATACGTTCGCAGTCATCGCTATTATAGGAATATTTTTGGCTTTTTCAAATTTCATCGTCCTTATCTGTTTGGTTGCCGCCAAGCCGTCCATTTCCGGCATTTGAACGTCCATAAAAATCAAATCGTATTTTTCCGCGTTTTCCGCGAACATTTCCAACGCTTCCAACCCGTTTTCGGCGCAGTCGATTTTTAGCATCGTCGGCTCAAAAAGCGCCGTTACAATTTCGCGGTTTACTTTAACGTCGTCCGCCAATAAAACATTGTAATTTTCAAATATTCCGTCTAATTTGGAAATTTCTTTATCTGCTTGCAAATGTTGTTCGACATCCAGAAAATCGTTCAAAATATCCATAATCGCCGACGGAAACAGCGGTTTTGTCAAAAATTTATCGACGCCGATGCTTTTCGCTTCTTTTTCGATAACGCCCAATTCTGCGGACGAAATCATTATTACAATCGCTTTTTCGTGGTCGACGTATCCGTTTTTTTTCAATTCGGAAGTCAATTTTACACAATCGATTCCCGACATACGCCAGTCCAAAAAATAAATATTGTACGCGCCGTTTCGCTTCGTAACAGTAAGCGCCTCTTCGCCGCTTTCGGCAGTATCGCAATCCACTCCGTATCCGTGCAGAATTTCCTGAAAATATTTCAAAATTTCCGGGTCGTCGTCCACAACCAAAATTTTGACGTTGCTCCAATTTACGCCTTTCATAATACTTTGTACAGCCGCGTCTTCGCCGCGTTTTATTTGTACCGTAAAATAAAACGCG
>Ga0268262_10006886_pt1 | contig 10758 bp, 10 predicted proteins | sample TergutNc150P3_FD_190354 | JGI IMG/M metagenome (GOLD analysis project Ga0268262, IMG submission 190354) | Nasutitermes corniger P3 segment gut microbial community from laboratory colony in Florida, USA - Nc150 P3 (SPAdes) (version 2) | ecosystem: Host-associated > Arthropoda: Insects >...
GGGGGGGGGGGGGGGGGGGCAATGCTGTCAACTTAAGGCTTTCGCTCGCTACGCGATGAGCGCAAGAACCGGCTGAAGCGAAATATTTTTGACGGACATTTGCCATATATGCCATAAGCTCCTAAAACGGCAACCTCACAGCCAAAGCTAGCAGCACAGCAACTGCTATTCCAAGGCTTGCGTTTAGCAAAACCGAGGTTTTATCGCGTTTTTTTGCCTCGGTGCCGCCGTAGCTCCAAATGAAATAAATTATGCGCAAGTAATAGGTTGCAGAAATAACGGCTAAAACAAAAGCAGCTATAGCTATGCCCCAAACAACAGGGGTTTCAAAAGAAGCATTCACAAGAAGGGCAAAAATTCTGAACTTTGCCAAAAAGCCAGCCGCGACCGGCAAGCCAGCAAGCGAAGCCAAGCTTATGCTAATGCAAGCTCCCAAAAATGGATTTTTGCGAGCTGCGCCGTGCAAGTCATCTAAATTATCGTAGCTGGAATTCATAAGTGCAGAAATTCCAGCAAGAGCAGTTGCGGAACCAATTGCATAAGTAAGCAAAAAGTAATAAGCCGAGTTTAAATCCATAACCTGCGATTTTGCAAAGTACGAATAGCAAAAACCTAGCAAAATAAAACCGGCATTGGCAACCGCGCTAAAAGCCAAAATGCGCCTAGCAGAAATTTGAGCAAGGCCTGTTATGGTTCCAACGACTATGGAAGCTACCCCAAGGCATAGAAACAAAACAGCTTCACGCGCAATAACCACAGAAGCCGTGCTGCCAAACAAACCAAGCCATATTGCCCCAAGCCCCAAAAAAGCACCTATTTTCACAACTGCTGCCATATAGCCGGTAACTGCCGCAAGTGCGCCGGTGTAGGCATCTGCAACCCAAAAATGCAATGGGAATGCGCCAACTTTAAATAATAACCCCAGCGAAAGCATAAAAATTGCAGCTTGATAAATAGACTCTCGCCCTTCTAAAACGCTGCCACCTATTAAAGTGCTGCCGGTTGCTCCGTAAAACAGCGCTATTCCGTACAAAAACACCGCGCTTAAAGCTGCGCCGCTTATAAAATATTTGAAAGCCGCCTCATTGCTCTCTTTTGAATGGCGGTTCATAGCGATAAGAGCGTAAATGGGAAAGGAAGCTAGCTCCATTCCCAAAAACAGAGGCATTAAATCTTTAGATAAAACCATTAGCATAATGCCACCCAAAGATAGCATAAGGATAGAATAAGCCTCGCCGCATAGAGTATCTCTGTTTTTCAAAGTGTTTTGCAAGGCAGCTGTTCCAATGGCTCCGCACAAAATAATTGCATAGAGAAAAATTTCTTTTATATAACTCATCGAAAATAAATTCCAAGGGTCTTCAAATTCACCGGAAATCATTTTTGCAAAAACAGCAGATGCTGCTAAAAACATCATATTAATCCAAGGCAAAATTTGGTGCTTTCCATCTTTGCTCAAAAAAGTTTCGGCTATAAGCGCAAATACAGAGCCAGCGCACAGTGCTATGATAGGCAAAAGAATTTTTAAATTGTAAAAAGAAGTTTCAATTAGCATCGCCCGTATCCTCCAAAGTGTCGTTTGCAAAGCCTTCTTCTGTATCTTCACTTTGCATTTCAATTCGCAAAGATTTAAAATACTCTTCAAGTTCCTGCATTTCTTGCTCAGTCATAGTATGATTTGCGCTATCTTCAGAACCAAAAGAATTCAATATGGGAGCTGGATGCAGCCCAAAATAAAGTATAAAGATTATTATTGGAATTGCCGCCGCGCCTTCTGAAAGAGAAAGAGAAATGCCTGCGCGCCTTGAGTTTTCTGGAATTGGCCCAAATAGCATATTCTTCATAAGCCTTAACATATATGCTGCGGAGCATATAATGCCAATTCCGCCGATGAGGGCAAAAAATGGAAACCTAGAATAGAAAAATCCCTGCAAAATCAAAAACTCGCCAACAAAACCGATGGTGCTGGGAACCGAAATTGCTGCAATGCCAACAAAACCAAAAATCGTTGCATAAATGGGATTGGTGGAGGCAAAAGCTCCATATTGCTTTATGTCTGTGCTGCCAGTCCATTTTTGCACTATGCCGCTTAAAAAGAAAAGCCCGCTTGCCGTTAAGCCGTGCCCCACAAGCATAACGGCAACTCCAGCCTCCACAGCACCGTTAAAGCAGAACAAGCCAGCAACCGCAAGGCTTAAATGCGACATAGAGCTAAATGCCAAAAGCTTTTTTACATTTGTTTGCCTAAGAGCAAGAACCGCGCTATATATCATTGAGAAAAGCGCTATGGATATGAAATAAATATCGTAGCTTGAGCTTTGCAATGTATTCCAAAAAATTTCAATTACCCAAACTGCAAAACCAAAAACCCCAACTTTTGCCATTGCCCCAGAGAGAATTGCCGAAATTGGATATGGTGCCTCTGAATAGGTTATGCCCTGCCAGCTGTGGAAAGGAAAAATAGGTGTTTTAACGGCAAATGCCAGAGAGAATGACAAAAGCAAAGTGATTTGAATAGAAAGTGGCAATGTTTTTAAGGTTTCTGCCAAAATATAAATATTATCGCTGCCGGCTTTAAGCATCAAATACCATGCTCCAAATAGCAAAGGCACGGAACCTATTAAAGTGTAAAGAGTGAATACTATAACAGCGCGCCGCCTTTTTAAGCCTCCATGCAAGGCTATTAAAATTGCCGCAGGCAAAACCATAGCTTCAAAGAAAAACAAAAACTGCAATAGGTTTTGAGCAGAAAAGAATGCCCCTATTATTGTACCTTCCAATATAAGCAAGCCTATGGTGAATTTTTTTATTTCAAAACCGGGTGTTCCCTTGAAATAAGCATAAGCCAAAAAAGAGAGGAGTGTTGCAAGCCAAGCCATCCAAAGCGAAAGCCCTTGCCCGTATAGCGAAAATTCAAAATTTATCCCAAGCAGAGAAAACCAGTCATAAGAAGGAGATTGCTGCCCGCCAATCATCACCAGCGCAGTTGCCAAAGCAAAGGGAACTGCTGTGCAAAAAAGCCCTATGCGAAAAGATGAATTCACATCTCTTGAAGAAGCTGCAAGCATTAAGCAAGAGAAAGCAAAAGGCAAAATGAGCAAAAGTGATATTAACATAGCTTACCTAATAAAAAACACCAAACAATAAATTAAAACAACCGAGCAAATCACCGAAAGAGCAAGCTGCATTCGCAACTTGCTTGCCTGCATTGTCCGCAGCCCTTCTGCGCAAATAGCGGGAATCATGCCCATGACAATCATTGTTATTCGCAAAAATCTATTGACCTGATTTAAAATAAACATGGCTATGCGCATAGGCAAAATTCCAATTGCAAAGTGCAGGGAATCAAATGCAAAAGTCCAAATTCTAGCAAAGCCCACAAGCTCTCCATGCCCAGGATATTTGGGTATGTTCTTTCTGAAATAAAAAACCGCCAAGCCAAGCCCTAGCAAAGCCACCAAACCACCAACTATGCCAAAAACCACAGCCGAATGATGGCCTGTATCTGCAAAGGAAAAGTCTGGAATGCCGGGCCAAATATAACCGGCGAATATGCAGCCCCCAACCAAAATCCACATTGGAACTTGCATCACAAGGGGAGATTCGTGTATATGCTCTGCGGTGTGCTTGTCTCCTCTGAATTTGCCCAAAAACACAAGCACCAGCAAGCGGGTCATATAAATGGCGGTTAGCAGGGCTGTGAAAAGCGCAATGCCATAGAACAAGGGGCCTAGATACCCGCCATATAACCTTTCCAAAATCAAATCTTTGCTCCAAAAGCAAGCAAGCCCCGGCAGCCCTATTAAGCTTGCCCAGGCAACAAGCATAATCAAGAAGGTGGATGGGAGCTTAAATGCCAAGCCTCCCATTTTGCGAATGTCTTGCTCTCCTCCCAAGGCATGTATAACCGAGCCAGCGGCCAAGAAGAGCGCGGCTTTTGTGAATGCGTGGGTGAACACATGGAAAATTGCCACATCAAATGCCCCAACACCTGCAGCCATAAACATAAAACCTAGCTGAGATACGGTGGAATAAGCCAGAACTTTTTTAATATCGTGCTGGAGCAAGCCAGAAACCGCAGCCCAAAGAGCAGTTGCAATGGCAATCAAAAGCACAAAGAACAAAATTCCGGGCGTAAAAACAAAGAGCAGGGAAAGCCTTGCCACCAAATAAACCCCAGCCGTGACCATTGTAGCCGCATGTATAAGGGCAGAAACAGGAGTTGGACCTGCCATAGCATCTGGGAGCCAGGTGAGCAGGGGTATTTGCGCGCTCTTTCCGGTGCAGGCAAAAAACAAAAAGAAAGCGGCAATTATCAAAGGTTCAAAAGTCTGCGGGCTTGCAAGGCCTCCTTTCAATGCCTCGTTCAGGCTTTCATAATTCAAAAGAGCTGTTCCACCTATGGCTATCAAGGTGAACATACCTAGCAAAAAGCCAACATCTCCAATTCTATTTACCAAAAAAGCCTTGTTTGCAGCCGCGCAGTTCAGCAAGTCTTTGTTCCAAAAACCTATGAGCAAATAAGAGCAAAGCCCCACACCTTCCCACCCAAGGAATGTTAGAGGCAGCGAATCTGCAAGCACAAGGACTATCATTGAGAATAAAAACAGGTTCAAATAGCTTAAAAATCGGATATAGCCGGGGTCGCCTTTCATATATCCCAGCGAATAGAGAACTATAAGGGTAGTTATTCCGGTGATGAACAAGAGCATTATTTTTGTTAAAGAATCAAATAAAAAGCCAAAAGACACTTGAATATAGCCTATGGATATCCAATTGCCAAGCGTTTCTGCATAAACGGCACCCAGCGGCATATCGGTGGCAAATATCACTGTTGCAACAAAGGCGCAAAGCGGGAACAGAACTGCAAGTGCCCCTATATATGCCTCAGGCACAGCCTGCTCGCTTTTTATGCGGACAAGTGCTATTGCCCCAAGCGTCAGGGCTCCCAGCAAGGGGAAAAACGGTATAATCCATAAAGGAATTTGGGTGGTCATGGTAAGATAAACTAGAAAAATTTGAGATTTTACTAAATTTCCACAGGTATGGAAAAAGCCATTCTAATAGGAATAGCCACGCATCGCATAAAACCCACCCAAGCGCAGGAGCATTTGCAGGAATTGCAGCGTTTGGCAGAAACAGCCGGTGCAAGCGTTGCAGAGATATTCCTTCAAAGAATTCAGGCTTTTAACCCGGCAACTATTATAGGAGAGGGCAAAATAGAGGAGGTGCGTTTAGCCATTGAAAAGCATGGTGCCACTTTGGTCGTTTTTGACGAGGATTTGAGCGGTTCGCAGGTGAGAAATTTGGAAAAACGCTTGCCAGAAATAAAAGTGCTGGATAGAACAGGCCTTATTTTGGATATTTTTGCCCATCACGCCAAAACTGCGGAAAGCCGCCTTATGGTGGAAGTGGCGCAAATGCAGTATTTAATGCCGCGCCTCACCCGTGCCTGGGTTCACCTTTCAAGGCAAGTGGGCACGGGCGGCGCAAGCCCTGGAATTGGAATGCGCGGGCCGGGTGAAACCCAGCTGGAAGTGGATAGGCGTTTGGTGCGCAAGCGCATTCAGGAGCTTAAAGCCAAGCTGAAAAAAATAGAGCGCGACAGAGAAAACCAAGAACGGCGAAGGGAAAATACCTTTCACGTTGGCTTGGTCGGCTATACAAATGCGGGAAAAAGCACCCTTGCAAATCGCCTAACGGGTGCAAACGTATATGTGGAAGACAAACTCTTTGCAACCCTAGACAGCACAACCAGAAAATTTCATTTAGCCGATGGTCAAGACATTATATTGAGCGATACAGTTGGCTTTATTCGCAAATTGCCGCATCACTTGGTAGAGACATTCAAAAGCACCCTTGGCGTTGCCGCCAATGCAGACTGCATTCTAGAAGTTATAGATTCCGCCGCTGCCGATTACAAAGAGCATATTGAGGTCAGTAAAAAAATTCTAGACGAGTTAGTGGATCCCTCCATTCCGCGTTTTTGCGTGTTCAATAAAACAGATGCCGCAACCGATGAACGCAAAGAAGAAATTGCTACAGATTACCCCAATGCAATTTTAATAAGCGCACTTGAAAATACCGGCATGGAAATGCTAAAAAAACATTTGATGAAAGAGCTTGCCAAATGGACTTTTCGCCGCACGCAAAAAATTGCTGAAGAACAAATTGCGGCCATAGAGTGGCAACCGTAATTTATGAAATTTAGGCGAATCATTAGAATGTTCCAAAAAACGAAAGAGACACACTCGTTGGAAAAATATGCACCGCACGAGATTAAAAACTATTCAAAAGGGAATCGCATTGAAGTTGCAATAGATAAAAAGCATATTCGTAGTTTTGTAGAAAATGCTATAATAGGCAATAATAAAGGAAAGAAACTGCTTCTTGGAAAGATTAGCAATTATTTAGCTGAGAAAATAAAACGCGAAAGCAAAGCAGACATTAATTTGGATGGTTTTAATTTGGAATTGAGAGCAGACGATATAAAGCATTTATTCAAAGAACACGGAAATGCAGATGTAGAAGCATTGCGTGGGCAATTAGCTGTCACTATTGACGATATTCTAAGTTTTGCGGATATTGTTAGCAGCTTTGACAGCGTTACAGCTACCAGTGGCAATGGTTTGAAATTTGTAAAAACAACAGACGAAAAAGTAACGGCAATAACGCTTTATGCTGCCGGTAATAAGTCCTTGTCATTAAAGACAATGTGGGTAAATAAAAAAGAGACCTAGGCCAAGCGGCTAATATTCAAAAGAACCCTAGACACAACGTTCAAAACGACTTGGAGACGGTCTCTATTAGTAAATATACAAAATTTTGGGAATTACATACTTTAGTCACCATATCCTCCTTCCCAATATGAATATATAAAGTCCGGCTCGGAATTTCAAGAACCCAAAAATGGATTCGCAACATTATATATTATGTAACCCTCTTTCCCAAACAACCCCATAGCGATCCAAAACAGCATTACCATAAAGAATAATTCGCCAACAAAATGTCTCTCAACATAAGGTGAATTAAACTTTACTAGATTTTGGCGAAATGGCAATGTTCGTCAACACTATAAATAAAATGGATTGCATTGAAGGCATTAAAAAGCTTGAAGATGCGAGCATTGATATTGTCATAGCAGACCCGCCGTATAATGTCGGGATCGATTTTGGATTCGGCGGGGATATACAGCCTTGGGACGAATATTTTTTATGGTGCGATGCGTGGATTACGGAATGCCTTCGTGTTCTAAAACCGAACGGCACAATGTTCATATACGGCTACCCCGAGATATCCGCAAGGATTTCTGTTAAGTTTCCCATTGAAAAACAGAGGTGGCTGATGTGGCATTACGCAAATCACAACATCCCGCACGCTCAGTTCTGGCAGAGAAGCCATCAATCCATCATCTGCCATTGGAAAGGCAAGAAGCCATCATTCAATAGGGATGCGGTAAGGGAGCCATACACGGCAGCCACCCTCCGGCAAGATGGCAAGGTAAGGGCACCTGCGAAAAATAGGTTTGATATGTTCGGCACCAAGCAGATAGTAACCCGTGCCCATCCTGACGGAGCTCTGCCCAGGGATACTTTTATAATCCCTGTCTCTTCTGCCGACCGTATAATATACTGCAACACTTGTAGCCACATCGTAACCCCGAAGCATCGTCCTGAGCACAAGGGGCACGATTTGCTGACCCACCCAACTCAAAAGCCGTACGCCTTGACTGAAAAGCTAATCCTTTCATGCAAACCCAAGGGCGAGTTCCTAACCCTCATCCCTTTCTGTGGCTCGGGGTCGGAGTGCTTGGTAACCCTAAAGCACGGCGGCAGGTTTTTCACATTTGATATCAACCCCGATTACGTGAAGCTGGCTGCGGCAAACCTTACCTATTACCTGCACACCAAGTCATATTTCGCATAAAATCCATCGCTAGATGGATCGTTTCCCATCATACACTCCATATAGTGCATAAAAGCGCAATAAAGCCCTAGCGTTTTTTGGATTTAAAAAATCCATATATAGAGTAATTGTTGTCACCGATCCGTAGCAGGGTGTGATGTATGGAAAACACATCACACAACGCAGTAGTAAACGCCAGATACTTCAGAAAGCGGTTCCCCACGGCGGCATCGGCTCTAGAGTACTATGAGCAAATGAAATGGGGCGACAAACCCGTATGCCCCAAGTGCGGTTCCACCAAAACAAGCCCGTGGCGAAACATCCACCGCAAGAACAGCGGCGATGGCTGGCACCGATGCAACAATTACAAATGCCGCGCGCAGTTCACCGCGATGCTCGGGACCATCTTTGAGCGCACTCATATAACCGACCTGCGGACTTGGTTCGAGGCTTGGTGCTATATTGTGCGATACAATGGCATCAGCGCAATGCAGCTAGCCGATGAGATGGAAGTTGCACCTGACACGGCGTGGCACATGGCACACCGCATCCGCTGTGCGATGGCGAGCCACAAGGAAGGGATGAAGCTTGAAGGCACCGCAGAGTCGGACGATGCTGGGGCTGGCGGCTTGGAAGGCAACAAGCACCAGAAAAAGAGGCTGCACCCGGGTGGTGGCTTCGGTGGGAAAATAGGCATTAACCGCGTTGTGGAGCGTGGCGATCACGGCAGGGCTATAACGACCTTGCTTCCAGACGTACCTATGATAAACAAAAAAGGCAAGGAAATAACCACCCCTGAGATTACCAATGAAGTCATAGAAGAGATAATAAAGCAGAACGTGAAGCCAGGCACGATAGTATGCACCGACTGTAGCCCTGTGTATGATAATTTGAAGAAACTAGGATACACGCATTTAAAGGTAAACCATAAACAAGGCGAATACGTGGTTGAAGTGTATCTACCGGGGATAGAAAAAAAGCACACGAACACGGTTGAGAGCGGTTGGCGGGTTCTGAAAACGGGCTACCGCTGCCATGTCCACTACAGCAGGAAGCACGCGCAGCGCTATTTTGACGAGCTTGATTTCCGGCACAACAAGGCGCGGGTGTTCAAAACTGGAGAGGATGGCATCCTCAAGCTCAAGCGAAGGGCGCCCACCGTGGAAGCTTTTGAGGAGTTCATCAGAGGGTGCTTGGGGAAAACCCTGTCTTGGGAGAAGCTGACCGGAAAACGCAAGAACAGCAAGAAACGCGGGACAAGGCACACCGATCCAAAACAGGCAATATCTGGCGACTTAAAAACAACAAATGCCAAGCAATGTCGCAAGGCATAACACAGGAGGACAGTATGATACTAAAAGAGGCTGAAACGCCAAAAGAGATGAACGCCGCGTTGAAAGAAATCAAGCGGGAATACGGCGACCTGTCGTTTCAGGTTTACTACGATCTCGAATACATCGGTGAGGGCTACCCTGATGAAAAAACGGAAGAGTGTATGGAACGCTGGGGCTATTGCTGGGATATGGCCTACAGAAACTTCGTTCCGAATTCAGGCGATCAAGACATAGCATGGGGCGAAATCAAGAGGGCATATATGGGAGACTATATGAAACTGCCGGGAGTTGTCGAACTTGTCAAAGAGATTAAGTCGTATAAGGATATATACCTTTCCATGCGATTCAATATACGCAATGAAAACGAGATATTTGATGTATTCACAGTGCCTGAGTATTTGTTCAACAAGAAAGGGGTCTGGCTTGGATAGCCTACAAAGCTTTTTCGGCGAGCAAAAGGAACGGACGAAAAAGCTCAACCAAGCAATGCTCAATAAGCGGAAAAGCAATCCCGATGAGTTCAGAGCAAAGATGAAACGGGAAAACGCCGAGCGTGCCATGCTGGTGGCTGCCAGGAAAGAGTTCAAAAGGACGGGCAAGTTGAATGCGGAATTCGTGAAGCGAGTCAGGAAAAAGGCATTGACGCACTACAAAGCACTGCTCAAAACGGCTGGTTCTATAAAGCATTTCCTAGGTCGCGAGCGGAATGTAGGCTTCGTTCTCGGGGAGCCATACGATGCGCTCAGAAACTCACTGGAAACGGCGTTGTTCGACTATACGAAGCATTTGGAAGCTCTCCACGAAAACCCTGCTGGAAACCTCTCGGTAGCTCCCTCCAAGCCCGAGCTCAAGCGAATGTTGAAAGCCTAGGCAACTGTTACCTTCGGGGATATGGCTATTGACCGCTTGTCTGTTCAGATTGCTTGACGGCTTGGTTCATTTCAATAGCTTTCTTTTTTTCATTCAATTCGGCGATTTTGGCATCTGTGCTCTGCTGTATCTGCGTTGTTTTTTCTGTCGCCTCGTGTTCTGCGTTGCTTTTATCATCGTCCGTAGCCAGAGGGCTATTCTGCGTGGCTTGCGCTTTATGCTGCTGGGCATTTTTGAGAGCTTCGCCTGATGATGTTACCAAGCCAATGCTTTTGTCTATGTTCGCTATGTTTTCTGCAACTTTGCTTGCATCCGCCGATGCATCTTCCTCGGATTCGAAAACAACTCCAAGCCCGTTCATTGCCGCTTCAAGGAACGGCTTGCTTGCATCAACACCAAGTGATTCAACGATAGAGCGAATTTTTTCGGGCATAGTCATAATGTGTAGTTTATAAACTGCATACTATGAGCATGGCGCAGGATTTTTTAGATAAACTACAAGCAGGCACGATAGAAACCAAAGCGGCTGACGAGAGCATAGATTTTTGGACCAAGCTACAGGCGATTATGGAAGACGGAGCAAGGAAATTGTCGGAGGACGAAGAACAGAAGGAGGTGAAACCGCAACCTGTTTTAGGCAATATGACTC
>Ga0268262_10006887_pt1 | contig 10757 bp, 12 predicted proteins | sample TergutNc150P3_FD_190354 | JGI IMG/M metagenome (GOLD analysis project Ga0268262, IMG submission 190354) | Nasutitermes corniger P3 segment gut microbial community from laboratory colony in Florida, USA - Nc150 P3 (SPAdes) (version 2) | ecosystem: Host-associated > Arthropoda: Insects >...
CGGAAGAAACCAATATAAGGGCGATGATGCCGCTGAAAAGCCCGATGGCAGTGGCGTAAGAATAATTCGGGATACCCCCCGCAAGCCCTGTGCGGTACACCATCGTATCCAGGATATCGCTGACTACTGAATTGGCGGGAGTGAAGAGCAGGAGAACTTTTTCGAAACCCAGACTAAGCATCCGGCCTATCTGAAGGATCAACATCACCATCACAGTCGGCATAATGGAAGGGATAGTAACATGAATGATTTTCTGTATCCGCGTCGCGCCGTCGATTTCAGCCGCCTCAAACAGATCGGTATTGATATTGGTTATTGCTGCGAGGTATATAATGGCGGTCCAGCCCGTAAACTGCCAACTATCTGTAAGAACATAAATAGGGCGGAACCATTGAGGCATATTGATAAAATAAATCGGCTCTATGCCAAAAGCGCTTACAAGAAAGCGGTTCAAGAGGCCGCTTGAAGGGGAAAGAATCTCTCCCAGGATTGCTATAACAACAACTGTGGAAATAAAGCGCGGCATATAGGAAATTGTCTGAACTGTTTTTTTGAACCACTTGACCCGCGCTTCGTTTAGAATTACCGCGAATAAAATGGGCAGGGGGAAATTAACTACAATATTCCAAAGCGAGGTAATAATGGTGTTGCGAAAGGCCCGCCAAAAAATTTCGTCATCAATGAATCGTTGAAAGTATTGAAAGCCGACCCATTCAGTCCCCCAGGGCCCCATGCCTGGCCTGTAACGCCTGAAAGCCAGGATATTGCCAAACATGGGGAGGTATTTGAAAACTACAAAGTAAATGAAAGGCAATACGAGCATGGAGTAAAGCGCCTTGTACTTCCAGATATGCGCGGGAAGACTTTCCTTTCTGCTATTCTGAAACGAAGCGCTTTTCGCCATGCTCATCAATCCTGTAACCTACATGTTACTGTTGTACAGATTCAGGAGTTCATTAATTCCCCTGGAAGTCATTTCATTCACATAGGCGTTCCAGTCGGTGTCCAGGCTTTTCGCTCCGGTCAGGAAAGCGTCGTCCCAAACGATGAATGTGTTGAACAAGGTTCCCATAAGAGAAGTAGCCCGTTCCGCAACAGCGTCGCTCGCCCAGCGGGGTGACGGCGGTACTGACTGAGTCGCGGTATCCATGGCGGATACCTGCTTGTTGATCTCCCCATAGTTGGCGTCGTACTTGGTCATCTCCCTGGCGTTTACCCAAACCAGTTGTGTACCAGCCGCGCCGCAGCCATAGCGGAGCTGCATGGATTTGTAGATGCCGTCCGGCGCGGTTAGGATGCTGTCAGCGTATTTTATCGTACTGCCCTGCATGGTATAGGTTTGCCCTTCCACGCCCAGGCACCAGATTTTCGCCGCTTCGTCGCTGTAGAACATTTTGTCTACCGCGCGTATTACCTGCTCAAAGTCAGGCCGCCTGGAAACGCCTATCGGGAAAATTATTCCTTCACCGGTTCTGTTTTTCTGAAACGTGTGCGCTCCGGCGGGACCAGAGAGAGGAGGATACATCTGGAGCTTGAAGCCTGGTATGGTGCTGGCAGCCTCTACCCCGCTGATTTGATCGTAGTAAGCGTAGGTAGCTATTGCGTTCCCTGTCGCCAGTTTGCGCGCCCACACGTCGCCGCTGATAGGCTCGACCATTTCCGGATCCAGAAGCCCTTCCGCGTAAAGCTTGCGCCAATACCTCATATATTCGCGGTATTGATCGCTGATCGCTCCGGCAAAAAAGGTCTTTTTGGCATAATCATAGCTCAATACCCTGCTGCCGCCTGAGCCGTTCTGGTGAACGCTGATGCCCCATGACGGCTGGGTAAAGCGGTAATGGACTCTGGGGCCAACCAGGACAGTCATAGGATAGGAAGAAGGATTATCCTGCTTGTAACGCCTAAGGACATTGTAGAGATCGTCGAAGGTCTTTGGCGCTGCCAGGTTATACTTGGCAAGAACGTCCTGGCGGAGCAGGAGTCCCCCGTCATAGAAGGGCGCGTCAAAGAGCGCGGGAAGGCTGTAGCGTTTGCCGTCCTTGAGCTTAAGCAAATCTACATCTGCCTGCATTTTGAATTCCGCTACACGGGCGTTAAAGTTGGGCGTCCAGTTGGAATAGTCGCTTATCGGAAGTATTGCACCGTTCACGGCCAGAGAAGCGTTCTCCCCGTTAATTGCCTGGTAAAGAATAACATCAGGCGCGTTCACTCCGGTATTCAGGGCAAGGGATACCTTAGTGGCGTAGTCCTGAGTCGGTATAATTTCCCAGTTGATTTTCAAGTTTGCCAACTCCGCTGTCTTCTGCACAGCCAGCCAGTCCTTCCTGAAAGGCAGGGTTGGGTTATCGGAATAGTATACGGTGATTTCCACGGGTCCACCCGACGAACCGCTATCCCTCGCGCCGGTCGCGAAAATGAAGCCGGTAGCGCTAATCAAAATGACCAGAAACAAAATTACTCTTTTCATTAATTGTCCTCCCTGCTGAATTTTTGGATCTTCGTTAGCAGAAGATACTTTTTAGATACGTCGGAGTATTTTAAGTTTATTATTCCCGGTTGTCAATTGTTTGTGTAGCCTTGTATTATTACTCCTGTGAATATTAATAATATACTAAAAAAAATCACCACTAAAAAGAAGCGGCTTGCCATCGGGCTTATGAGCGGTACCTCGCTGGACGGCATGGACGCGGCCCTGGTGGAGATAGAAGGGGCAGGGCTTTCAATACGCGTTAAATTTCTGGATTTTCTTACGCTTCCGTATAATGATGAACTCCATTCAATTCTGATGAAAGCGGTGATGGGGGAGGAAGGCGGGAGCCGCCTGTTTTGCAATCTCAACTTTCTTTTAGGCGAAATTGCGGCGGAAGCGTGCCTGGAGCTTTGCGGTAAAGCCGGAATTAAGCCAGTGATGATTGATTTTGTCGGGAGCCACGGGCAGACTGTCTATCACCAAAATGAGCCGGTTTCTTTTGCCGGCAGGCCGATCCGCGGAACCCTGCAAATCGGCGAGGCGTCGGTAATCGCCGAAAAGATTGGCTGCCCGATCGTTAGCGATTTCCGGGTCAGGGATATGGCCGCCGGCGGGCAGGGCGCTCCTCTGGTTCCATATACAGAGTACCTGCTGTATCGCGATAAAAACAAAACCCTGGCCCTGCAAAATATCGGGGGCATAGGCAACATCACCCTTCTACCGGCGGGGTGCGATGCGGCTGATATTATCGCGTTCGATACCGGGCCGGGAATAATGGTTATAGACGCTATCGCCCGCTCTCATTTGGGAACGCCCTGGGACGATGAGGGACGCAACGCCGCCGTCGGTAAAGTCCACGGGGGGCTTCTGGAATGGATGCTCGCCTATGATAAAAATTACCTTGAAAAGCGTCCGCCCAAGAGTACAGGCAGGGAGCGTTACAACGACGGCTTTGTCCGGATGTTACTAAACCGGGCGCTAGAAGACGGCCTTGCGACAAATGACATTCTCGCGACCGTTACGCGCTATACAGCCGAAACAATTTCCCTTGGCATTAAAAAATTCTGTACGCCTTTGCCTATAGAACTCTATGTTTCCGGGGGCGGGCTTCACAACAAAACGTTGATGGCCGCAATCCGGGAATTGCTTCCAGGCTGCACGGTTCGCAGCGGAGATGAGCTTGGAATCCCCGCCGACGCCAAAGAAGCTGTTGCTTTCGCCGTATTGGCCAACGAAACCATTTACGGCTTATGCAACAACGCTCAGTCAGCTACCGGGGCTTCCCACCCTGTAGTGATGGGGAAAATCTCTTTTTGATATAGTGCAATGGAACATCTAAATTTTTACAAGAAGAGTTCTCGCCAAGGCGCAAAGATCGCAAAGGACGCAAAGTTGTTGTCAGTTAATATATCGTTATACATTCAAGATTCTTACTGTTTTGAATGTGATATATCTTGTATAAAAAGAATCTATCGAACAGAAACTTTGCGCCTGCGGACTTTAGTCCGATGCGCCTTGGCGAGAGTAAATTCGGGAATAATGTTTGTAAAATTTTAGCTGTTAAAGGATAATAGGAGAATTATAGTCGTGTGTGTACGCGCCATAACGGAAGCGGACATTTCTGCCTACTACGAGTTGTCGCTTAAGCTGGACGAGGAAACCCCTTTCCGGCTTTACGAGGCAGGTGAACGTTCCCGCGATCCCGATCTGTTTTTTAAGGAAATCACCGACTTTCTCAAAAACCCGTGCAGCAACATCTTTATGGCGGAAAAAGATGGAAGGCTTGTCGGATATTTGCAGGCTACGGGACGTACGCCCCGGCGCGTCCGCCATGTTGTCTCAATAAATATCGCCATTCTTCAAGTCTACACAGGCCAGGGTTTGGGCGGGAAACTCTTCGGCGCGGTGGAGGAATGGGCGAGGCAGACCGGCATTATACGCCTGGATTTATCTGTAATGGTAAACAACATTCCCGCCCAAAAACTTTACCAGAAGCTGGGATTTGCCAGGGAGGGCATTAAGCGCGGCTCCATGTTTGTAGACGGGGAGTACATCGACGAATACTATATGTGCAAATGGCTGGAAGATTGATATGGAAAACTATAATTTTGATAAACTGACAAAACTGCTTGACGACAGCTCAGGGCAATTGTACGGCAAGGCGGTCTGCGCCATAAGCAAAAACGGAAAGCGCGTCTTTAGCCACAGCGTAAACTGCGCGATGGACGCTATGTTTGACCTCGCTTCGGTCTCAAAAATCCTTACCGGCACAATGGTGCTGAAGCTCATCGGCGAGGGCAAACTGTCATTGGATAGCAGCCTTGACACTTTGTTTCAAAATGAAGCGCTTGGCCCTGTTACAAAAGAGCGCTTCAAAACCATTACTTTGCAAAGCCTACTCACGCATTCCTCTGGCTTGCCCGCATGGTTTCCCTTTTACGCGCAGGAAGGAAGTTTTTGGGACGTGCTGGAAGTCGCGCTTAACAGACACCCGGCGGAAAAAGGTATGGTATACAGCGACCTGGGATTCATGTTGCTGGGCGAAGCTATCCGCGCCGCCTCGGGGCTCACGCTCCCCCAAAACCTGGATTTGCTTAACGCTGAATTGGGAACCGCGTTTGAATACAACCCTAAAAACCCCGCCACTTGTGTGGAGACCGAACGCGGCAACCGCGCGGAAGTGGAAATGTGCCTGAAAGGGGGTCTTTCATTTGACCGTTTCCGCAGCCGAGAGACCCATATGCGCGGCGAAGTTCACGACGGCAACGCTTTCTATTTTTGGCATGGCGTTGCCGGACACGCGGGCGTTTTCGGCATTGCCTCAGACCTTCTCGTTCTTGGAGAATTGTATCTGAACATGGGGAATGCTAACGGTAAACAGCTTATTCCCTCTTCGCTTGTTGAAAAATCAACTATTGACTACGGTAGTGGCCGCGGACTTATATGGGCACTATCAGACATTTTCATCAATGGTTTCGGACACACCGGCTTCACAGGCACATCGCTATATCTCTGCCGGGAAACTGGCTGCGCCGCCGCGATACTCACAAATCGCGTTTTTATAGAACCTGCGCCAGATCTTCGGGCTTTTCGCACAGAAGCGCATGGATTGATTTATGAGGCGGTTTCATAGGCATACCGTATAATCAGTCTGAAGTGGGATCACAATGCTCTTTATTCCTTTTCAAATAGCAAACGAATTTTTCTGATCGTATTCTCTTGCTTTCATTAAAAAATCATCTAGCGGCTGATTAGCGAAATACTCCCGTTGCCATTCGGTGTAGTCAAAATTTTCTCTTAAAAGCGACGAAATGAACACTTCTGTTTCCAAAACTCCAAGAGATTTTAACAGGCAATCCATACCTTCTTTTCTAATAACTGTTACGCTACGCATATGTTTTTTCCTCCAAATCATTTAAAAATTCCAGCGGTGTCTTAATTTTGATCATAGTACCGTCATATTTTTTTTTCAATTTGTCATCAGTGGTTATAAAATAATCACAACCTGCCTTAATTGCACACGCAAGATGTGCCGCGTCTTTCATTTTTATCCCTTGCTTCATTAATTTACCAGCTGTCTGAGAAATATCTTCCATATTTTCACTCCCAATATACATGGATGCATTTAAGAAGAAGTGCGTAATAGAAGCCTTGGTTGAAGGATTAGGATTTTCATTGTTTTCATATCTCAAGACAAAAGAACAAACAAGCTCTAATTCTTTTTGTATTACAAGACTTTGAATATGTAGTTTAGCTTGAGTCTCCAAAAAAATACGCAACTGCCGTTGATCATCGTATGGCCTATTGTAACAACAGTTGTCAAGATATATTTTCATTTTTAGCCTCTAAAAAATAATATCACTAAACAGCATGGAAAACTATTCATCTAACGCAAGCATACAAGCCCCTTCCAGCGCAGTGCTTTTAGGAGACGATATTAAAAGGTCTGGATAATCATTGGCTAAACATACCTTTAATCTGCCTGTAACTATTTCGTCATGTTCCATTACGCCGCCGGCCAGCACCAGTTCCTTGCGCTTAATCCACGGGGACTGGTTGATTACGCTTTTTACCAGTAAAGCCAGTTCTTCGGCGCCTATGCGGAGTATGTCCAGCGCCAGGGGATCCCCTTTTCGCGCGGTCTGGGTAACCACCGGGGCAAGGCTCGCGATTTTTGCTTTATCCGCGTCATGATGCACATACTTGATAAGCTCGCTGCTTTCGGTTAGGCCAGTAGCTTCCAAGATAGGAGGCAGCATTCCAGTGGATATGTCCCGGCCTTCCAGACTGCGGAGCGTCCTGGAAATGGCGGTTCTTCCTGTCCACGCGGCGGAGCCTTCATCGCCCAGCAGATAGCCATGCCCGCCTGAACGTACCAAAGCGCCGTCCCGGGATCTGCCAAGGGCAATGGAGCCTGTTCCCGCGATAAGGCAATAGCCTTCAAGGTTTCCAAGGCCCCCGCAAAGCAGGATTTCGCCATCGCCACAGAGTTTAACCGGAATATCTTTGCCCAAAAGGTTATCAAAAAAAGCGCGAAACAGTTTCTGCTCTTCCGCCCTGCCCAGCCCGGCGCTGCCAAAACAACCGGCGACCACATCCGGAGTATTCAACCCCGCGCTTTTCAGCGCCGAATCCAAAAGCGTTGAAAGGTTCGCAAAAACCTCGTCTTTGGATACGGAATAAATATTCGTGCTTCCCGCTTCCGAACGGGCCAGAACCCTGCCCTCCCTGTCAACCAGAGCCAGACGGGAATGAGTGCCGCCGCCGTCAATGCCAAAAAAACACGAATTACCCATAAGCTAAAATACCTCTATATTTATAATTACGATATATGGGTATCATAATTTAATATGCTGTCAAAAGAAATGCCAAAAAACAAAACGGTTTCCTTTAGCTCTGTCCCACTGTGGGATGATCCTGCGGCGGTTCTGCAAAGCGGGCGGTTGGGGCTTTTGTGCAACCAGGTTGCCTGGCATATGGAAACCGGTGAGTATCTTTTTGAGACCATTTATAAAAGGGGAGCGTTAAAAAGGGTCTTCACGCCCGAGCACGGCCTCTTTGGAGAATTCCAGGATCAACTGAAGCTGGATGGCGCGGGGCTTTACAGGGATCTGGGATTTGAGGATTGCGAATTTGTTTCGCTCTACGGCTCTCAGGATTCCTCCCTCGCCGCGGACCCAAAAAAGCTCGTCGATCTGGATGCCCTGGTGATTGATTTGCAAGATGTCGGGGTCAGGTATTACACCTATCTTTCCACATTGAGGAATTTGTTCATTACACTAAAAAAAGAAAATATCCCGCTTCCGGTGTGGGTTGTTGACCGCGAAAACCCCGCAGGGCTCTGGGTAGAAGGTTCTCCGTTAAAGCCGGAATACGCGTCTTTTATCGGCATCGAGGGGCTTCCCCACCGCCACGGCCTTACCATAGGTGAGATGGCCTGTTATTTTCGCGCCGATATAGAAGCGGATTTCCCCCTTCATATCGTTTCCTGGCAGGCGGGAGCCAGTGGCTTTCCCTGGGCAATCCCTCCTTCGCCGAATTTCCCTGGTTTTTATACGGCGGCTTTTTATTCAGGCCAGTGCCTCTGGGAAGGCACAAACGTGAGCGAAGGCCGTGGAACTACCAGGCCTTTCGAAGTATTCGGAGCGCCTTGGTTGGGGGAAAACCTGACAGGCTACAACCAAAAGGCAGGCTACGAAAGCTGGAACGATCCAAAGCATCCGCTTTTTGATTCAAACGCCGCCCTGCGCTGGCACCGTTTCATCCCAACTTTTAGCAAGCACAAGGACGAATGTTGCTTCGGCTTTCAACTGATACTCAGGAATCCCAAAGCAGGCTACCATGCCCTTTTACACGCCCTGCGTATAATCCGGTTTATCAGGGAAAATTGCGAGGGTTTTTCTTTCAGGCCCGCTAAATACGAAGCCGGGAACGATAAAAGCGCGATAGAACTTTTGGCAGGCGATCCTCTGGTACTGAATTATATTAGGGGGAAAGGGCCGGAAGAAACGGAACTAAAGGAATATTTCAGGAAAAATGAAGAAGCATGGATCGAAAAAACCCGGCAATACCGGCTCTATGGGGAACCGTTAAAACCGGCATAAGGATATAATCATGGCTGAAGTTTCACAAAATTCTTTGTCGAACGCCATTTCCGCGGAAGCCCTTGCCCTTTGTACCACGGAACAGCGGAACGACGCGTCTTTGGACATTGACGCCAAAAGTTCTTTGGAAATTGTTACTATCATCAACAACGAAGACAAGAAAGTCCCCGTTGCCGTAACACAGATACTGGGCGAAATTGCCGCCCTGGTGGATGATATTGTCGCTGCCTTCAAAAAGGGTGGCAGGCTTATCTATATCGGCGCGGGAACTTCAGGGCGCCTGGGCGTGCTGGACGCCTCAGAATGTCCCCCCACCTACGGGGTGGAGCCGGGCATGGTCGTTGGGCTAATCGCGGGCGGGCAGGAAGCCCTGACAAAGTCGATTGAGTCTGCCGAAGACAGAGCCGAGGAAGGTGTAAGGGAGCTTAAAGCTTTGGGCTTTTGCGAGAAAGATGTGCTGGTGGGTATTACCGCGTCCGGCCAGGCGCCTTACGTTCTGGGCGCGCTGGAATACGCGCGGGACATTGGGGCGGTAACCGGCGCGATAAGCTGCAACGCCAATTCAAAAACCTTTGATTACGCCAGGCATCGGCTTTACGCGAATGTGGGCCCCGAGGTGGTAACCGGCTCTACCAGGATGAAGAGCGGCACGGTGCAGAAACTCATCCTCAATATGCTTTCCACAGCCGCCATGATCCGCATGGGGAAGGTCTATAAAAATCTGATGGTTGATCTGAGACCTGTGAACCATAAGCTAACCCTCAGATCCATAAGGCTTATCCGGGAAGTTACGGGATGCACCGAAGAAGAAGCCAGGGAAAGTTTTGAGGCGTCGGGAAAGCGCCCAAAAACCGCCATTGTAATGGTTTTATTGAAAAAGGACAGGGACGAGGCCGAGAAACTGCTTAAAGAAGCGGACGGCCATATCAGCCTGCTAATAAAGCCAGCTTCCAAAATTTAAGCAAGGCGTTAAACCTGAGACAACATTATTGTGCATTTTCACAAATGCCGTTATCCTATATTGGCATAGTTGCTTTTTATTGAAAATTGGTTTTTTCTGTATTGGAAGAACAGGAATGGGGTTTTACCATTGGGAGGCTATGTGAAAATAAAAAAGACAATCGCGCCGGTTATTGTATCGCTCTGCCTTTTAGGCTATTATTTGTCGGTTAGTATTGTACTGTTAAAATTTAACATACCCAATGCAATTAAACTGGTAATCATAATTGCTTCAAGCATAGGCTCTTTGGTAATTATCATGGTATTAATTCAAAGGCTAAAAGAAATTAAGGGAGGAGAAGAAGATGATCTTGGTAAATACTGATTACATTTCCGGAAAGGAATTGGAAACGATTTGTCTTGTAAAGGGAAGCACAATTCAGTCAAGGCATCTGGGCAAGGATATTACCCAGGCGTTTAAATCATTGGTAGGCGGAGAACTAAAGGAATACACGGAAATGATGAACGAGGCAAGGGCGCTGGCGACAAAAAGAATGGTCGAGGAAGCCGAACAATATAAAGCCGACGGAGTTGTAAATATCAGGTACGCGTCTTCATCGATAATGCAGAACGCCGCCGAAGTAATCGCTTATGGTACGGCTGTAAAGTTTAAATAGCCTGTTTACAAATCGATCTCTTCGCCGGCGGCAACGATGCGCCTGCCTGGCGCGTTAAAAGCCTCCGCACAATCCCTGTCAAACAGCTCGCCCGGTTTCATATGAACCGGGATATTCACCCTTGCGCCGATCAGTTTGGCGCATTCGGCTGCCTCTTTCGCGTCCATGTTGTAATAGCCGTCAATGGGCAGCAAAGCGTAGTCGAGCTTCCGGGTGGCAAAAGACTCCATCGATTTTGTCCTGGACGTATCAGCCGCAATATAAATTTTGATGCCGTCGACGGTGAGTATGAAACCCACACATTCGGCAGGATTATGGTTTTTGTTGCTGGCTTCCACCGCCTCAATGACGATGCCTGAGATATCAAAGGCGTTGTGTTTGCCACCCGACAGGGCCTCGGCGTTTGTGATCAGTTTACAGCCGGGTTTTTGCGTTACTAGTATTTGATTTATAAAATATATGGACAATCAATTTATATTGCGGTATAATCAAATTACCCAAGGGAGGGGATTTGATTTTGCCAAAAGCAAGTGTTTTAGAAATACCTGAAAGCGATAAAATTTATTT
>Ga0268262_10006888_pt1 | contig 10756 bp, 15 predicted proteins | sample TergutNc150P3_FD_190354 | JGI IMG/M metagenome (GOLD analysis project Ga0268262, IMG submission 190354) | Nasutitermes corniger P3 segment gut microbial community from laboratory colony in Florida, USA - Nc150 P3 (SPAdes) (version 2) | ecosystem: Host-associated > Arthropoda: Insects >...
TGCCTTTTCCGCCTGTTTACCGCAATGGAAAACTTACAAACTGCTTGACCACCAGCAAGGGATTTCAGTTCGGAATCCCTGGTCAACCGTCCAATCAAAACTACATGGTTAACATCTGCCATCATTCACTCCTTAAAAGATGTCCAGCTCACCGACGGCTTCTGCCCCGACCAATTCCCCCGCGGGTTCTTCCTCGTAGGGAATGTCATCAGCAAAATCATCTTCGGAAGGTGTTGCCGGTGCAGTATCTTCCACGGGCGGCGCTGCGGACGGGGCAACGCTGGCGGTTTCGGTATTCGTAGTGCCGTTCTTTTCAGCCAGCATCCTGCGGTATTCTTCGCTGAGGCTCTGCTGTCCGCCTTTCTTTGACGGTTTCGAGGGCTGTGCAGGGGCGGCCGCCGCTGTAGCCGCGGGTTTCTTCGGTTCAGGAGCAACTGCTGGCGCCGCTGCGGTTTTTTCCGAACCGCCTTGTCGTTCACGCAGAATTTTTTTCTGGTCTGCCAAAATATTGTTGAGAAAATCGAGCCGGTCAACCTGGGAATACTTCATGCTGTCTACACACATTGCCTTGATGCTGTTGTATTCTGTCTCAGTAAAGTACGGAACTTCTTTTGCCGATTTACTTTTGATGATGTTGCCGATCTCGCTGAGTACATCCTGGATCTGCATTTCCATGGGGACCGCGCCATCCTTGAGCCATTCAGCCAGCTTTTTGCCAAACTCAAGGCCGGGTTTCTGAATAATCTCATCTTGGAACTTGTTGGTACGGTCTTTGATAATGGTTCCGTAGTGGTTGGCGTTCAGCTCCATCAGCATATCGAATTCATACTCGAAGCCATCTCTCTGTTCCGGCGCCAATGTGTCGCGGCGAACAGTTTTATTACCGTTTTCATTGGTAGTTGACCATTCCGTCTTTGCCCTCATGGTTCCGATAACGTGAAACGGCGCTCTGAGTATTGCGTTCACCAGTTTTTTGTATTCGGGAGTCATTATCGACCATGCTTTCCGGCTATCACCGCGGCAAGTGGTTTCTTTGAGCTTGTCAACGGTTTCCAAGATGTATTGCCAGGCATGGGTGAGGCTGTCGATGACTAACACGGTTACGTCCGGGTCCTCTTTTACCATGTCGATAAACTTGATGTAATTTTCGATGCTCGGTTCGCCGAATTCATCAGTCTCAAAATCAAAGATGTTCGCGTACTTTGTTGCGCTATGGTACTCTGTATCAAGTACGGCGATTTTACCTCCGAAAACATTGACCAATCCTTTTGCTATTGCCAGGCTGGAATAAGTTTTTCCACCTCCTGACAGTCCGTAAATTGCCAGCCGAAGTTTCGACTGTTCTTTCGTTGCTTTTTTCAAAGCCATCTTCTTTCTCCTTTGCCGGGATTACCCGGCTATTTATTTCTACCGCTCACAGGTAGCACAACCATTACCACATGAAGCGCAGGGACATTGTGCTGTTCTCTCAATGCCCTCATCTTCATTTTCCTGTTCTCCCTCTTCGATATTTTCATCTTCGATTTCATAATCCTCTACGATTTCGCCCTGAAAACAACCGTCAGCAATGAGTTCGAGGATATGTTGTTGCGTACCTTCGGAGAGGTCTTGAAACCGCACATCTTCCACCCATTCAGCTTTATCCTTGGTGTGATCAAGGACTCTGATGCTAAAGTGGGCTTCCCACCAACCAGTTTGGTTAACTACTTTTTTCCCCATATCATTACCCTTACGCCGCGTTCGGAACATAAAGAATCGAATGAATGTCCTCGGCAATACCTTTGTTACAGGCAACCTGTCGCGCGTCATCATAACTGGCAAGCACAAGCGCCTTGCGATAAGGTATGCCTTGAGCTGTCATGTATTCGCGCAACTTGAGTAACTGCTCTTTCGTTCCTTTGAAAGTAAGCGTACACTCAATAATTTCAGACTTCGCCTGAGCCGCCGTTGTTCCTTCGGGAAGACCGAGGGCTTCATCAACAAAGCCCTGCGATCTCGTTTCCTTAGACGCATCGACTTTTTCCTGACGCTCGGTTTTGTCGTTCTGCTCGCATTGTTCTTGGGTTACCCGCGCTTCCCGGTCGGCTTGTTCCCGGGCGAGTTTCGCCACATTTTCTTTGAGGGTATCAACCTGACGGAGCGCAGCGCCCATGTCGAGGTGTTCGAGATAAAACGCTTTCGCGGCTGTTCCGTGATCGGGTATCCGCTCAAGAACCTCGATGTCTTGGTAAATTCTGGCAATGGCGGCGTCGATTTCGGTATGGATGTCCTTCATCTTCGTGCCTTTGTTCAACCACTTCTGGTCGAAGATACGGTCAAGCGGAACCAGCTCAAACTTTTTGTTGTCGAAATACTTCTGGATTTCTTCGCGCTTCGCCTTCTTCTGCTTTTCCTCGTGGTTCTTGACGGCGCCGTCCACAATGCCAGACGCTTTTTTGATTGCGTTGCGTATCGACTTGATATTCGATTCGACGTTTTCCAGCGGTTTCTCATACGCTTCTTTTAGAGAGGCGTACTTGTCGGCTATGTTTTTTTCCGCCTTGTTCAAGGTTGCCCGGTCTTTCTTGGCAACATCTTCAAGGGGTTCATAGCTCTCATCCAGATACTTCCTATACGCATCGGTAGCATCGACCATGCTCTGATGTATGGAAACCACAGCATCCTTATGCTCGGAAACCACCCGTCGAAACGCTGCTTCCAAATCGCCATCACTGATGGTACTGATTTCCATTTCAGCAATAACCGGAAGAGCAGCGTCCATTGTTTCATTCTTCATACAAACCTCCAAACCAAAGATAAAAAAGGGCGCTACGCGCCCTCATAGTGCCTTTTAATCTTCACCGGAACCACCCATGTCCAAGCTCGGATCGTTTTCGCCTTCGCCGTCACCGTCACCGTTGGGATCATCAAGCCGCTCATCCGGGTCCTCATAATCTTCGTTAGGCGGGTAGTCATCATCAGGGGGTGGCAAACAGGGCGGAGGCAATGCCAGCGAATCGTTGGCGTTCTGCATTTCGGTATCACCGCCTTTATCGCCCTTTTTGAACAATGAGTTTTCCCAGAAGTGAACCTGATCAGTAATGGCGCCAAAAACCTTTTCAAAGTGCATCATGCCCTGATATTCGCCCTGGTACTCGTCAAGCTCGCGGGACTTTTTCGCACGTTTGAGCAAAAAGTCTTTCATCTCTTCGGTTCGCGTCTGTATGGCGCTTAAAAAACCGCCCCATAGCTCCATACTTTTGAGCTTCTCCATGTCGATCTCGGCGCCGAGTATCTGCTCCATATTCAGGTTAGCCAAGTCTACCGGCTGTTCAAGATTGTCAAACTGCTCTTCCGTCAGCCCGAAAGTATCTCTGATAGTTTTTATTGCAAATTTGCAACCGGGTATTTTACCCTGCAAATAAGCAACCACTCTGCCGGAAGGTTCTACTTCGAGTTTCTCCCGACATTTAGCGATTTCTGCATTTGTCCATGTCAAAATCTGCAGAATAGTGAAACCGTTCATTTCAGTCGGCTGTACATCGACCTTAGCGGTTTCGGTAGGATCGTCCATTTCGTCAGACATTATTTCCTCCAAAAATATAATTTTTACGGTCTATGCGACCGATTGAACCCATCACTATCCGCAGAAACTTCATTACGCCGCCTTTGCCGGTTCCCACCGGAGACTTACCGCGTCGTAGACTTCAATGATTTTTTCGTACTTGATGAGCCTTGTAGCGGTCTGAATCGCTGCGACAAGGTTCATGTAGAATGAGTATCCGCGGCTTGCATTGAGGGACCAGTTATTCCGTCCCCGTTCCGAATTAAGATAGGAGATTGTCCTTTGAACTCGTTTTTCTAAAATGTTCAAAGTAACCTCCTTTGCCCTGCCTTACGGGTGGGCTGGTTCTTTTTCGTTCACTCATAAATTTCTCCCTTCTTGTGGAATCTTTGCCGTAATCGTAGCTTGCCGACCGTGGTTGTCAATAGTTTTTTCAAAAATATTTTCATTATTTTTTCTAACAGAGAAAATAATAATTTTTATACAAAGAATATTCATACTACGGAAAAGCGGGGATTGAACCCGCATACGATCTTGCATGACCGCTGTTACCGTTAACCTTCCCGTACCTACTCACACCATTTCGGCACCCGTGTACACGCGGCTGACGCCTAACCTGGCTTTCGTGCGTCATTCAACCAAAACCCCACAACTACGGTCATGGGTCGCTTTCGACTTTCCCTAAAGGGAAAAGGGCAAACGGAAAAAAGAGCGGCGGTCAATTTGGGAGGGGAACGCCGTTATCTTTCTTCCCCTTGCGGGGATTGCCCATCCCGGTATAGGCCGGGTCACTTTGCCCCTTGAGAGGCTTTTTTCCAGCAACGCCGGAATAGCAGGGGTGGGGCTTGAACCCACAACCTCCGGTTTATGAGACCGGCAAGCTACCATTGCTCTACCCTGCTAAATTCTTTTATTACTCCGCCTCCTTGAGTGCCGTTTTATTCAGGCTTGCATACTTCGTGTTCAGGTTTTCGAGTTCTTGTTCGGCGATACTGAGCGCATGGCCGCGCGAGAGCGACAGGGTTATGCCTTCGTCTTTTTCGTTTTTCGCCACGAAAAGAAAATGAGAAACACATTTTCCCTTACCTTTAAGGACCGTAAGTATCTGTTTGCAGTCCTCAATTTCATTGCAGATTTCAGCTATTTTATTAGCCGTTTCCTTCGTTACCATAACTTCCTCCTCGTAATGGTTTATGGAGCGGTGCGGTTTCGAGCCGCCATAGGTCTGGAAAAGGAGGTGAGGAAACCACACCTACGCCTGCCGGACCGCCCCGCGTACCCGCCCCATAAAGGGGCGGGATTATTAGATACACAGAAGGGGGGCGACCCCGCCGTCGTTACTACTCGCATAACTGTAGCTGGCACCGCCAATGTAGCTCGCATAGCAGAAATACGTCGCGTCGGCCGCGGTAGCAAGCCACCACCATTTCGTATCATCGTCCCTTGTCTTGATACGGTTTTTGTATTTGCGGAAGTAGTCGAATTGAACCGTGCAAAGTTCCGGCCAGTTAAAATCATCGTCGTTGCCGGCGCCAAAGACTTCGTGTTTGGTCGGTACCGAAATATAAAAACCGTCTCCGGTCTTCTGGAAAAGCCTCTCCATGCCGCGGAACACGTTTTCAAAGAAGGGGCCGTTCAAGTATTCTTTCAGGGTTGTTTCTGAGAACCCTCCATTATTCGTGTTTTTCTGGTTCATCGCTCCGTACAACAACACGTCTTCAAAATTAAAAAAGACGTGCTTATCGTTGACGTGAACAACGGTAAGCTCGGTCTTCTCAATGTCAATTGCCTCGTACTTAACCCCGTCAATTTCTACCTCCGGGACTTTAACGGGCATTTCGATGTAGTCTCCGGGACGTATTTCGCGGCTTTTTCCGGTGGAACTGTAGCACTCTACAATGTTCAGCGTATCAAGATACGAATCACCGCCAAGCAACCGGCTGAGATTGCGCCGCTCGCCGATATACGTCGGATCAATGTTCGTTCTGGTTTCTGTTCCCATATTGAAGACTATGCCGGTAGCCCCCTTAATCTCAGGGGCAAAAACCATTTCAAATGCCCGTACTCCGCCAAACAAAGCACAAACCTGTTTGGTGTAACTGGAAAAACCATCCAGTACCTCTGTAGCCAACTGAGCGGCCAACTCTTTCGTCTCTTTCATTTCAACCTCCTGTATTTTTCGTAAAAATATTTCAACCGTTTCCGATTGTTGAACACCCATAAACCGGCTAAACCGAGTACGCCGACTAAAAACATCACCCAAAGAAAAACGATCATTATACTACGTCCTTCACCGGTAATTTTTTTTGCATCTCATCAAGATGCTGTATAGCTTCCCATGACGATACAAATTTCTCCCTGTCGATAAAGCCAGCCTGATACAATGAATTAACAAACCAGTACCAGCAAAAATTCATTTTTTCCTCCCATGGCGGCTTTCAACCGCTTCGATCACGTCATCAACTGACCGGGCAACAATAGCCATGCCGCCAAGCCGCTCAACTTCTGCCAAAAAATCTTTTTGTTTTTCAGATAACTTCCCTTTTTGAGACTTACATTCCACGGCAAGGAACCGACCGCCGGGCAATAATCCCAAAATGTCAGATGATCCGGGCTTACCGAAAAAAACAGGTCGCTCGCGCTTGTCTTTGAGGGCGCCCGTGTTATTCCTCCACACAAAAGCCCCATATATCTTGAGATACTCCAAACAAGCCTGAACAACCGCGCCTTCTTCTGTCATAGCCCTTCCGCGCTCATCAAAACCTTCTCCATTGGGGGCGCCGGTCGAAATGTTTGGCAACAAATCCCGGCGCCCCGCGGAAAAGGACTTTTGACATTACGCTCTCACCTCCTCTTTAGCGATTTCTTCTATCGCCGTTTCCGACAATATGGCCGTTCCAGCTTCGGCCCGTATTTTTCTCAAGTAGTCGTTAAGGTCTTCCGAATCGACCAAGCGGTTCTTCGGTCCAACGGGATACCAGCGGATCGGGAATGTTCCGTTCTTCATCTGGTCCTGGACTGACCGTTCGCTCTTCCTCAGAAATGGCGCTACCTCCCTTGGAAGCAACAACCGCCCCCTAACCGATGTAAGACCAAGGGCTTTTCCTGTGAGTTCACTCATAAAATCTGTCCTCCTTCCCCGACCTTAACTGACCGCATCAGCCAAAAAAAATAGCTGAACTCCCGGATTAACCGCCCTGTGCGCCAGCCCAGAGCATCCAAAAGCTCAGCTATTTCTCCCCGGCCGGCGCTCCAGGATAATCTCCGTTTTAGGAGATATACGAGTATAATATCTCCGTATTCGGAGTTTGTCAAGTAAAAATTAAAAATAAATTTCCGTTTTCGGAGATTTTTGCCGATAATGATATATGAGTGTTTCCGGCGTCAACATAGTCGAAAGAATAGGTAAAGAGATAGACAAAAAGGGGCTGAAAAGGACCGAACTATACAAAATCGTACCATCCGGGACATTATCTAACTGGAAAACACAAGGTCAAGGACCAAATTCGTATACCCTGTACAAAGTAGCTATTTTCCTTGGTGTATCCGTCGATTACCTCTTAACGGGCAACGAATCCAATGGTTTATCCGGCGAGGAAAGGGATCTTATACTGTCTTTTCGCGCACTTAACAACCAAAAGGACAAGGACGAGGTTATGGGAATAATAAACCTCAAACTGGAAACGCAAAAAAAGGGCGGCGTTTTATCCAATTCGGCAAACGCATAATCTGGCTTGATTAAAAGGGAGAAAACCATGCTAATTTTACGGATTTTTGGAATAGTAACAGTTATCGTCAGTTTATTATTACTATTTGCTGTTCCTCAAGCGGGAGTAGTCGGCATTTTGTTTGGTATAATTTTAATTATCAGGTCAAACAAAAAACTTACAGAGAAAATAAAGGCGAATACTGCCAAGCCAAAGGAAAAACATAGATTCGGACAGGTTATCTACTCTGAAAGGGAAATTCCAGATGATTCGGAAGAGGCTCAGCAAATAAGAAAACGCGCCAAGATGACTCCGCAACAAAGAGCTTTGGAAAACCGTGAAAGAATGGAGTCTCTCGGACTTACAATGTACGAATGGTCAACGTGTGCCGATGAACGAGTCCGACCTTCCCATGCACTCATGGAAGGGAAGCTATGCAAATGGGCAGATTCTACGGTATACTCTACCAATGGTGGCAAAACATGGAAGCCAAGACCAGACGGTGCCGTGCTTTTGCATCCAGGAGAAGAAGATGGCTGCCGTTGTACAGCCCTTTCATACGAAAAAGAACTTTGAGGTGTAAAATGACAAGATTAAAATTATTTTTTATCGCTACATTCATCCTTACAGCAGTTTCCGTATTCGCTGGTACCGAACACCGCGACTTTTGCCGCAAAATATTATATGCGGTTAAACCGGTAGAGGCTATCGGGCAGATTGATCAAACAACTTTCCAAAACATTAGGCGGTATGCAATAGGGCTTCCAGTTGAAGGACAGGATCCATTAAACGAGAACGATCAACGACTGATGATGTTCCTCTATCTCTGTGAGGCCGCTCGTAGAACTAAGAGCAAAGACGAATTTTCACTTTACATACAAAGCCAGCAAGAATTCATTACTGAAAAAATCAAACAGGGCGATAATCTATCAATCAAAATGGAAGGTTGGCTTGATCTCTTTAAGCTGAATCTAATGTTTGCAGAATAGATTTGCGGTAAACTACACAATCTGCGTTATTTGCGGATAACGTAAAACCGTCAAAAAAGCCCCGCTATCGTGTTGTAAAGCCCCAAAATGTAATTGGATAGGGTAAAGCCATATAAAACTTGATAGCGGGGTTCCTATGAGGCTCCTAGAGGGTTTTTAATAATCTTAACGATCATGTTTTTCATTCTTCAAAAAAATATTTTATATAAAAATATTGTGGTGGTAGTAGTTTTCCACAAGTTATTCACATAACAGATTTTTAAGCCTATTACCACTTACCATTTATATTTATATATTACTACTTACTACTTACTATTAGGGTTGAATGTCAAAAGGGAAAAAAACCTTGGGTTGATTTTGGTTGAAATTGGTTGATTTCGGTTGAAGTCGCATGATTTCGGTTCGATTTTTAATAAAAAAGGGCCGGTTTCCCGGCCCTGGCTGAGACTTTTCAGGGTGCTAAACGGCGTCTGCGGTTACCGCTTCGACGGGCCGTGCTTCGGCGTCTGTCTCGCGGGCTATTTCTTCGCTACTGTCTTCGTCATCGTACTCGGTGAATTCTTCCGCCGCCACTGGCACTTCCTCCGGTACTTCTTTTTTGAACTCGGGCCGGAACTCAACGTGTTCGGCAACAATCATTATCCGCGCTTTTGGCTTGCCGTCATTGCCGGTCCACCTGTCTTGCTTGAGCCGACCGACCACTCTTGTGCCGCGCCCTTTTTTGCCAACGCTGTTAACCATCTCCGCCAATTTTCCCCAGGTTTCGACTTCAAAGAATGATACCTCTTTTTCAAATCCGGTATCCTGTTTGAAAAAACGGTTGGAAGCCAGACTGAATGTGCAGACCGGTGTTCCCTTGGGAGTAGTACGGAGCAACGGGTCGCGCACCATATTTCCCTCAATCAAAATTGAATTCAAATTGTTCATAATGCCTCCGAAAAGCCGGGCTTTACCCGGCATAGCTTAAGATAAATGCCGCAGAACAACGTCCGCGATTGTGATAAGATTCGCTACAATAACCGCAACAAGCAGCCATTCAGTACGATTCAGTTTCATTGACTCCTCCTTCAAAGTGTGGTATATTTTAAGGGCGGGGGAGAGTATCCCCCGCCGACTGACTACCCGCCTAACAGACGGGAAATCAGCCAGAGCATCACAGCGATAATAAGCCCGGTTAGAGCAAGCTTATCGCTGCGGCTCCACTTAGCGGTCTTTTTAGGCCGCTTTTTTATTTTCCGCATCAGCACCTCCTTTCCTTCCGCCAACGGAAAGTTTTTTTATTAACGTAAACGTATAGTGCCGACCGTGATTGTCAATAGTTTTTTCAAAATATTTTCATTATTTTTTCGTATAACAAGATTGCGCCTATGCTTCGTAGCAGGGTCAGATTTTCTTATTTGATAATAAGTACCAAAAACACCATAAAACCCGCTGGCGCCCTTCTAAAGAGGCTTTTAAAAAAGGCTTCACCTATGCTTTTATGCGCCTTCCAAACAATGTTTTTTGAATACATATTCCAGAAACATCCGCGGCGCCCTTTACCTCCCTTTGTGCAGAGCTTCCGTACAGTGCTTCGCCTATCCTTCTAAGCGGGGTTTACCAACAGAAAAGGTATATAGGTTCCAAAAACACCGTGGAAACGCTTGGCGACTTTTTTTCTATCCGGCTTTCTCCATCGTAATAATATTCGTTTCCGCTTGCGGCGGACCTTGCATTGCCGCGTCAATCCTCATTCCAATATCTCTGATCGTTCTCTCCGTGCTGGCTAAATATTTCCTGGTCGTCTTAAAATTCAAATGCCCCAACAAGTCCTGTATATGCCGCAGGGAAACGCCGCGCTCTTCCAGTATTGAAGCCAACGAATTACGACTACTATGCGGAACAATGTTTCTGCCGGCAAGGTCTATCCCCGCCCGGGAAAGCCACTTCTTGAGCCGACCTTTAATCCACGACGGGCCGGGCATAGTTCCATCGGCAAACGAGAAAACAAATTCATGCTCCCCATTCAGTTCCCATAACGCCTTAATCGCCTCCTGCAGTACTTTATCAAACGGCGCGACCCGGCCCCGCTTGCTCTTGGTGGTGTCGAGCTTCCGGCATTTATACGAATAATTCTGCCATGCCCGGCGCACAATGATCTTCGGGGTTCTCCAATCCAAATCCTCAGGGCGCAGCGCGAATATCTCCCCGCGGCGCAGCCCCGCCAAAAACATCGCCGCACAAATAGCCAGTTCCATCGGTTCCCTGAGAACACCAGGCCGAAACAGTTTCAAAACCTCTTCTTCCGGCAACGAATCCCGCTCTGGATATTCAATATCTTTCGGCGGCTCAATGTCGCGGAAAGGGTTATTCCAGTATGGGCGGTCCCGGCCATATTCCCGAAACACCATGCGAACAAATTTTATCAGCTTGATGTACGTTTCGGTTCCGACCATTTTCACCTTCTCAGGCTTATTCTTGTACCGCCCTCCTAATTCCCGCAGCCCCATCCGACCCAAAAAGGCAAGGGCATCCTG
>Ga0268262_10006889_pt1 | contig 10755 bp, 7 predicted proteins | sample TergutNc150P3_FD_190354 | JGI IMG/M metagenome (GOLD analysis project Ga0268262, IMG submission 190354) | Nasutitermes corniger P3 segment gut microbial community from laboratory colony in Florida, USA - Nc150 P3 (SPAdes) (version 2) | ecosystem: Host-associated > Arthropoda: Insects > Digestive...
GTCACTCTGGCCAAGACAATCACGACGGCCGGCGCGACCGCCAATGTCAAGAGCTTCGCGATCTCCAAGGACAGCACCATCGCCGCCGGCTCCGACCTCGTCACCACAGGCGGCACCAAGCTGATGGCCGGCACGGTGGTCAACAGCGCCGACAAGTTCTACGCGGGCAGCGTGACTTTGGCCGCCGGGGGCAAGTCTATCCAGTTCTCCGCCAACAGCGGAAACTCCTTGGACGCCCGCTACTACGAGACGGCCGTAGGCGACAGCTTCACCTACATCTTCTCGAAGTACGACGCCGCCTCCTCGAATCTGGCGGATTCCCTCATGTCGCAGATCGGCGCTAACAGCGGCCAGACGGCGTTCCTGTCGATCAACGACATGCGCTGCAAGGCTCTGGGCGTGGCCGACGTGGACATCAGCTCCAAGTGGGGCGCAGCCACGGCGATAGAGACGGTGAACAACGCCCTGCAGAAGGTCTCGCACCAGCGCAGCCTTCTCGGAGCGTTGCAGAACAGGCTCGAGCACACGATAAAGAACTTGGACACGGCCGCGGAGAACCTGCAAGCCGCCGAGAGCCGCATCCGCGACGTGGACATGGCGAAGGAGATCATGGAATTCACAAGGACGAACATCCTTCAGCAAGCGTCGCAGGCGATGCTGGCGCAGGCGAACCAGCAGCCGCAGTCTGTGTTGCAGTTGCTCAGGTAGAGATAAGGTTGTGTGGTTGGTATGTATGCGGGGGCGATCGGAAACGATCGCCCTTTTAATTCTTAAACCCCGCGTTCTTCAGCCCCGATATTTCCCTCGGCGTCAACTCCCTGTACTCCCCCGCCGTCATGCCGCCAAGCCTCACCGACCCGAAGGCGGTGCGGCGCAAACGCCTCACTTCGTGGCCTATCCCCTCAAGCATTCGGCGGATTTGACGGTTCTTCCCCTCGAACAACGCTATCTCGTACCAATATTGATCAGGCTTGACATCAACGGCATCGACGGATGCGGCATGCAGGATTTGATCCTCGGACTCCACGCCAGCTAAAAGTTTTGAGATGTCGCCCTTGTCGAGCGGGCGCGACGTTCTCACCATGTAGATTTTCTTTATCTTGAAGCGCGGGTGCGTGAGGGCGTGGATCAGGTCGCCGTCGTTGGTCAATAATAACAGGCCCTCAGAGAGGTAGTCGAGCCGGCCAACGTATTTGAGCAGGCCGGCGTCTAGGCCGTCGCGCCGCAGCGCCTCGTAGATCGTCAGGCGGCCTTCGGGGTCGCTGTTGGTCACCATCACCTCGCGCGGCTTGCAGTAGGCGTAGTACTCCAATTTGCGGATGGGGCGGAGATGTTTGCCCTTGTATTCCACATTGTCAACGGCGGGATTGACTTTGGTGCCGAGTTCGGTCACCTTTTGCCCGTTAAGGTAGATGTGCCCGCCCTCCACCAACTCGTCGCACTTGCGGCGGGCGCCGAGGCCGCATTGGGCCAGGTAGCGGTTTATGCGGATGCTTTCTTCGTGATTGTTCATTTTGGATTTTATCCTTGTTTATTTATTAACATCAATCCCCGCGCACTCCGACCGGCAAACGAAAAACGTTCCGAAATTATCAAGCCCTTCTTTCCCGCCGCATAGAGCAGTCGCGAACTCCGACGGTTTGCAGGCCGAGCCTGAAGTTAGCGAGAGGACGGTCTCCCAATAGGATGAAGCTATCCCGTCACTAATAAATTTATCTGTCTGAACTGCGGAACCAACTGCCGCGCTGATGATTCCGGGGCGGATGTCTTTGGATATTGTACGGCCGTCTTTCTCTCTGTTGACAATGATCTCTGGCATTTTCAAGAGTTTATCGACCATACCTTGCATCTCCTCTATTGACAATTCGCGCGGCGGATATATTATGTACTTGGCGGCGGTTATTTGCGAAGTCAGACTTGAGACGCTTATAGATCTGGCGCATGATTTAACACGTAAACCGTCGGGTAACCATTTATTGACGCGCAACGGGTCGCCGTTAAGCGGGGATGTAGTCTCTATATCAAAAGCCTCGTTCAGTCCGGTAGCGCCGAAGGGCAGCGGCGGGCCGAATGAGACTTTTGGGTGCGGGTTGAAACCCTGCGAAAAAGCCAACGGAAAGCCGGCGGCGGACATTGCGCGGTGGAAGACGGCGACCATGTCCATGTGACCGAGAAAGCGCAAACTCGCCATTTTCTCATAGAAGAAACGGTATTTGGTCTGGATTGACGGGGCGGGATCCTTAGCGGCTTGCGGTCGGCGTCCGTAGGATGTTTCCGCTGACGGCTTAGCCGATACTGTAGACGGTACGTCTGTCGATACTTCCGTTGATATTTTCGACGATATATTCATTGACACGGATTCTCCGGCATCCGCGCAAAACCGCATTGCTACGCGCCCGTCGCAAGCCCCGCAATTGGCGCACCCGCCTGTACGGCAATCAGGCGCGGCCTCCTCTTTAAACGCCAGCTCGCGTTCTCTCTTCAAAAAATCAATATCCACACCTACTGACACCGCCGACCACGGCAGAATTTCCCCTATGTCAATCGGCTTAACGTACTGTTCCAAATCGACTCCGACGCTACGCGCCGCTTCCATCCACAAGTCAAGATTGAACATCTCGTCCCACCCGTCAAACCTCGCGCCCGCTCTCCACGCGGCAAGCGCTACCTCGCCAACCCGCCTATCGCCCCGCGCCATCGCCGTCTCCAAAAAGGCCATCCGTCCGTCGCGGTACGACACTTTGACATTCTTCTTATCGCGCAGGCACCCCTTTATAAAGCGCCCCCTGCCGTCAAGAACGTCTATCGAGGCCATCCCTTCCCACTGAAAGGGCGTGTTGGCCTTGGGAGAGAACGGCGAAATCGCCACGTGCAACGCGAGTTTCGGCGACTTGGCGCGCATCATGCCGGAGACGGTCTTCGTCATATCGACAATCGCCTGCAAATCCTCATCCGTCTCCGTAGGCAGGCCGACCATGAAGTACAGCTTGATAGTCTGGGCGTTACGTTCTAAAAGCAGTTTTACGGTATTGAATATCGCCTCGTCCGTAAAATCTTTGTTGATGACTCGGCGCAGACGCAGACTGCCGGCCTCCGGGGCTATGGTGAACGAAGTGATAGGCGTCACGGCGCTAAGTTCGGCAAGCTGCTCGTCCGAGAGCGCGTCGATTCGCGTAGACGGCAGAGACACCCGGAGGTGATACTCCTGTTTGACGGCGCGTATCGAACCCAAAAGCGCGGCGATCCCGGAGTAATCCGCCGTTGACAAGCTAAGAAGCCCAACGTCGCGCCATCCGGTACAGCGCACCCCGCCCTCAATCTGCCCCCTGACCGCGGCAATGTCTTTCTCACGTACAGGCCGGTAGTACATTCCGGCGCTGCAAAAGCGGCATCCGCGAACGCAGCCGCGCATCACCTCAGCCGCGAGACGGTGGTGCACCACCTCCATTAGCGGGACGATAGGGGCGGAAGGAACGTGCCTCTCCTCAAACGCCGCGATACGCGCCGGTTTGACAGGCGGACGTCCGGCCAGATCAGGCACGGTAAATACGGCGTTTTTTTTGTATTGATATAGCGACGGAACATAGAACCCGTCAATCTTCGCAACATCCGAAAGCGCGTCTGCTCTAGGCGAATTAATCCCCTTATGCTTTTCAACGACCGCGCAAAACTCAAGCACGGCTTCTTCCCCGTCACCAATGAGAAAAGCGTCAACAAACGGCGTCAGCGGCTCAGGATTGTTCATACAAGGCCCGCCGGCAATGATCAGCGGATCATATTCACCCCTGTCAACCGATAAGGCTTTCAATCCGGCCAGATCAATCATGTTGATCAAATTAGTATATTGAAGCTCATACTGAACGGAAAAACCGATCCAATCGGCCTCTTTGACCGGAGAGAAATATTCGAGAGTGAAGAGAGGCAATTTAGCGTCGCGCATCACCTTTTCGGCGTCAATCCAAGGATTAAAACAACGAGAGAGAGCCCATTTATCACAAGAGTTTACCACATGGTAGAGTATCTGCATACCTTGGTTAGACATACCTATTTCGTATAGATCGGGAAAGCAGCAGCAACCGTGGACGGAGACGGCGTTTAAATCTTTACGAACGGCGTTTAGCTCGCCGCCTGTATAGCGTAAAGGTTTTTCTACGTGCGGTAGAAAACTTTTCTGTATGTCGATTGTTAAATCTGTAGTTTTCATTTTGATTTATCTGTTTTCAGACACTATGAAGAACCAAGTACGCACCCCTAACGGGGTGCGAATAAATCATTTTGGAATACATTTTCTACCAAGCTACACACCCCTACGGGGTGCGAAAAGATCATTTCCTAACACATTTTTATACCGAAATACTATAGCTGATTTTTTGTGTTTTTTGCACCCCGTTAGGGGTGCATAGCTCGGTAGAACGTGGTTCCCAATGAACCAACCCGCACCCCGCTAGGGGTGCGCCCTTAACCAATACATCTATCTCCCTTTCTCTAATCTCTCCGCCAAAAACATATGCAACCCCTGCTCCTTTATCTTCTTCTGCGTAACTTTATAATTGTAAGAAACACGGTATATCGATATTGTCTGTTTATCCGTATCGTAGACCGTGTAGCACGACCTGCAGTCAAAGTCTCTAGGCTGTCCCACGCTGCCCACATTTATCAGATAGGTACGCCCCGCCTCTATATGTGTTGACGTTTCGGAGAGCAGTATGACCCTTTCCCCCTCCTGATACATAATGTTCGGCCAGTGCGTATGGCCTATGAAGTTCAATCTGTGATCCAGATGGCCGAAGGCCTCCATCACCGAGTACTCGTTGTCTGGGAAGACGTAGGTGAACCTCTCCGGGGTGCACGGCGACGAGTGGACGAAGAACATGTCATCCAGCTCCGCGGTCAGCGGCAGAGATCGGAGAAACGTCTTGTCGGCGTCGGTAATGTTGCCCTTAGTCCATTCCATGGCGGAGAATGCGAAGTAGGTGAAGTTGCTCGTGTCGGTCCTCTCGACGGCGGCGTAGTCGTGGTTGCCGGCCACGCAGACGGAGGCGCGGGCGCTTATCAGTTCTATGCACTGCCGCGGGTTCGGGTAGTAGCCGACGACGTCGCCGAGGCAGACGATAACGTCGGCGCCACGGCGCTTGATATCCTTGAGGACGGCGTTCAGCGCCTCAAGGTTACCGTGGATGTCGGATATTATTGCGTATTTCATGGCCTTGTCTTTTTAACGTTTAATAATGCAAACACCTTCATCAATATATTATATTATTGCTTGCCCTTGCAAGATTATTTTTATAACCCGGCACGAAAGACCATAATGCTAAGTTACCAAGACAAGCTGAATGAGTTTCGAAAATCCATACTTCCGGCGTCGTCGGCGCTCATTTTGACGCACGACTACCCCGATCCGGACAGCCTCGCCTCGGCGTGCGGGGTGTCGGAACTGCTCGCTTTTTGGGGCGTGGGCCGCACCGTCACGGCCTACGGCGGCTTCATAGGGCGCGCCGAGAACAGGGCTATGGTGCGCTTCCTGAACATCAAAGCCGTCCCCTCCGCCCTCGTGCACGTCAGCGACTTCGACAAAGTGATCTTGGTAGACTGCTACCCAGGCCGGGGGAACGTCTCGCTGCCGCAAAGCGTGCGGGTGCACGCCGTGATCGACCACCACCCGATAGACCCGCCGCCGGACGCGGCGTTCTTCCACGACATCCGCGACGAGTACGGCGCGACCGCCACCATCATCACAAGCTATCTGCTCCAAGCCGGATGCCCGATACCGCCCAAACTAGCCACCGCCCTCTTCAACGGCATAAAGACCGACACCGACGGCATGCTGCGCGACGCCACGCCCGACGACGTAGAGTGCTACAAAGCCCTCTTCGACATGATGGATCACCGCCTCCTCTCCCAGATAGAGGCCCCTAAGCGCGACGCGGAGTTCTTCCGACTCATCCACACCGCGACCGAGAGCGCGACCTGCTACAAGAACGTGGGCTACGTCCACCTGGGCGCGGTAACGGCCCCGGACAGTATCGCCGAGATGGCCGAACTCTTCCACAGCTGGGAGAAATTGGAGTGGATAGTCTGCTCAGGCGTATTCAATAATCAGATATTTTACTCCATCCGCTCCGAAACCAGCGCCCTGGCCGGAGCCCACGCCGAAAGCATAGCCGCACGCTTCGGCGGCAACGGCGGCGGCCACGCCAAAGCGGCGGCGGGCAAACTGCCCATAATAGGAGACGCCCAAACAACGGCGGAGATGGTCAGGCTCGCCGTAATAGACATTTTCGGCGTGGCCGACGAAGAGCCGGAAAGGCTGCTGTAAAAATTTACGGAATAGTTGACTGGTTTTATCCTATTATATTATATTATTAACTCGGTATTGATAGGCATCAATATACATTACTATAGAATTAAGAGGAAAATATGTGGGACTATACGGATAAAGTCAAAGACCACTACATGAACCCGCGGAACGTCGGCGAGGTAGACTCCCCCGACGGCTTCGGCGAGGTGGGCAACCTGAGCTGCGGCGACGCTATGCGCCTCACCTTCAAGCTCGACGAAAACGGCAAGATAGCCGAGGTCAAGTTCAAGACCTTCGGCTGCGGCAGCGCCATAGCCTCCGCCAGCATGCTGACCGAGCTATGCGCCGGCAAGACGCTGGAAGAGGCCCAGAACATCACCAACAAGGACATCGCCGACGCCCTGGGCGGCCTGCCGAGGGAGAAGATGCACTGCAGCGTAATGGGCCAGGAAGCCCTCCACGCCGCCATAGAATACTACAAAAACGGCGGAAAGACCCCGGAAGCCAAGGTCAAAGAGGGGCGCATAGTCTGCGTCTGCTTCAACGTGACCGACGCGGAGATAGAGAGGGCGGTCAAGGAAAACGGGTTGAAGACGCTTACCGACGTGACCAACTTCACCAAAGCCGGCGGGGCCTGCGGGAAGTGCCACGAGAAGATTCTGGAATTGATAAAAAAGATAACGTGATTCCGCTCGGACAACGCTTTTTCAACCGCCCGACCGTCGAGCTGGCCAAAGCGCTGCTTGGCAAATACTTAGCCTTCGGCGGCCTGCGCGGAAAGATCGTCGAAACAGAGGCGTACCTGTACAAAGACGACCCCGGCTGCCACGCGTCAAGAGGCAAAACCCAGCGCAACACCCCGATGTTCGGTCCGGCGGGACGGACGTATGTATACTTCATATACGGAATGTACCACTGCCTGAACATAGTAAGCGGCAAAGAGGGCGAGGGCGAAGCCGTGCTGATCCGCGCCTTGGAACCTATAGAGGGTATAGAATTGATGCAAAAACGGCGCAAGACTGAGAAGATTGAAACTCTATGCAACGGCCCTGGGAAACTGACGCAGGCTTTCGGCATCACCAAGAAACAAAATAATTTGAGCTTAATTGACGGCGGGGATGATGATTTACGGATACTCAACGGGGAGAAAATCCAAGAAACGGAAATCGTAACCGCCACCCGCGTAGGCTTGGCCAAGGGGCAGGGTGATGAGTTGATGCTGCGGTTTTATATCAAGGGGAATAGATTTGTGTCGAAGCCTCAGAAACAGTGTAAAACGATCCGGTAACGCAAACAATTGTATCAGCAGTATTAACGGCATCTCTCAACGCCGTATTGACCGCTTCCGCCACGTCTTCAATGACGATCCGCCTGCCGTCAAATTTACCGTCTGTCAACTCCATCATGCCGTACGGATCCGCCGCTCGCTCCGTCTTCGGACGCGTGAAATAGAAGGCTGAAGCGTACGGCGTCAGTATCATCAAGACAGTATTGATATCCTTATCCTTCATCATCCCCAAGACAAATGAAACGCGCTTGTCCGGGAAACGTTTTTTCAACGCGCCGACAAGGGCCTCGGCGGCGTCGGGGTTGTGGGCTACGTCAATCACCGTTTGTTGATTGTTGATATTGACAATCTGGAAACGTCCGGGCAATACGGTTGACTTCATACCTTCATAGACCGTTTGATAATCAATGTCAGCCACACATTCAAGAGCATTCACGGCTAAGACGGCGTTTTGCACCTGATATTCGCCTATCATTGATAAATCGTATTTACGTCCGTCTAAATAAAATGATACACCGCCATCGTGACAGACGACATCAGTCACTCCGTAAACGTCATTCATTATATCAAACGGCGAAAACACCAACTCCGAACCTGACTCTTTACATTTCTCAACGGCAAGTTCCTTTATACGCGGATCATTCGGTTCCAACATGACAAGCGGCGCTCCCGGCTTGACAATACCAAGCTTCTCCCCCGCTATCGCCTCAAGCGCGAGGCCTAAATATTCGCAGTGGTCAAGCGCCAGCTTCGTTATCACCGAGACTTTCGGCGTAATGATGTTCGTCGCGTCTAACCGTCCGCCCATCCCCGTCTCAAAGATCGCGTATCGCACTCCGGCGCGCTTGAATATCTCGAAGGCCATCAGCGTCGCGGCCTCAAAGAAGGTCAGGCCCAGATCGTTGATGATTTTCTCCTGATCTTTGTAGACGTCGAACCACGTATCTTCATCAATGTCAACGCCGTCTATCCTAAACCGTTCCTCAAAATTTGTGATGTGCGGGGAGGTGTAAAGACCGGTCTTGTAACCGGCGCGGCGGAGGACTGATTCTATGTAGGCGCAGGTCGAACCCTTACCGTTGGTGCCGGCTACGTGTATTGATAAGTATGAATTATGCGGGTCTCCGCAGAGGGAAGCGGCTTTGAACATTCGGTCTAAGTCGTACTTTATGCCTTTGTTGACATGGGAGAACAGGGTGGATTTTATTTGGGCGGATGACGGGTGCATATTTTTATTGTTGTTTTGTTGTATTTGTAATGTAGAGACGCGATTAATCGCGTCTCTACAACACCCAAAAATACCTACTTCGTGAGGATAATCCTCGCGTCCAACAACGTCGCGCCAGTCCCTTCTAAACCTACTTTCAAGGGATTGATGTCTATCTCCGCTATTTCCTCAAAGTCTGTTACCAGCTGGGAGATGCGCTGAAGGTTCTCCACCACGGCCTTGATGTCGCTCGGCTTCGCCCCGCGGGCGCCCTTCAACATCTTGTAGACCTTGGTGCTCTCAATCATCGCCCTCGCTTCGTCCGCCGTGAGGGGGGCGAGCTTCTGGCATACGTCCTTGAGAACCTCCACGTAGATGCCGCCCCAGCCGAACATGACCACGGGGCCGAACTGCGGGTCTTTGCTCATACCGATCAAGACCTCCTGCTCGTCCTTGCCGCCGATCATCTTCTCAAGCAGCACGCCGTCGATCTTCGCGCCGGGCTTCCTCTCCTTGACCGTTTTCATCATGCTGTCAAAACCCTCCTCGACCTCGGCGCGGCTCTTCAGGCCTACCTTGACGCCGCCGGCGTCGGACTTGTGCAGGATGTCGGGGCTTGAAATCTTCATCACCACGGGGTAGCCCATCTTCTCCGTGATCGTACCGGCCTCCTTGGCGTCCTTGGCCAGCTGACCGGAGGGGACGTTGAACCCGTAGGCGCGCATAGCCTCTTTGGCTTGGATCTCGCCGATCTCGTGAACGCCGCGTTTGCGGTAGTCGGCGATGATGTCCGCCACAACCTTCTTGTCAACTTTGAAGTTCTCCACCTTACGGGCCGGACGCGCCTTGTATTGGCCGTACTTCACCATCTCGAGCAGCGCCTTGGCCGCCCGCTCCGGCACGCCGTACTGCGGGATCTTGTTGTCACGCAGGATTTTAACGCCCTTTTGGATGCTGCCCGAACCCATGAAACAGGCGAATATCGGCTTGTCTTTGTGTTTCTTGGAGAGCTCCACCATCTTGAGGGCCACGTTGTCCTCGTCGGTCATCTTCTGCGGGGTGAGCACCACGATCAAGCTGTCGACCTCCGGGCTTTCGATCACTATGTCCATCGCCTTGCCGTACATCTCGCTCTTCGCGTCGCCCAAAACGTCGACCGGGTTGTGGGCGGAACCGGCGGGCGGGAGGGTTTCTAGCAGCTTCTTAGTCGTGGCGTCGTCGAAATGGGCGATCTTCAAACCGGCCATCTCAATCGCGTCGGACATCATGATGCCGGGACCGCCGGCGTTGGTCACCACGGCGACCCTGTCGCCCTTGGGCAGAGGCATATAGGAGAAGGCCATCGCCACGTCGAAGAGATGCTCTATGGACTCGGCGCGGATCACGCCCACCCTGTCGAAAGCGGCGGCGTAGGTGGAGTCGGCTCCGGCAAGGCTGCCCGTGTGAGAGGAGGCCGCCGCGGCGCCCGCGCTCGTCCGACCCGCCTTCAGAATGACGATAGGCTTCTCCTTGCTCGTCTCTTCAGCCTCGCGGATGAAGTCGCGCCCCTTGGTGATGTTCTCAAGGTAGGCGGTGATAACCTTGGTGTTCTTGTCTTTCTTCAGCCCCTGCAAACATTCCACCTCGTCGAGCGAGGCCTTGTTGCCGATGGAGGCGAGCACCGACCAGCCGAGCTGCTCCCGCGCCGCGATGTCCTGCACGGCGGTGAGCAACGCTCCCGACTGGGAGATAAGAGCGATACCGCCCGGCTCCCCGGCCGCCCCGCCGAAGGAGGCGTTGAGCTTGTGCCACGGGTTGAGCACCCCCAGACAGTTGGGCCCGACCATCGTGATCCCGTGCTGCTTCACGATCTCGACCATCTCGTTTTGCAGCTTCTTGCCCTCCTCGCCCGTCTCGCCGAACCCGGCGGTGATGATGATGGCCGCCTTGGAGCCCTTCTGCCCCATCTCCTTGAGCACCGGG
>Ga0268262_10006890_pt1 | contig 10754 bp, 6 predicted proteins | sample TergutNc150P3_FD_190354 | JGI IMG/M metagenome (GOLD analysis project Ga0268262, IMG submission 190354) | Nasutitermes corniger P3 segment gut microbial community from laboratory colony in Florida, USA - Nc150 P3 (SPAdes) (version 2) | ecosystem: Host-associated > Arthropoda: Insects > Digestive...
CGGCAGAAAAAGGAGAAAACTTTAGTAGTTAGTTCACAACGTGCCACCTGTAGTGTCGGGAGGAACTGGAGGAGCTACTACTGTTATAGTACCGCTACAATTAGCATCTTGGCTTATACCACAAGTTGCTGTTACTTTTATATCGGGAATCGACCCTGGCGCAGTAAGACCTGTGTTCATAGAAGTTGGAAGCCAAGTTATGGTGCCAGTAGCCGCAGCAGTTCCGCATTTCACCACATCAATCTTCTTGGGCGGAATAGTTCCAGTTGTTATTGTGTCCGTAACAGAACCGCAAGTGAGCTTGGGATGAACTATCAATGCACCACACTGGACTGTTTTATTGCTACCACCGCAAGCTGCCGTAGCAGTTACGGTATATGTGTCTGCTACAGTGCCAGCCCAAATCGATGCTGGTGCCAAAGTAACTCCAGTTTTAAGCGTATCGTTGCCACATTTAACCGTTGGCTGCTTTATAGAATCACCAGCGATCGCCTTAATTGTTGATACATCGCAAGTGAGTTCAGGTGCTGGAGGTGTTGGGAGCTTTATGGTTAGATTAGGAGTACACGTTGCTCCGAGATTTGTGTTTGGGGCACCAGCAGTAGTACTAGTAGCACATCCTACCCCTGATACTGTTATGACACTTGTGCCAACTGTATCAAATTTTGTATTACCATTAGTTTTCCATGCCGTTAAGCTAGCTGGAGCAACTCCTCCAGAAGCAACAGTGAAAGTCGCATTGCCTATCTTCGGTGCTGTAGTAGTATAGGGGGTACCGTTGGCTTCGAAACACTTGATTTCTGGAGCAGAAACAACTTGCCCAACCGTATATGTAGAATCACTAAATGCACAAGTTATGTAACGAGAGCCAGAGCTACTTGAGCCTGTGTTGCCGGAGCTGCTTGAGCCTGCGTTCCCAGAACTACTTGAGCTTGTGCCCCTAGAACTGCTTGAGCCTGCGTTCCCAGAACTGCTTGAGCTTGTGCCCCTAGAACTGCTTGAGCCTGCGTTCCCAGAGCTGCTACTTGTAGCTATGACATTTACCGTGCCGCAACTCACACCTGTTTGCCTAACTGAACCACAGTTAGCACTAACGCTTATGGGATAGGATGTGGAGTTAGTATTTGCATTTACTGTCCAACCTCCTGATCCGAGACCAGTCCAAGATTCGTCAGTTGCAGTTTCGCCATTGCTGCAGGTTAAAGTAGGTATAGTGATTGTACCGCCTTTTGCAACACTTGTTTGAACCGGTCCACAAGTTAGGGTAACTGCAACACCACTGCTGCTTGAGACTGTACCCCTAGAACTGCTGCTTAAGCCTGCACCCCCAGAACTGCTTGTGCCGCCACCACCAGAGTTGCTACTTGCAGCTGTTACATTTACCGTGCCACAAGGGACATCCCATAGGTCAACTTTACCGCAGGTAGCGGTAACGCTTATTACATAAGATGTTGCGTTAGTGTTTGGATCTACTTCCCAATTGCCATCTGGGATACCATACCAAGTTTCGTAAGCTGCATTTTCGCCATTGCTACATGTTAAATCTGGTATTTCAATGGTACCGCCTTTCGCAACATTTTTTGAAAGACCCGTGCAACTTAGGGTAACCTGTTTATTACTGGAACTTGAAGGTTTTGAACCTTCAGAACTGTCTGAGGAACAACCCGCTAAAACCCAAAGCATTGAGATAAGAGCAATATAAACGAAACTTTTTTGGATTTTTGACATTATGTCCTCCAATTTTTAAAATACATTGCTGATAATATATACATTATTTTTAGGCTTGTAATTATTTTCAAGGCATTTTTGTCATTTTCCGCGAAAAAATCAGCTTTTTTCTTCGTTTTAAAGCATTGTATCTGCATTTAACGCATTTTTGCTTTGATTTATCTTCTTTCTTAAACGTAACCGAACTTATGAACAACAATGCTATTCCTATCGTAACCCAAGAATCGGCTATATTGAATGTTGGCCAGCGTTCATAAATAAAGTCTATGAACATAACATCTATAAAATCCACCACCTTGCCTATGCGCAAGCGGTCGCAAAAATTGCCCCAAGCACCCGCTATAATAAGAGCAATGCCGAGTTTAGACAGATAATCCTCTTTGTGCAATCCTTTGAAAAACCAAATTGCCGCCCCGCAGGCTATAATAACCAAGGTTCCAAAAAACACAGTTGGCGAAAGCCAGGGCAAAATGCTCTGGGGAATGCTCTGTGGTTTCATAGAAAATGCGGCATTTTCGTTGTAAATAAGGGTAAAACGAAGAAAATCACCTATAATGGGCATGCTCCAACCTAATTGGTGGGAATCTGCCCATAGTTTTGTCGCTTGGTCCAAAATCAAGGCAATTATGGCTATTATTGCGTAAATAAAATTTTTCATTACTATCCCATAACCACTTCAACAATATGTTTTTTGCCTGGCAAAATGGGAAGCACATTGCCTTCAATAGCCTTGCCATTTATGGTAACCGATTTTACCCCTTTGCTTATACCATTTGGGTTTTTCACGGAAATTTCATAAACTGCATCGCGAAATTTGCGGCTAACGCTGAACTCTTTCCAAGCTTTTGGAATGCAGGGATTAACTAATAATCCTTTAAACGTGGCCTTTATGCCCAAAATATATTGGGTTGCGGCTTGGTATGTCCAGGAACTTGTTCCGCTTAACCACGCATTGCGTGCCAAACCAAACTGCTTGTGCTCGCTACCAAGAATGTTTTGCGGGTAGCAATATGGCTCAGATTCAAATTCGCTTATTTTGCCATTGTTTTTTGCAGCCGGATTTATTTGGTTGTAATATTGAAAGGCTCTGTCGCCGTTTCCAATTATTGTTTCGGCTATCATAACCCAGGGGTTTGCATGGAGGAATATGCCACCGTTTTCTTTTGCTCCGGGAGGGTATGTTGAAACACCGCCAACGTGCGGGTCAAAACCGTTGTAGCCGGGCCAAGAAAGTTTAATTCCATTTTCTGTGTTCAGCAGTTTATTAACGCTATCAAGTGCTGTTTTAGCATATTCAGCAGATGCAATGCCGCTAATCACAGGCCAGCTCTGACCAAGCGAATCTATTTTGTTGTACGTATTCTTTGACGAACCCAGTGGCTCTCCTTTTTCATCAAACCAACGCACATACCACTCGCCATCCCAAGCGGTTTTATTCACTTGCGCTTTGATTTCTTCGTACCAGTTTTTGTATTGCTCCACCAATTCTTTATCTTCAATGGCTTCGCAAATATCTATCATTTCTAGCAAAGCTTTTGCAAAAAGGCTTGCGTTGAAAAGGGATTCCGCTCCTGTTGGCAAATTAACGGTGTCGTTCCAATCTGCAAAACCTAAGTGCGGAATGCCATGAGTGCCTCTATCGTTCCAAGAGAATGCAAGGCTGCGTTTTAAATGTTCTAGCACCGAGCCTTTTTCCCTAGCCTCCAATTCTTTCTTTTTGTTGTAGAACGGGATTTCTTTTTTAAGGAATTCCATGTTTCCAGTTTCTTTTAAATAAGAAGCTACGGTTAAAACTATCCACAGATGGTCATCGCCATAGTATTTTGGGCGGTCTTCTTTTTCGCGGGAATCGCCCTCGTTTGCTTCCATTGTGCTGGGGAAATATTGGTGCATTGCATTGCCCCCCTCTAATTGAACAGAGAGCAAATTTTCTGCTAGCACACGTGCTTCTTCGGGCATGTGGCTCATAACGCCTAGTAAATCTTGGCTTGAATCGCGGTAGCCTATTCCGCGGTCGCTGCCAAAACCGAGTTGGTAAAGGCTTAAATAGCGGCTCCAATTTTTTGTTGTGTGGCACTGGCGCGGGTTATGAACATTCACCATTGAGTTAAAGCTGGAATCGGGCGTTTTAACCTGCAAAGCTGTTAAATAGTTTTTCCAAAAATCTGCTAAGTCTGCAAATGCTTTGTCCACATTTTTAAGGTCGCGATATTTTTTAATTGCAGGCATTGCTGCCGCTATGCTCTCTTCTTGCCCAAGTTGTGTGGCAACGCGCCCAATTTTTTTTGGGGCCAATTTAAATTTGAATAGTTGAGCCGCAATGTTATCGCCTCTTAGTGCGGTGCTGTTTGAGAGCTTGCCTTTGTAAAGCGTGGCGGGAGCTGCCCAGCCAGTTATTTCGTTGAAGCCCAAAAATTCTCTGCGGTCTCCGTCAAAGCTATCTGCTGGTTGGCTTGCGGTGAAGTAATTTACGGCATATTGCTTTTTCATAAAAGCGTATTGTTCTAAAATCACGTGGCCGCTTTTTTCTTTGTGCGCTTCAACTGTCATGGTTTGAGGAACCCAGTCTGCATTGGTGAGCTGCTTTAAGGCATCAAAATGGCTGAACTCATAAACTGGAACCACATCTATTTCCATATTTTTGCGAGACACATTTTCAACGGAAATATCTTGGATTAAAGTTGAACTTTTTGCCGGAACAAAAACAGTTACTGCTACTTTCAAACCAAAGCCCTCGGCTATCCATTTTGTATAAGAAAGACCTATGCGGCATTCCCACCTGTCCCACATTGTGCAAGTAGGGACAACAAAAGGGGAAAGAATTCTAACGGAATCTTTGTCTTTTATGCGAATGTAAATTGTGCTACCTTTGAAATCTGAACATGGCATTTGGCTTATATATTTTGTTATGCGGTTTAGAGCAGGGTCTCCTTTGCAAAGCACGGTGCCGCCGGTGGTATCTACAATGCCACCAAAAGCGAGCGTTCCTACATAATTGCACCATTTTATAGGAGTTGCCGGATTGCGCAAAACATATTCTTTGTTAGCATCGTCAAAATAACCGTATTGACCGCCAACTGTTTTGCTGGTTTCGGTTTTTGTTACCTTTACCTGTTTCTTTGCCGGTTTCTTTGCCACTCTGGACTGTTTTTTTACAACTGCCTTTTTCACAGCTTTTGGCTGTTTTTTTGCTGACTTCAGCTGTTTCTTTGCCGCAGTTTTAGTCTGCTTCTTTGCCGCTTTGGACTGTTTTTTTGCTGCCATAATGCTCTCCTAAAAAGATAAGCGGGAGACGGGATTCGGACCCGCGACCGTTAGCTTGGGAAGCTAGCGCTCTACCAGCTGAGCTACTCCCGCTGGATAGGGTGTAATGTAGAAAAATTTTCTATAATTACCCCTATAATTTGTAAACGATGAGGACATATTATGAACGCTTTAGGAAGTTTTAAAGTCTGGGTGTCTGTGTTGTTTATAGCCATTACATTATGGGCACAACCAGTAGTATTTAATATGGATGGTTTAAAGTCTCAAATTCAGACGTTTAATGCCAGCAGCTCGGATATGACCATTTCCATTGGCGCTGATTTTAGCATCACTTCGCTTTTGGAAATAAACAGTAATGGTACCTTAACCCTACAAAGCTCAACTGAAAAGCCACGCCAACTAACTCGCTCAACAACTGGTAACATGTTTACAATAAAAAAAGGGTCTCTCACTTTGCAAAATATAACCCTTGACGGAAGCAACAATGTTGCTCCGTATTTAACCAATGCTCGCGGCTCGCTTGTTTTTGTTGGCGATGGCGGTACTCTCAATATGAGCGATGGCGCAACGCTGCAAAATAACACCATTCGAGACGATAATGGCAGCGGTGTGTATGTTGATAGCAGAGGCACGTTCAATATGAGCGGCGGAACAATCACGGGAAACAAAACAAACCTCTCTGGCGGCGGCGTTTACATTTATGCGCTTAGAGCCACGTTTAATATGAGCGGAGGCATAGTATCTGGAAATTCTTGCGGTACAAGTGCCACAAGTTATAGCGGCGGCGTGCATTATGCAAACACACCGCTTGCCACAGACACAGATCCAGACAAAACAGCAAGCGTGTTTAAAATTGGCGGAACAGCGGTGATTAAAGATAATACCAAAGGCAATGGCAACTCAAGCAATGTTTATATGGCAGGGAGCAGATATATCACGCTAGGCGATGGCTCGGATGGAGTTCCACCACCCACAGACGGCATGGAAGTTTGGATAACAAAAGTTGCAGAACACGGTCTTTTTGTAAATGCAGGCGCAAACCCACCCAGCCCTCCCGATGACCCCTTTGGCGATGCCAAATATTTTCAAGCAGACGCAGGAAGCCAAGTGTATTACATAGACCCCGGCCAATTAGCAATGGAAGCCGGCTACGACATATCGCTAAGTTCATATTCTTCAACATTTACAGAAACTCTCGATTACATAAAACAACCTGAGAACAATATAACGGTAACAAACATAGGAGGCAAAATAGGCAGCTTGACAATTTATCTTTCTGGAGAAAATGCAGATGCTTTTGAACTTGACTTATCAAAAATTTCCAGCAGCGGAATGAACCAGTATGAAACTCAAAAATTTACCGTAAAACCGAAACTTGGACTTGATGTTGGAACATACAGCGCATTTGTTTTGGTAGTGGCTCCCCAAGACATAGATGGCGGGCCGGTGATAATGAGACGTTTAAATGTGAGTTTTTTAGTTAAAGAATATGTAGAAGACCGTACGCTGTACTTCAACCAAAGCGATGGCAATTTTTATGCAAGCAATACATATACTCCGTTTGGTTCGCTACCAGCCGATGAGATTTTTGCCGCAGAAAACGAGATTCCCATACCCACATCATGGGATTCCGAAACGAACACGCTTACAATATACGGCTTTGATTGGACCACAACTGCGCCTTATGCTCTTTACTTTAGCCAGCCAACACCAATGACAATGGTGCTTGTTGGTGATAATTCTTTTGTCTCAATTAGAACCACAGACCCTAAGGAATACAGCGCAGGCATTGTTTCTAGGAGCAGCTTAACTATAACTGGCGATGGGAACTTAAAAACTCAAGGCGGAAATGCCAGTTCAAAAAGCTATGGAATATCTTCTTATGCAGGAATTACCGTTACTATGTCTGGCGATAGACTTGCCACAGATGGCGGAACATTGACCATGACCGCCGGCGATGCTGCTGAAAGCGAGGGATTTTATTCTGAGATTGGCACTTTAACAATTAACAGCGGCACTTTTATCGTATCTGGCAAAACAACAGCTATGAAAGAAAAAGATGTAGTTTTAAGAATACCAGATAACTATGCTAACCGATACAGTTGGTGGTACGCAAATGAATCAACTAGAGGTTCAGGGGCATTTAAGTACAATTCTAGCTACAAATGGATAAAAATTAAAATTCCTCCTCCCGATTATGAAATAGAAGTTTCTGCGAGCAATGACAGGCCATTGATTAACACAAATATTGAAATAACGTTTACAGTTAAGGATGTCTCCATTGGGAACGCTTACGATTCATTCAGCGGCTTGTATCTCATCGATTTAACTGGCGTTTCGCCTGATGATTTTGGGATAACAAATCCAAGTTCAGTGCAATTTGACAAAGGAGTAGGAAAACTCAGCATTAAACCACAAAATGAAGGAGCACAGATACTGTGGTTTAGCATGGAAAATCCTAACTACCCTGCAATAAATCCCATCGTCATTACCCCAGTCTTGCCTTTCGGAGCATCTTCAGTAACGCCACCCGACTCATCTGGCACGCCATCAGATACGCTTCCCATCAAGCCGCCCGTTATACCTCCACAGATACTTCCAAGCATATCGCTTCACCCTGGCAGTAGTCCATACAATTTCAATGCAATCTACGGCTACTCCTCACAAACTTCATTGAACATTGTTGTAGGGAACAATGGCGATAGACCAACCGGAGAGCTAACAATCAAACTTAGTGGCAAAGATTCAGCAAGTTTCACAATTTCAACCGATAAAGTTGCAACAATCGCGGTGGATGGCTCAGCTGCAATTAAACTTAAGCCTGCTTTGGGTTTGAAATCAAAAATATATACTGCAATCGTAACAGTTAGCGGTGATAACATTGCAGAAGAAAAGGAAATTGTTGTGAACTTCAAAGTGATTCCAGAAACTTGCATTCCATTTAATGAAATAGCAGTAGCTCTTTGGAATAACAACACTCTAACGGTAATCAACAATCCCTCCAATAACAGTACGCATTTAAAATATTACGATTTTATATGGTTTAGAGACGGGCAAGAAGTAGGATTTAAGCAATCATTATCCGAATATGCAGACGGCAGGCCACTCAAATCTGGCAAATACTATGTGGAAATAACAGACAAAAATGACGAAAAATTCATCAGTTGCGAATACGAAGTTCCTGAGCCGCCACCGCCCATTGCCAAAAAAATTCCTTTAATTGATTTTAGCAATGTTGAAACAGTAGATGTTTACAGCATATCTGGCAAACGCCTAGCCCACTTAAATGCACAAGGGAACATTCCCTCAGAGATAAAAAACATCAAAAACGCTTATGTATTGGTATTGAAAAACAAAACCGGTAGCAAAAAAGCAATTAGAGTTGCAGAGGTGCTAAAATGAAAAAAATCTTGTCAATCTTTTTAGCCTTGTTAATGGGAGTTCAAACCTTTGCTAGCGAATATTCCGCTTATAGTGGCGGTGGCTTAAACGTTTTAATAAATGATGCAAATAAAGGCGGCAAAAGCCTTGGGTTAGGCGGTCTTTTAGGGTTTGGTTACTCCTACTTTTTCACTCCGAGCTGGGCTCTTGGAAGCGGATTGGAAATGACATTCTACAATGCAGAGTACAATTTAAAAAAATACACCCAGCAGCCATATATGTTTACGCTTGCCGATTCCCTTGGGCTCCAACTCAAAGAAATGGAATTTCATAGCACACTAAACGGCTATAAAGAAGAACAAAGCATTATGCTCTTGCAAATTCCATTTATGCTTCAATACCAACGTAGCTATAACAACCATATAATTTATACTACGGCTGGCACAAAAATAGGCTTTCCTTTAACAGGAAAGAGCAAAGCCTCTGCCGATTCAGTAGAAAATTCTGGTTACAGTGAATATGTTGATGGAGAATTTACAACTCAGAAATTTCTGGGATTTGGCACATTTACAAATCAAAAAAGCGAAAAAAAATTGACTTTGCAAACAGCAGTTTTGCTCTCGGCAGAAACAGGCGTGAAATGGCAACTAAATGAAGAATTTATGCTTTACACTGGCATCTATCTTGATTACGGATTAAATTCTGTTACAAAAAAAAGTTCTGGTAGAGTTGTAGAACATAAAAATCAAAAAGAATATAAAAACCACTTTGTTTTTAACAATTTAACAGATGAAATTACGCCATTAGCCCTTGGTTTAAAATTGAGACTATCATTTGATGCTAATGCCCGTACAGAAATAGAAACACGCCGCAAAGCAGCCGAAAAAGAAACCGAACGCTTGGCGGTAGAAAAAGAAGCTAAACGCTTGGCGGCAGAAGGAGAAATTGCCCGTTTAGCAGAAGAAAAAGAAGCTGCACGTTTGGCAGCGAAAGAAGACGAAGCTCGCAAAGAAGCTGTTCGTTTGGCTTCTATTCAAGAAGGCAAAGCCAAAGCATTGCAAGCAAAAATAGATTCTATCCAAAATCAAGTTCTAAACGACTTCCATATAACTCAAACAAAACCTAGCGAAAAGCAAATACCAGCATTAAACGCAATAATAGCCCTGCTAAAAGAACACCCAGAACTGCGTTTTTACATAAACGGGCACACCTGCGACCAAGGCGATAAAGAAACAAATAGGATAGTTGGATATGAACGCGCTCAAGCAGTCAAAGACTATATTATTGCCGCAGGTATTGACGAAAAGCGCATTCTAGGCATAGGTTCCAAACTCAACTACGAACCCTTGGTCCCTAACACCAGCGAAGAAAATCGCAAAAAGAATAGGAGAGTGGAATTTGTGATTGAAAAGTGGCTCCCATCAAATGAATAAAAACTATATTTCTTTATATGGAAAATACTTCTATTTCTCGCAATTTAATAGAGTCATTTAGGAAATTATTGTGCGATGAGCGCAAAAAGCGCAATCTCACTCAGTTTGAATTATCTGAGAGAAGCGGTTTGAGCAGGCAAACCATATCTCTTTTTGAAAGTGGCAAAAGAGTACCAACGCTCATATCCCTTTTTCATTTATCAAAAGGTCTTAATATGTCTTCTGTAAAATTTTTGTCTTTGCTCATGAAAAAAATTGAGCCAACTCATCATTAACCCTCTCCCACTCCTCATACAAATCCAAAACCTGCCCTTTCGCAAGTTCCATCTCTTTGGAAATTTCTGCGATTTTCAATCCATCCCCATTTTCCGCAGCGATAATTATGTTTTTCTCGCACTGAACCACAAAGTTTTCTTTTTGCTGAATATCGTTTTCTATTTGTTTTATTTTTTGCTCCAGTGGGCGAACATTGCGAGATTTTTGCAAGATTTGCTCGGCACGTTCCCTTTTGTCAGTTTTGTCTTTTTTGTCTCTTTTTTCCGGTTTTTCTGCGGTCCAGCCTATTCTCTCTAAGAAGTCTTGGTAGGTGCCGTCAAAAAATTTGGCTTTACCGTTGTCGAAAATTATTAGACGCTTGGCAAAGGCATGGAGAATTTCTTCATCGTGGCTAACCAAAATTGCTGCACCTTTGAATTCGTCTAGGGCTTCTATTAGGCTATCAACGGAATCCATGTCTAAGTGGTTTGTGGGTTCGTCTAGCAAAAGCAGGTTGCAGGGTTTGCCGAGAATTTTTGCAAGCAAAACACGACTGCGCTCACCGCCAGAAAGTACCTGTATTTTTTTCAGGGCATTGTCGCCTTCAAACATCATAACGCCAGCAAGTGAGCGGGCTTTGCCCCTTGCTTTGTCTTCTAGCGAAGATTGTATTTCCTCTTCTACCGTTTTGCC
>Ga0268262_10006891_pt1 | contig 10754 bp, 15 predicted proteins | sample TergutNc150P3_FD_190354 | JGI IMG/M metagenome (GOLD analysis project Ga0268262, IMG submission 190354) | Nasutitermes corniger P3 segment gut microbial community from laboratory colony in Florida, USA - Nc150 P3 (SPAdes) (version 2) | ecosystem: Host-associated > Arthropoda: Insects >...
GGGGGGGGGGGGGTCAAATTCGGCCGCCCTCGCGCGCGCGAGGCATTCGTTTCTTGGGCGGGGCTGACCCATGGCCTCTGTCCGAATCACACGGCGGAACGGAACCTTTGTGGACGTGCCCACAGGCAACCTTTGTGCGACCAGACGAAGCGGCGCATTCATCAATTTCAGCTTCCAGGCAGGCCAGCCAATCCGAATCACGCGCCGCAACGGGACCTACTTCGATCTGTCAATCGCCGCGCCCAGTCACTTCAGACAATACCTGCGCAACCAACCATGTCCGTCCTGCGGAGTGCAAGGCGCGACGTACTGCCCAGTCTGCGACTGGCTGTACTGCCCGTCATGCAACTACACGTCCGGCACCTGCACTGGATAGCGCAATGGGAACCCACGCCGCAACCCCGCGCCCCGCGCCCACTTTCCAGCAACGGAGAGTGAGCAGTGGCCAACACAATCCGAATCACACGGCGGAACGGAACCTTTGTGGACGTGCCCACCGGCTCCATTTGTGTGACAAGACGAAACGGAACATTCGCCAACGTCACACTTGCGGCCGGCCAGAAATTCCGCGTCACGCGCCGCAACGGGACCTATTTCGATATAGGCGCGAACCACGCCACCAAGATCATCTACAAGTATTGCCAGGCCTGCGGCACCAACGCGCGCTACTGCACCATCTGCGACTGGTGGTTTTGCGGCCACAACGACCCCTTCGACCCCAACGTCACGCCATGCCCGAACTCCCTGTAAGGAGAGACAGATGAAATACGCCAGCACACGCATGGAATTCGGCCACGAGATCGCCGCGGTGGTCTATCCGCTATCAGAGGTCCCGCAGTGGGACCCCGCCAACCCATGCCCCGGCACCTACGCCGTCCCCGATGAAGTGGAAAAGGGCTGGATCAGGGACACCCAAAGCCCCACCGGCTGGGCGCCGCCCTGCCAGGAGTGGGTATGGGACAAGCACCAGACCGCCGTCCAGGCGCGTCTTGACGGCTTCGCACAGGAGCGTGACTTCACGGACATTGCCACCGCGTGTTCCTACGCCCCGTCCAGCAACCCCGCTTACCGCGCCGACGCCCTCCACTGCGTTGACCTGCGCGACCGCACTTGGGATGCGTTCTACGCGGCCAAGACAAACGACCCGAACATCACCCTGCACGACCTGCTGGCCCAGCTACCCCCGCTGGAGTGGTCCGAATAGATAAACCATTCATTAACGCCGCTACACAATTTCATCAGGTTTGGCTTCCAAATCAGGCGAAAATCGAAAGCCAAACCTGCCGGCGTTTTACACAGCTTGATGGTTTCGGCGGGTATTTCAACGGGCAACTTTTTTTCATACTGCTTGATGACAGTCCTGATGTTGTGAACCCTTGGCACGTCATCGTCCAAGTATAGAACAAACAGACCCTTGACAAGTTTCTCCACCGCCTGCTGGCACATGAACGCCACATACAACCAGCGGCCGCTTGTCAGCATCGCCTCCGCCGTCTGGAGGTCGTACTGCGCTATGTCCAGCCAGTAATCGAACTTTTCCTGCGCACTCATCGCCATGACAAGCCTATACTACACCACCTTGGCGAAGTTTGATGGCGGTGTCACTGTGGGCAGGGGTGCCGCCGCCGCGCCCTTGGCGTACGAGCCGAACAGCACCGCCTTGGCAACGGGCATGACGCGGCGCACGTCATCGGCGTAGCACTTGGCCGATTACAACGGCTTCATATTCAACAGCCATGCAAACACCTCGCTGAGCGTTCAGCCGACCGGCTGTTCCTCTCTCAGGTCGAATGTCTCCATCATCTTTGCAATGGTCTTTTCCCCAGGCTCCGCAGTGTCCTCCAGCAGCCTCCAGCATTCCAACCTGTTCAGGCCTGTGTCCTCAGCAAACTTGTTGACCATGCGGGCCCTCGCCGCGTCCTTCAGACAGGTGCAGAGCAGGTTCTTGTCGCCCTCCTTTATTGCCTGGGCCAGATAGTCCGCTATCGCCTCGTCGCTTCTCAGGTGACGCGCCGCGTTGAACTTACCCATGTCCGCCTCCCGCCAGTTTCCTGTGCATCTCCATTGCCGTTCTTATGTCCTTCTCCTGCGTGTCCTTGTCGCCGCCGTTGAGCAGCCTGTAGGATGTCCTGCCTGTCTTGTAACAGTATAGCCTGTAGCCGGGCCCAGTGTCCACGGAGAGTTCGTATATCCCGTCCGTTCCCTTCAGTAGCTTCGGCGGTTTCCCCTCCTCGGCTTTCCTTATGCAGAAGGCGATTCTGCTCTCGGTCAGCTCGTCGAGCGTGTCCAGCCACCCGTCAAAATGCTCCGTTGAATCGAAGGTCTGCTTCTCGCTTGCTTTCATCGGCTATTTCCTTGCCATGACAAGCCTATACTACACCACCTTGGCGAAGTTTGATGGCGGTGTCACTGTGGGCGAAGGTGCCGCCGCCGCGCCCTTGGCGTACGAGCCGAACAGCACCGCCTTGGCAACGGGCATGACGCGGCGCACGTCATCGGCGTAGCGCTTGGCCGACTTTACAGCGGCTTCGTAGTCAACAGTCATGCGGGCGCCTCGCTGAGTGTTCATCCTATGGCAACTGGCCACTACCTGTTGAACTGGTTGAGGTCCTGGGGCTGGCCGTTTTCCGTGTAGGCCAGCTCGCGCCACCACTGGTCGGGGCCGGCGACTGGTGTCATGCCCTCGGAAAGCCACTTGAGTTCGTCCAGCTTCTCCTTGGGGACGCAGAGCATGTTGACGGAGACGGTCCTAGCCCACACGTTGGCCCTTTCGCCGGCCACGTTGTCAGGGTTGAAGAGCGGCGTGATGTGCCACCACAGGACGTAGTCCATCGCCAGCAGCAGGGTGATCAGGTCGCGCGACTTGGCCTCGCGGTCGTTCTCGATGTACATCGGCGGACGCGTCCTTTGGAAAGTGTCGGAGCCTCCCTCCAGCACCTGCTGCTCCATGCCCTCGACGTCCATCTTGACGAAGTCGCACTTCCCCATGCCGTAGGAGTCCAGCCTCTTGACGGGCACCGGCTCGCCCTCCTTGACCAACTCCAGGCTGAGGCCGCCGAAGTTGTACATCTGGCCGTAGTCCAGCGGGGGGATGTGCAGCGTCTGCGACCTGTTGCCTAGGCCGCACTTCTCCGCCCTGACATTGGTGATGCTGTTCAGTGCCAGGTTGGCGCACAGCACCTGGAACAGGAAGGGCTGCGGCTCGAAGGCCAGCACGGCTCCGTCCCTGCCGGCGAGCCTCGCCAGCAGCACAGTGTGGGCGCCAAGGTTGGCCCCCACCTCCAGCACCGCATCGCCCGGCTTGACCACCTTCTTGAAGAAGGCCGCCTCGCCCTCGCTGAACTCGCCGTAGAATTTGAGCGACCTGCCCACCGACCAGTCCCTGCCGGGATAGACCATCCTCCCGTAGCGGCACCTCGCCTCGCCGATTATTTCTGGGAAATCGTATAGATCCGTCAACTGTGCCTCCGCTCCGCTGCTCCATTGCATTTGGGATAGATTCATTATACCAAGTCTCGCCGCCGACGCTATGCCAATGCGTCCTTCATCCGCTTCAGTTCTGGGTCATCGGGGAACTGTCTTATGCCCATGTCCAGCACGAACTCCGCTTTTTCGCGCTGTCCTGATTGGTCGAGGTACAGGGCTACTAGGCGGTGCCACCTGCCCTGGCCCCCAGCGGGGCACACCTTAATGGTCGTCAGCGCGTCCTGCACGGCGGCGTCGATGTCCCCGCGCGTCATCTCTATTTTCAGCAGGGCGTCGTGCAGCGCGGGGTCGAGTGGCGCGTGGGCCAGCGCGTCCACTGCTATTTTGCGGGCATCGTCGAAGTTGCCCTGCCTAATCAGTTGGCCAATGAGTTCGCAGCGCTCTGGCGCGTAGCCTGGCTGCCGGTGGGCGGGTGCCGCCGCTGGTTCGCCATCCGTGCCCCCGAACCACTCCGCCGGCCCCCCCTTCCGCAGCACGAACTGTATCTGCGCCAGGGCACAGCCGTGCGTCTGGTCAACCCCCCTCAGGGCGTAGTCGTAGTGTTCGTCCTGCACGGCTATCCTGAGCGGCTGGCAGTTGGGCAGCTCCCTGATTAGGTCGAGGACGTTTATCGAAACCGGCGACCAGCTTTTTTCTTTGAAAATCGTGAACGTCCACTTGTGGTCCGAGTTGTACTTGGAGGGCCAGTGCCCCTGCTCGTAAAGATCCTCGTCGGGCACCACTATGTACATGTGCCCGCCCTCCTTGACCAGGCTCCACCACCCGTGCAGGGCGTCGGCCGGACCCAGCATGTGCTCCAGGCAGTGCGCCGAAAACACGAAGTCGAACTGCTCCTTGATGTAGTCCGTTATGCGGTTAGCGTCGCCGTCCTCTTTGTCGAAGCACCGCACGTTGGGGAATATGGGGTCGCCCCCACAGCCTATGTCTATGCCGCTGCCCCGCAGCACCCGCTCCTCCAGGCTTCCGAAGAGCAGCTTGGTCATCGAAGCCCCTTTGGTCATACAGCCCCCGATTCTGTTTGGCGCGTTGCAGTCCGCGTGTTATTGCACTCTATGCTCGATTTCGGCCTTCAGCAGCCGCACGACGCTCTCCGGGGCCTCGCGCAGGGGCTGTCGCAGCACCTTGGCGGACGGGTACCAGTCGGCGCTCTCACCCATTCCCCAGCGCCAGTCGGGGAGCGGGTGCAGTACCAGGACCACCGTGGGCACGTTGAGCGAGCCGGCTAGGTGGGCCATCGCCGTGTCCACCGAGACCACCAAGTCCATCTGCCTGGCAACCTGCGCGGCGTCGTAGAAGTCGCCGCAGTGCGGGGCCATGTCGATGAAGCCCGGCAGTCTGGGCGGGTTTTCGCTGGGCGGCACCTGGAGGCCGTACCACGCCACGCCTGGGATGTCGGCCAGCACGTCAAACGCGCTGGTCTCCAGGCGGCGGCCGATGCTGGCGGACCACGTGAGGCCGACCTTCAGCCCTGGGCGGTCAAGTTCTGGCAGGGCCGGCGGAGGCTCCCTTGGTGTCATGGGTGCCGGGGGCGGCAGGTCTGGCAGGTCCGTGTCCGTCGCCATCGCCAGCCCCCACATGGGCACAGTCACATCGAAGTGCGGCAGGGGGTCGCCTTTCAGTACGAAAATGTCCATCCCGGGCAGGTCTTTGAAGAGCCGCCTTTGAGTCTCGTTTGCATACAGGACTATTTGCGGGTTGCCGAAGCGTTCCTTGATGCGCGGCAGGAAGCGGGCGAACTGGATGTTGTCGCCGTAGCCGCTGACTTCTCTGTGCCCATAGACCAGTAGCGTCTTGCCCTCCAGCGGCTCGCCATTCCAGCGCGGCTTTCCGAAGTCGTGCCAGTGTGCGCCAAAGAATCCCTTGCCGCTGGCCCTCATGTGGCTCCACCCCTCCTTGTAGCGGCCTGTTATCAGCAGGACGAATGTGAGGCTCTGGTGCGCATCGGCGTAGTCGTCCTCCAATTCAATAGTCCGCCTGAAGTCGCTCTCCGCGCCGGCGTAGTCGGCCAAGTACAGCCCCGCCTTTCCTCTGCAAAAATGGGCGTAGGCGTTTTTGGGCTCAAGGCGCACGGCCGCGTTGGACATCCCCAGCGCCGTGTCGTAGAACCCGGCGGCGCAACAGATTTCGGACATCCTGAGCATGGCAATGGCGTTCTTTGGGTTGTATTCGAGGACTTTGAGATAGTGTCCGTAGGCCACTTCAAACTGCTTGGCTGTGTTGCCAACGTGCCCCAGCCAGTAGTGCGCCTCGGCAAGCAGCAGGTAGGACGTGTGGCTGCCGCCGTCCAGGTCGAACGCCTTTTCTGCCGCCACAAGCGCTTCCTCGTAGCGCCCCAGCCTGATGAGCAGCATGGCCGCGTTCACCCATGCGTCCTGGAAGTCGGGGAACTGCTTGTGGATGCGCTTGTAGGCCAGCAGTGTGCCGGCCAGGTTGCCGCCTTTTTGACAGGCCAGGGCCTCTGCGAAGAGTTTGGTCAAAAGCGGGTCGTGTGTCATGGGTGCGGCGAGGGCGGTGGGCAACGGGAAACCCCCTGAAAAATAAGGCGAGTTGCTATGGTGTCAGTTGCCGGGGCAAGCGACGGGTGCATGTCGGCTTTTTGCAACTGCGCCATTTTTGTGCCGGTCAGCCTGCCAATCTGTCCGCTATCTCCGCCTTCAGTTTTTCCACTACGCCGCCCCATTCGCCGCGGGTCTGCTGTCTCACCAGTTTGACGGTGGGGTACCAGGGCGTGGACTCCCCAAGGCACCAGCGCCATTCGGGTGTGTGGGCCAGCAGGGCCACGGTGGGCACGTTGAGCGAGCCTGCCAGGTGCAGCGTCGAGGTGTCGACGGACACCACTAGGTCCAGCCGCCTGACTATCTGCGCGGTGTCCATGAAGTCGCCCATCCTGGGGGACATGTCAATGAGGCTTGGCAGCTTGGGCGGCTCCTGGTCGGGGGGCTTTTGCAGGCTGCACCAGACTACTCGCTCGGCCCCTTGCATGTCCGCGAGGGCGTCCAGCGGGCGGGGGCCTATGCTCCTCTGGGAGTCCATGCCGTGGATTGGGTTGCCGCCCCAGACCAAGCCGACCTTTAGCCCAGGGCGGTCCAGCTCTGGCATGGACACGGCGTCCGGCAGGGTAAAACTCACGGGCGGCGGCAGTTCGCTTGATTCTATGTCCAGTAGGTTGGGCAGCTCCATCAGGTTGATCACTGCGTCGAAGTGCGGCTTGTCTTTTTCCTGGACCACCAGGCCGTCTATGCCTGGCACTCCCCGCATGAGCCGCAGTACTGGCTCGTAAACAGACAGCAGCACGCGGGCGCGGCTCCTCTCCTTCACCTGCGGCAGAAAGCGGGACATCTGTATGACGTCGCCGAAGCCGTGGGGGTGCGTGCGGACCATCAGCGTGCGGCCCTGCATCGGCCCACCGTCCCAGCGTTGGTTCCCGGTGTTGTAGTAGTCGAACAGCGCGGCCAGGATCATCCCGGGCCTGAAGAGCCTCCAGGCCTCCCTGTAGCGACCCTGGTTCAGCAGTAGGCAGGAGAGCCTCATCCGCAGGGCGTTGTCGTCCACGCCCAACTGCATCGCCGCCCGAAGGTCCGCCTCGGCGCCGGGCAGGTCCATGGTCATCGCCCTCAGGTCGCCCCTGACGGCCAGTAGGCGCGGGTCGGTCAGCTCCAGCCCCACCGCCCTGTCGAACATCTCCATGGACTTCGCGGGCATCATTTTTTGGTTGTAAATCCCAGACAGGGCGATGAGCGCTTGGAAGTGGGACGGGGCTGCCTCTATCAGGTCCAGCAGGACGGCCTCGGCCTGGTCCGTCCGGCCCAGCCCCAGGTGTGCGCTGGCGAGCGCGTAGGCTGCGACCTGGTTTTTGCCGTCCAGTTCCACCGCCTTCTCCGCCGCCTGGAGGGCCTCATCGAAGCGCCCCATTTCGTGCAGCAGGGAGGAGGCCAAGACCCACGCGTCGAGGAAGTCGGGGTACTGCTTCTGTATCCGCCGGTAGTAGAGCAGCGCGGGGCCAAGGTCCCCCTGCGCCTGGCGGGACATCGCGTCGGTCAAGAGTTTGGCGAGCTGTGGGTCCATGGAGAAAACGGTGACCAGTTGACAGTTGCTAGTTGACAGTGAATTCTGCTGCGGCTACGCCGCATCTTTATTCTACTGGCAACTGGTCACTGGCGACTGTTGGTTACACTGCTGCCAATCGTCTGGCTTGAATCCTAGAGGCTTTGTATGTCTTGATTTCATCGAGGCTCATCCCGTTTCTGTGCATTTCCATGAGGTGCCTTATTTCTTGGGACGATTCTTCTTCTGTTGGGTAGTCATACATACTCACACTACACGCTAGTGCCATATCTGTCGCCTCTGCATCATCTGGGTCAGAGCAGTCGATGTCCTCGTCTCGTAGGCTGGCGAGTGTGTTGAGGTGGGTGATTTCTTCTGGCGTGAGCGGCATGCCATCACCTAGTTTGCATCTTGTTGTCGTCATATGCTTTCTCCTCTTTCTTCTTGGCTGGCCGTGCGCTGATCAGTCTTATTGTCTTCCCGTTGTTTCTTACCGTGTAGACCACCGTGATGACTGATACTACATCTTCGATAGTTCCTGTTTTCAACCATCGTTCTTCACCGTCTTCTCCAGGGTCTGCCGATATTCTGGTCGCATGGGGGTCATTGAAGACTTCTTTGGCCTGCATGAATGAGATCTTGTGCTTCAGCAGGTTGATGGCTGCTTTGACATCGTCCCATTCGAATTCCAATTCTCCACTGCAGCACCGCATCATGTCAATGTTCCTTGCCGTTAGTTGCTAGCCGCTAGTGAATTGGATGCGGCTACGCTGCGTCTTTATTCTACTGGCAACTGGTCACTGGCGGCTGGCAACTGTTTACTGGCAACTAGGCGGGCTATTTCATTTTTTAGTTTTTCGACTACGCTTCCCCAGTCGCCGTGCGCCGGCTGTCTGAGCAGTTTCAAGCTTGGGTACCACGGCGACGATTCCCCTAGGCCCCAGCGCCAGTCGGGCATGAAGGCCAGCAGGACTATGGCGGGGATGCCAAGGACGCCGGCAAGGTGCGCCACAGAGGTGTCAACCGTGACCACCAGGTCCATCCGCTTGGCTATTCGCGCTGTGTCCATGAAGTCGCCCAAGTGCCTCGACAAGTCCGTTAAGCCCGGCAGGTCGGGCGGCTCCACGGGTGCTGGCTTTTGCAGACCGAACCAGGCTATGGACCCAGAGCCTGGGATGTCCGCCAGCCCGCGCAGTAGGCTTGGTGTCATGCTGCGGAACTCGTCGTTGGAGTGCGCCGGGCTGCCGGCCCAGACGAGGCCCACCTTGAAGCCCGGTCTGTCCAGCTCGGACACGAGGGGCATCGTTGCGCAGGGGGGCAGTTGCGGCGGCGGGAGCGGCGCTAGGTCTTCCGCGCCGACGTTGAGTATGACAGGCAGTTCCATTATGGGGACAACGCAGTCGTAGTCGGGCAGTGGCTCGCCCTCGAGGGCCAGTGCATCAATGCCGGGCAGGCACTCCAGGACGCGCTTCAGAACGGGGTAGGTCGAGAGCAGCACGCGGGCGCCGTATTCTTTGAGGCGCGGCAGGAAGCGGGCGAACTGGAGGGTGTCCCCGTAGCCCTGCTCCGTATAGACCAGCAGCGTCTTGCCGTCCAATTGTTCACCGCCCCAGTGCGGCTTGCCAAGGCTCTGCCTGTTGTCGCACCACTCGTCCAGTTTCATTCTGGCCCTGAAGTTGGGCCAGGCCTCGCAGTATCGTCCCTGGAGCAACTGTAGATAAGCCAAGTTCCAGCGCACCTGGTGGTTGTCCGCGTCCAGCTCCAGCGCCCTGCGGAGGTCGGCCTCGGCGCCGTCCAGGTCCATGGTCCGCATCCTGGCATGGCCCCTGTTGCCCCAGAGGGCCGAGCTGGTCGGCTGGGCCTCTATGGCCCTGTCGTCGAGCTGAATGGCCCTTTGGAACTCGCCCCTGCGGACGTAAATCCCCGCAAGGTTGGAGAGCGCCGGGAAATGCGCGGGGTCAAGGTGTATCGCTTTCTCGAACTGCTCAATGGCTTCAGTGGTCCGCCCCATGCCCATGAGGGGGCCTGCCAGGGCGCAGTGGGCGCTGGGGCTGTCTGGCGCCAACTCAACGGCCCTCTGGGCCATGCCAAAGGCTTCCTCCGTGCGGCCCAGCTCGGCCATGACGACCGAGCCGTTGGTCCAGCCGTCGGCGAAATCCGGGAACTGGCTCTGCAAACGCCTGTAGGCCAGCAACGCGCCGCTGTTGTTGCCCTGCTTCTGGTGGTGCAGCGCCTCCGTGTACAGCTTGACCAGCTTGGGGTCGAGCTGACTTGTGTCCGGGGTGTCCTGGCTCATGTAGCAAGTATAAGGCAGTTGCTAGTGGAACAAGTTGCCAGCCGCCAGTTGACAGTGAATTTAGTCGCGGCTTCGCCGCGTCTGCTCTTAACTGGCAACTGTCAACTGTTTACCGGCAACTCATTTGAGCCCAGATGAATAGCCTTTGAGGGCGCGCTGGCCCAGCGCCTGCACGTTGAGCTCGCGCTTCATCTGCTCGTGCTCGTAGGCCAGGCCGCCGATTCTGTTTTGCAGCACTTCGGCTAGGGCGTGGGCGCGCTCCACTGTGTCCTGCCAGCCTGGACCGCGCTCTGCGGCATCCACGGCGGCGTGGAATTTTTCGTTCCACCCCGCAATGTAGTCGGTGTCGGGTATCTCGGTGTCTTTCAGATACTGCTCCATCTCGGCCACAAGGGCGCTGACCGCAGCGTCGCTCATCCTATCAGCTCCTCGCCCAGGCCCCTGGGCGCTGCCGCGACGGTCGCCTGCGCGACCTGCGGCGCCGCCTGGTTGCGCCGTATAAGCTCTTCCCATGTGCCCTTGATGGAGTCTATCTGGTTGTAGATCATCTCGAACTTTTCGGGCTCGTTGTTGCGGGAGGCCTCGAAGAGCTGGCTCATCCACCACTCGTAGATCCTGTTGAGGTTCATCACCAGCTCGTTTTCCTCGTCGTGGTTCAACTGGACCGTCAACTCCTCGATGATGGCGGACACGCGGTTGACGAACTTGGCCTTGTCGGAGATGTTCCTGGCCTTTGTGGCTTGGATGGTCTGGAGCAGGAACTTCTGCGCACCCTCCAGCAACAGCACGCACAGTTGCTCCGGGGACGCCCCCTGAATCCGCTGGAGCAGGTAGGTGTCCGACTGGGCTGCGACTTGGCTGGGGATCATGCAAACTCCTACAGGCCACTATAGCCTAATAGCCTACTACACAAACACCCCAATTTATC
>Ga0268262_10006892_pt1 | contig 10753 bp, 9 predicted proteins | sample TergutNc150P3_FD_190354 | JGI IMG/M metagenome (GOLD analysis project Ga0268262, IMG submission 190354) | Nasutitermes corniger P3 segment gut microbial community from laboratory colony in Florida, USA - Nc150 P3 (SPAdes) (version 2) | ecosystem: Host-associated > Arthropoda: Insects > Digestive...
ATCCAAAAAGCTTTATCGCATCCCTGACGACAACAGAGTCCCATAGCGAAGAAAAGAAGCTGCGGAGCTTCGGCCCGATGAACATCAATCCGATGTCTTTATGCCCGGATGTATCTGCCGGATGAGAACCTTGCCCCTTTGACTCACGAGCTTTTGGTTCGCCTGCCGTTGGCTCAGTAGGAAGCCACTGCTTTTTTCCATTGCTCATGATTGCGGCCTTTGCCTTTTATATAGCTGCCGGCTTTCCAGAACCCTGAACATCGGAAGCATAGCGTTTACAAAAACAGCGGTTAATACAACTCCATAAGGTTCATTTCCGAACCAGCGTAGGACAAAGGCAATACACCCGGATACCAGAGCCGCGATAAATATTCCAATGCTGGATTTTGCAGTGGTTGCGGGGTCTGCCGCAAGAAAAAAAGCGGCGGCAAGGGTTCCGCCAGAAAAAAGCGCGAAAATAACATCGCCATTCCAGTAACCGGAACCAAAAGGCAAAGCGCCCGCAAAGCGGACTAATATGCCAAATACCGCAAGATAAACGGCAGGAATCCATGAACGGTTTACCTGCGACGCGATAATTATCAGGGTGCCTAAAAGCAGGGCAAATATTCCGCGGTCCGCTATTATTCCGGGGAAACGCGAAGCAAAAAGATCCATATAGCCGACTGGAAGTTCCACTCCAAGCAAAGAGAAAATGGTCTTATTTAAAAAAGATCTTAACGCGTCTCCAAGAGGGGAAGAGGAAGCTAAAAAAGCGTCGATGCCGTAGCCGCTATCCCTGATGTTTTCACCGACTGCTGAAAGAGGCGAGCCTACAAGGGCGTCTGTGAAAGAAGCCGGCCATGAAAACCTGATAAAAAGCCAGCCTCCCGCGGCCGGATTAAGCCAGTTGGCGCCCAGGCCGCCGAAGCTATGCTTTATAACGGCAATGGAAAAGAAAGCCCCTAAAGCCGCATAGATCGGTGAAATCCTGTTGGGCAAAAAAAGGACCAGGATCAGCGCGGATGCTATAGCGCTGCCATCCATTAGCGATTTTTCCCTCCCGGTTTTTAACAAGATAAGAAATTCGGTCAAAACGGCAGCGGAAACAGCGCTTAACGCGAGTATGAACGAAGAGTAAGAGTCCGTGAAGGACGATTGAATAACGACCATAAAGGCGCAAAGATTTACAAGCCACATACGCCCGGAAGTAGACCGGGCAAGGTTTATCTGTGGTTTTTGCCCCTGATTTATTTCTTTATACTTGCCTTTATTTTCAAACATTGGTTTCCCTTAAAACAAAAGAAGATATTACTGAACTGAGGGGAAGCTGGGAAGGGCATACCAATTCACAACAGCCGCAGGCATGGCATTCAGCGAATAATTCCGATGAAGCGGCATCGGCGGTATTTTTTCCGCTTATAAGAGTCCTTTTATATAGCTCTTCGGGATCAAGGCCCACAGGGCACACATTTCTGCATTCACCGCAATTTATGCAACTGTGCTGGTTTTCCCTGTTATACCCTTCCAGAAGGGCAAAAATTGCGTAACTGGTTTTTATTACAGGTTCATCAAGATTGCCCAGCGGCTGCCCGGATAGGGGCGAACCTACGGCAATCTTCTTGGGAGAAGCCTTGAACCCTCCACATTCGGCAAAGACATCCCCAATTCTCTTTCCTATTCTGACCTTCATTACTTGAGGCTGTTTAACCGCTGATCCGCCTACTGTTATATACCTTTCCATTACAGGCTTTCGCAGCTTAACCGCGTCAAATACCGCAGCCAATGTAGCGGGGCTTAATATAAAAAGCGAGCCAAGCTCTATTCCTTCTTTCTTTCCAAAATTTCTAAGGACCAGTTCCAATTCGCGCCGGTTACGCTGAGGGTACTTTGAGCCAACAAGGACTACATCAACGGGGATTCCCCATTTTTCACCGGCCGCTTTAAACTCTTCCCCAAGCTCTCTTTCCCCTTTTGAAATGGCATAAATTATACGGCTTACCCTGCACGTACGGGCGGCGATTGCCGCCCCCTCGGCGACTTCGGCAATCCGTTCTTTGCAAAGCACGTAATCGGCCGCAAGCCATGGATCGTCAAAAACGCAGCACGCTACAAGGGTTATGGGTTCAGGCGCGGAACGGAAGGAAGAAATAATTTCCGTTACAGGCCTGCCTTTCCCTTCCATCTCCACAACCCCAAAATCCGAAATTGTCCTTTGAATATCGTGGGGAAACATTCCCTGCCATGGAAAAATTTCTTCCCTTTTTCCAAGCTTTTCAAAACTGCCTTCCATGCGTATTACAAAACCGTCGAGCGCCTTTCCCGACGAGTTTTTCCATGAAATCATACGGATTATTCTTCCGGGTACTGAAGCGTGGATATTGGCGGAGCCCTGCCCTTTACCCCGGGCAAGGAGCATTCCCTCTTTAACAACATCGCCTACCGAGACAATCGGATAAGCGCGGTCGCCGGAATGTTGAATCAGTGGGATTATCGAAAGCGAAGGAAGGAAGCCGATTACGTAGGAATTCCTTGATGGAGCGGTCGGGTCGGAAAATGTAATGCCCCCTCTGGGGAAAGTGTAAACTTTCGGCGGCAACCTGTCTTTCACGCTGATCATGCGGCTATCCGTTTATCCCGAATAACGGGCATCTTTTTTTTATATACGATTCGCGGCCTGAAAATATCAAATAAACAGATCAAAAAAATAAAAGCCACTGAAATCCATTCCTTAAGCGTCGTTTCAGGAGGCTCAATCAGCTGTTTGTTAAAACCGGCTGATTCGCCTGTAACTGGTTTATTATACTTTACCAGAAAACCCATAAGCTTTTCCAGAGGAAACGGAGTAGCCTCGCTGTCATCGGAAAAAGCATAAGCGTCATTTCCGGCTATAAGGCCGTCCTCTCCCAAATAATAGCGAAGATAATCATTCTGCATAAGGGCATTCTGTCCCTGATTCAACGGCATATAAGAAAATGATTTTTGAAAGGCAATATGCTTTTCATAGTCCTCGGAACTAATCAGGAAAAAGGCGTCAACAGGATTCGACCCGTTTAAGCCCCTTGGGAAAAAAAGGGCGGGTATAGCAAAAATGGCAAACGGCAAAAGAAGGGGAAAAAATGAAAAAGTTTTCGCCCTGTAAGGAAGCAGTATAACCGGTGTAAACTGTATATGGCTTCTTTTCCGCATCCTTTCTTCCTCATACTTAAAGGACAAATAATAAAAAAAAATGAAAGAAACGCATACGGCCAGAAGCGGAAGGGGGCTTAGAAACTCCATAAAAGATAACACCGGGAGAAAAGAACAAAAAAGCAGCGAAAGAAGCAAATTTAAACGAAATGGTTTTAGCCGCTTTATGGCACCCTTAAAGCCCAGCCCTGCGTAATCCGGCAGCCTTCGGCTATAGCGGCGAAATGCAAAAAATTCCAAAAGCGGTTCCCTCATAAGCTCCCAGATTCCTGTTAAGATCGCCGCAAGGATTATTGAAAAAAAACCCGCATACCCTGTCGCTATAAGAACAGGAAACTGAAAAATAAAGAGCCTTCTGTTGGCAGAAAAAATCATGGCAAAAACGCAGCAAGCAGCCAAAAGCAGGTAATATAAAAAGACGGGCTCCTTTTGCCCCAAAATTGAAAATGCAAAGGGGATATCCTCAAAAATCGCATCAAGTTTTTTTTCTAAAATCGATATACGGAGCAGGTTATCTTTAGTATTTTCTGTCATCCGGAAAAAAAAGCGTTTACCCTCATGGACAAAAAAAGAACTCAGCCTTGCCGCATACCCGTCGTCCCTGGGATCGAAGCTCTCGATTTTTTCCTGAAATGAATCCAGTGAAATAAATTTTAATGCGCCAAAATCATCAATCGGGACAAGCTGGGTAGATTCCGAAAAAAAACCGCCCAGGCCGCCGGAAGACAGTCTGTTTTGAATAGCGCTGTCATCCTCAGTTTCATCGAAGATCAGGATTACGCAGCTCTCGGCATATTCTGAAGAACCCTTCGATAGACCAATCGATGGCGTTTTTAGGATAAAAAAAATAATAGCCCCTGCGGCTAACAGGGCAAATACCGGAAAGAGCGGCGATTTAAGGGGCACCGCAAGACCTATAACCAGGCGAAGGCGGCGGAGATAAAGATACCTAAAAGCGCGCCTACTATTACCTCAAGAGGGGCATGTCCCTGGATTTCTTTGACAGGAATGAAATCGGTACCTATCTTTTCTGATGAAAGGCTGGCAAAATTGTTAAAAGCCTTGGCTTGAAGCCCTACAGCCCTTCGTACTCCCAAAGCGTCCCGCATAACAACCAACGCGATCACTAATGAGGCCGCAAAAAGGTTTGATCCCAATCCTTCGCTAAAAGCTATTGACGCCGTCATGCATATTACTACCGCGGTATGGCTTGAAGGCATACCCCCGGTACGCCAGAAAAGGGCTTCCAGAACTTGCTTGACCCCTTTTTTGCGTATTTGAAGGAGCGCTATCACCGCTTTTATAAACTGGGAAAGAAACCAACTGGTCAGGCAGGATAAAACAACAGGATTCTTGAAAAAAGTGTTTATTGAAGCGATAAACCTGTTTACAGTCATTAGTTAACAATCATCTGTAGTAGGGGTCTTTGTCAAGCAACTATATTTGCTGATAAACTGGGTCTATGCCGCTTATCCTGACTGCCGGCGCCAATGACTCCGGGCGCAGGCTTGACCGAATCTTAAGAAAAGCCTTGCGCCAAACGCCCCTTTCGGCTATTCACCGGATGCTGAGGCAGGGCCTGGTTCTTGTCGGCGGCTGTAAAGCCGACGCCGGACGCCGCGTGCTGTCAGGGGAAACCATTACAGTGCTAAATATGGAAACAGAAGCGGAATGTGAAGACTTTGCCTCCGGGCCTGCTGAGGCAAAAGCCAGCGGTTCCCTTCCTGCACTGGAAATACTATTCGAGGGTTCCGGCCTTTTGATCCTCAATAAACCTGCCGGACTTTCCGCTCACGGCAGGGGAAGCCTGGATGGCATGGTTCAATCTTACCTTGCCCCAAAATTGCCCCCTTCCCTTTCGTTCAGTCCAGGCCCCCTGCACAGGCTGGACAAGCCAAGCTCAGGCATCCTTGTTTTTTCCGCCAGCCTTGAGGGGGCAAGGCTTTTCAGCGGCATGATGCATGAGGGCATTATTAAAAAAGAGTACCTGGCTGTTGTAGAAGGAAAGATAGAAAAAACGGAAGATTGGGAGGATGAGCTTTTTCGCGATACAAAGATAAAAAAAACCTTTACAGAAGACCAGATTGAAAACAATCATGAACAGCTAAAAGGGAAACACGCAGTAACCAGCATAAGGCTTTTAATAACAAACAAAAGCTGTTCGCTGGCTCTTTTTAAGATAGAAACAGGAAGAACCCACCAGATAAGAGCCCAGGCCGCCAGCCGGGGGCATCCGCTTTTGGGAGACAGGAAATACGGGGCAAGCCCGTTAAGCGGGGGATTTCTGCTTCACGCATGGCGCTTGTATTTGCCGCCCCCCTTCCCTCAAATGATCGAAGCCCCCCTGCCTGAGAATTTTAAAACTACAGTCAAAAAGCTTTTTGGCACGGGCATTCAGAGCGCGAGGTATTTTCAGTATTAGCATTTTTTCCTATACTATAAATTGTATATGTTTCTGGATTCAGTTTTTCCTTTTAGCTTAATTTTTCCCTTAAAGAAAATAAAGGTTTTTGCCCTTATTGGGAATAGCGGTACAGGCAAAAGCTTTCGCGCCAAACTTATTGCCCAAAAATATGAGATTGACTACATAATTGATGACGGGCTTTTAATTCGGGATGATCGCATCCTTGCAGGGCATTCCGCCAAGAAAGAAAAAACCTTCCTGGCTGCCATAAAGGTCGCGCTCTTTGACGAAAAAGCGCACAGGGATGAGGTGGCCAAGAAACTTCAGGCAGGAAAGACTAAAAAAATCCTTATCCTGGGGACTTCTGAAAAAATGGTCAATAAAATCGCGTCCCGCCTGCAACTGCCGGCTCCGTTAAAATTAATTAAAATTGAAGACATTTCCACGCAGGAAGAAATTGAAAAAGCCATTCATACCAGGCGCATTGAAGGAAAGCACGTTATTCCCGTACCGTCCATAGAAATAAAAAAAAGCTATCCAAATATATTTTTTAACGCCATCAAAATTTTAAGGAGAAAAAAAGGGCCCGTAGGTTTTGGCGCCACTCCCAGCGTCCATGAAAAATCGGTAGTACGCCCTGAATATTCAAAGCAGGGGAAGGTGATAATATCGCAGGCGGCGCTTAGCCAGATGGTAATTCACTGCATAGATGAATACAACAAAAATATCAGGATAAAAAAAATTGTCGTAAAAGACGATGAAATTGGATACCGGCTGGTAATTACAATTGATGTTCCATTTGGCACTCAATTGGGAGGAAATATCCACGAATTGCAGCGATACCTGATTGATAACATCGGGCGCTATACCGGAATCCTGATTGAGGAAGTAAATATAATTATTGATAAGATCACACAATAGAATCCTGTTTCTCTGTCGCAATCGTACCGCTATTCGATTTTCTGTGATTGTACCCGCTAAACCGCGTTCTCTTAACGTGAAGCCCGTGCTCGGCGAAAATAATTTTTAGCGCGTGGTCCAGCTCAACCCTTGGAGGGTTCATAGGGAGTACGAATTTTCTGGCCAGAATAAAAGCGCTTCTGTAAAGATCAGCGATGCCCTGGCTTCCGTCCCAATCTACGGTTTCTTCAAGGTAATCTCTTACCAGGCTTGATAGGGCTTCCCCGCATAGGTTCTTAAAGCCTTCGCCTCCCAAAGCTGCAATGGACTTAAGGTATTTTTCCCTGAAGCACGGCAGAGTATTAAATAATTTGACAGCTTCAGGCTGTAGATAGATGTAAATATTAAATTTGATCATGGCTTTGACAATTTCCAGAGCGTTCGATGAATAAATTATCTTAAAAATTTCTTCGGTAAGCCTGGAAGGGGAAACATCCGCAAGCAGGCAGGAATGTTTTCGGATCATCCGCTTAAGGGAAAAAGGCAGCTTAAATCCCGCTAAAGCCGCATATTTGACAGCCCTGATAATACGTACCGGATCGTCGGCAAAAATATGGGTTAGCGGAATAAGGGGGCGTATAACGCCCTTCCGAATATCTTTCATGCCCCCGACATAGTCAATGACAAGCTGTTTGAGCGGATCGTAAAAAAGGGCGTTTACCGAAAAATCCCGCCTTAGCACGTCTTCTTCTATGGTCCCGAAAGTGTTTCCTGTATGGCCGTCTTTTGTGGAACGGAAGGTGGAGACTTCGATTATCTTTGAGCCGAAAAAAACATGAACCAGCCTGAACCTTCGGCCTATTATTCTGGAGTTTCTAAATACTTTTTTTATTCTGGGCGGGCTTGCCGCTGTAACAATATCAAAATCTTTGGGCTTTTTCCCCAAAATAAGATCCCGAACCGCCCCCCCAACTATATAAGTTTCATATCCGCTGGCCTGGAGCCGTTCCGTAATAAACACTGCGTGGCTATCAACATCATGATAATTGATTTTATGCTCATCCTGGGTATAAACAAGCGCTTTTTTTACCAGCTTGCCGTTTACTTCCGCCGAGTAACGAAACCGCAAAGTGCCTCCATGCCGTTATACGCAATGCCGGAGCAGCCATGAGAGTACGCTCCCATGAACTTCATCCCGGTTTGTTTCATTTAAGGTTTCATGCCTCGCGTCCGGGTAAAGGACGGTTTCCAAATCCGTTATTCCAAGATGCCTGTAGGCAACCGCCAAGGCTGCGGGGCTTGCGCCCATATCGCCCACCGGGTCGGCGCTGCCTGAAAAAATATAAACAGATAGCTCTTTTCGGATTTTTGCCATTTCCTCCGTTTTATGAATGCGTTTCAATGCCCTGGCCATGTCCCGGTAAAACCCAACCGAACAGAGCTTTCCGCAGAAAGGATCAGACACGTAGGCGTCCACTACCCTTTCATCGCGCGAAATCCAGTCGTAACTTGTCCGGTTGGGCCTGAAGGCTTTATTGTAGGGTCCGTCTGCAATTGCTTTAGCAATGCGGGAATGGTGCCTTTCCCCAAGAAGAAAGGCAAGAAAAGACATGAAGGGAGCGCCTATGGCGATTTTTACCCCGTCAGGTCCCCGCGTTCCCGAAAGGATGCACCCAGCAAGAACAAGGGGATTTTCCGAATTTAATTTTCCGTCGTAATTTTCAATGTAGTTTTGGGCAATGAAAGAACCCCATGAATGGCCCAACAGAAAAATCGGAAGTTTCGGATATTCTTCCCTGATGGCTTTGTTAAGAATTGCAATATCAACAGTAACCCTTGCGAAACCGTCGCCATCGGCGCAATGGCCCAGCTTCCCGCCCCTGTCCGGGTTGTTTTTTTCGTTCTTTGTAGTTTCGCCATGGCCCCGCTGATCCGCAGCCCAGACTTCAATGCCTTCCTTTACAAGGCGCCGGGCTAAAATGCCATACCTTTTGGAGTGTTCAGCCATCCCGTGAACTATATGCAGCACCGCCTTTGGAGCGGAAGGCGTTTTCCAGCGACGGAGGAATAACTGTACCCCGTCATCCATCTGCATCCAGGAGCTTGCGCAACCCTCAGAATTTTCCTGTTCATTTTTTTGTATGTCTCTATTCTCGGAAGCCATGGTATATTTTACTCCTGTTATACAGTTCATGCAATAATGGTATAGTGTATCCAAAAATGGCAAGAGGCGAAATTTTTAACGCCAGGGTGGAAAGGATTGCCGCGGGAGGAGCGGGCGTTGCCGGTTTTGAAGGCAAACGTGTTTTTATTGAATTTGCAGCGCCGCAAGACCTTGTCAGGTGCCAAATAAAAAAAGATCATAAAACCTGGGCGGAAGCGGAAATACTTGAAATACTGGAGGAATCTCCCCATAGGGCTGAGCCGGTTTGCCCCCTTTACGGGCGTTGCGGAGGATGTACCCTTCAGCATCTGAATTATGAAGCCCAAATTGAAGCCAAAATTGCGATACTCAGAGACGCCTTTTCCCGAATCGGCGGCATTGATCCTATAAATATCAATATTCGCAGATCTTCGCCTTTTGAATACCGTAACCGCATGCAATTCCATAAAACAGCCAGTAATAAGCCGGGCTTTAAAGAAAGAAAAAGCTCTCGCCTTGTAGTACTTGAGGACTGCCCAGTCGCGGATATCGGGATACGCAAAGCCTTACGGGAAGGAAAAATCCGGCCGCCGCCCGGCAGGGAAAGGTTTACCGTCTTCTCCCGCAAGAAAACCTTTCTTTGCGAAGGGGTAATTGAACAAGGCCGGGTTTCTATCCTGAATAATGATCTGGCGGTAGACGCGAGCGTCTTTTTTCAAAGCAACGTTGAAATGCTGGAACTGCTAATCGCTGATCTTATGTCAGTTGCAGGCAAAGCTGACAAAACTTTACCCATGGCGGATATTTTCTGCGGCGTAGGTACATTCGCCGCTTTTCTGGGCATGGAATTTCCCGAAATTGACCTTGTTGAAGAAAATAAAAATTCCATTGCGCTTGCGCACGAGAATATGCCGCAGGGTAAAAAAGCAAATTATTACGCTATTGCGGACGCCGAATGGAGTAAAACACAAAAAAAGGAAAGATCATGGGGGTTTATTGTTTTAGATCCGCCGCGAAAAGGCTTATCTTTAGGTATGGTTGAATTTCTTGTCGAGAAAGGGCCTGAACTCGCTGCTTATGTCTCGTGCGACCCTGCCACTTTAGCCAGGGACAGCCATTATCTTTTGGAAGGGGGATACTCGTTGAAAGAAATTACCCTGTACGACTTTTATCCCCAGACCGCCCATATCGAAAGCCTTGCCGTTTTCAGGCGGAGGAAACTGTGAAACGGTATTTTCTCCGGCTATTGCCGGTTATTTCCCTATTCTTTTTTTTATTTCCGTTAAATGCCCAGGAAGATGAATATTCGGACATGCACATCTGGCGGCGGGCTCTTGGCGGCTCCGTGATCGGCAATCCTGTCGCTCAGGTGGAATCGGTTGTCGCGGCTACTGACGGCGGAAGCCTTAAATCATTTTCGACGCAGGGGACTCCCCTTTGGGATTATTACGCCAGAGGCAGGCTTACCCCTTTTGTCAGCAGATCCCGCGAAGGGACCAGCTATATCTGCAGAACCAACGGCCTTTTTATCGCGATAAACCGGTCGGGCAGGGAGCTGTGGCAGCTTAGCCTTGGATCCCCCTTGGTTTTCCCGGTCTTAATCGGTTGGGATGGAAGGCTTTTTATTTTTACCGACAAAAAAATCACCTGCGTAACAGCGGCCGGTTACAAACTATGGTCCAGAACACTGTCGGGGAATATCGCCATCACCCCTTTTATTGATTCCGAGGGAGGGGTCATCATGGCGCTGGAAAATTCTGAAATTCAGAGAATAGACGCTTTTGGCGATATTATTTCTTACTCTGTTCTGAAGGAACAGGAAGAAAAAGCCGCCATTCAGGCCCAGCGGCATGTGCCGGTTACGGCCGCCTCGTTAAAAGTCGAAAGGTACGGATTAGCCATCCTTCTGCTTTACGAAGATAAAAGCATGGAAATGATTATTCCCGCTTTAGGACTGCTGCTAAAAGCGCAGCTGGATTTACCATCGCCCCCATTAACGGCTGCAGGCAAAGACAGCGAGGCTGCGGTACTGCTGAAAGACGGCAAGGTTGCCCTTATAGCGCCTGAATACCCGCCGCTGAACGTATCGAGTGACAGGATACCCAGCGGAATAAAAATTCTCTGGGCTCAGGCAAGCC
>Ga0268262_10006893_pt1 | contig 10752 bp, 5 predicted proteins | sample TergutNc150P3_FD_190354 | JGI IMG/M metagenome (GOLD analysis project Ga0268262, IMG submission 190354) | Nasutitermes corniger P3 segment gut microbial community from laboratory colony in Florida, USA - Nc150 P3 (SPAdes) (version 2) | ecosystem: Host-associated > Arthropoda: Insects > Digestive...
GTCGGCAGCCGTGAAGAGATGGTTGCGCTTGCATGGGAGATGGAGCTGGTAACCCCCAAAGATATTCGGCTTTATAACAAGAAAAAAGAGCGCCTGCCGCTTCCTGAATGGGCGGCAGTGAATAAGAAATGCGACAGGTTTAATTTTGATTGAAGAGCCTAATAATCTCTCTGGAATTCCAATATTTCTTTCCTGCCACCGAAGGTAAATTCCAGCAGCTTATACATTTGTGAGTAAGGCCCTCCTTCAGTATAAATATAGGGAATGCCATCCTGGGCAGTTTCGCCGTATCCAATGAATATTTTACCATCTTCCGAGTAGCCTTTAAGGGGCTTTCTTTTGGGAATATCTTTGAATGGGCGTTGACTATCGTCGCCTACAATAGATGACCAGTCTTCTCCATAGCCGTCAATAGTTATTGTGTCGGAAGTGATTTTAAGCGATCCTGAATACCTGCCAGGGTCATTCGATACCCAGGTTCCACGCAGTTTGCTGTCGAAAGATTTGTAATTGCCTTCTGTCATTAGCCCATCGCAAGAGCTCATAAAAAGGACGGATAAAAGAAAGATGCAAATGGCAATAAATTTAATGTTTTTCATGGTTTATACCTCAAAAGGTTCTTAATTTTGTTTGTCTTTTCTTTTGTATGCTCATAAACATAAATAGCAGTTGCTTTAGTTTGCGTTCTTTCCTGCCTGAAAGCATTGTATAACAGCTTCCCTCAAAAAGTAAATATTATTACCCTATTTAAATTTTTTCTGCAACAATATAAGTAACATGAGTAGAATAATGACATTTTATTATTTTTTGTCATAATAGATATGAAGTAATGTAATTTATATGGGAACTATATTATATGTGTTATGAAGCTAAACATGGTACACTATGAAAATTCGTGGTTCAGACATTTCTGCATTAAGTATAATCATCGTGTAATGACCGTCATTATATTGCAAATAATAACTTTATAGACAGATATTAATAATAATTTACAACTATGTATGTATTCAATGAAATTTATCAAAGTTTTTCTATCTCTAACAATGGCTCTTCTAAGAGTATTATAAATACTTTCATCAATTTTTAAAGCAATGATTTTGCCATGCTCTTTTCCTATCTTTGCAATTTTATTCTTCCTTATCTATTTTTAATAAAATTTGTCAAGTACACTAGAATTGTCGTCAACAATTTTAAGCTAAGCAGTAATCTCAAGAACAATACGAAAAAACCGATAATATTGTAGAGGACTAAATTTGTTGACTTTGATTAATGTTATATTTTTGTTTGAATTGGAGTTCTTTTATGAAACTAAGCTCTAAAATAATCATTGAAGGTCCTAATGGTGTTGGTAAGACAACTATTTCAAAAATGTTAGCTGATTACTTTGGAACAGGATATTATTCTCCGTACAGTGGTACAAATAGTTTATACTATAAATGGTTTGATAACCCTCATGAAGCTTTAAATCAGGTACAAAATATATTATCTAGTCTTCCAAGTACAGGGATTTTTGACAGGTACCATTTGACACCACAAACGATGGTTAATCAACCCTTAACGTCTTTGAAATATATTAATGATGGTGATTTAACAGTTCTACTTGATGCTGAACCTAAAACTTTAAAAAACCGGTTAGCTCAAAAACCAACAACTGAAAATATTGATGCTATTGGATATTACAGAAGTCATTATAATCGGCTGGCAGATAATTGGAATGCTTTGCACATAAGGACTGACAATATGCTTCCAAGACAGATTGTTGATGTTATTGTTGAAAGATATAATCAAATCAAAGAAAGGAAGGAATTCCTATTAAAGGAAGGAAAAAGTAAAATTATTCATCAAAAATCTGATCGGATGATTATTACGTTAATTCCAACTCTTACAACATACACATACCAAAAACACCAGATAATTAATGGAACAGAAGTTTTAAGAAATTCAATTTTTGAAATATTTGCAGGCGAATTGCTTAAAAACAATATATCTATAATTGATTACAAGTACATCAGCGAAAATAAATATTCCAGTGAATTTTGTTTCACGTTTCCTTTTGAAATTATAGTTAAAAGCAGAGCAACAGGAACTACATTAATTAACTGCCCTGGACTTTTCACTAAAAATATGCCTTTCTTTTCAACTGTCGTAAGATTCGATTATAGGCGTGAACCTAATGATATTGCAATACCAAGTGATTATGTTAGAAATTATGGAGTTGACACTGGTTTTTTAAAAGATAATTCTTTGAAAGCATTCCATTTATTAAAAACAATTTTAGCAAATATCGGTTATGAACTCATAGATCTTTGTTTTATTTATGGATTTGATCTAAATGGGAATATTAAAATAGTTTCAGAAATTTCTCCTGATGGCATGAGAATAATTAAAAACGGGGAATCTTTTGATAAAGATTTGTTTAGGTACGATTATGACGTTAGTAAAATTATAGTGAATTGGAACAAGTTATTGAATGATTTACGCAGTAGGTAACTATTTTTGCAGGAAAACTTAACAGATATATTTATTAATCATTTTAATAGCTCAAACCCCGTACTACGCATACGATCCTTGCAATATATATGCGAAAACAAAAATTATTTTACTAACGATACCAACACATTAAACTTTTTAATAAACAGAATAGAAACTGAATCACACCCAAAAGTAGTTAGGTGGATTGCTTATACTTTAGCGAAATTATATTCCATTAAACATATCAGTTTAGGCGATGACATAGTAAAGTCATTAAAAAGAAAGGCGTTGTATATGCTACATGACAAAGTAGCTTCGGAGTGGCTGGTTGCTTCAATAGAAGCAATCGAGCGAATATATTATTCAGTCCCTTATCCAATGGAATTGGATTCAATAGATGATATTAGTTTAGGGGTAGTAAAATCATGGTCATATAGCTATTTAAAAAATAAATATATTGACTTGCTTGTTAAGGCATTAAATCACTCTGATGACTTCACTAGGAAATGGGCAGCACTATCTTTAGGAAACAGTAAAGAGATTGATGAAACAATTAAAAATAGATTATTAAATGTACTTGATGATCCTAGTTCTTTAGTCCGCGAATGGGCTGTATACGCTGTTCGGAACAGCTTAAATGAAAAGGATTTCAAGTTAATAAAAAACAAACTGGATATGGAAGATGATGTAAGAGTAAGAGAATGGTTAGTTAAAAGTATACCTTATACATTGCATGATAATGTATATGATAGATTGATAGAAGAGATAGGTCATGGCTCATATCAAACCGATGATTTATATGCAGAAGCAGTGCTTAATGCTTTATTTAATTATACAGACATCCATGGTTCTGAACAAAAAATGCTTGATATTATTTCTAATGAAAAACGAGATATTGTTATATTAGCAGCAATGAAAAATGTTTACAAATCCAACAAACGAATTAATGATTTTATAATTGAGATATATATAGATGCTTTGGAGAAAACGAAATATGATTCAGTAAAACAACAAATACTATACTACTTATACAATAGCGTTTCCGAAAAGAAGAAAAAACTGTTTGATGACCTAAGAGGACTAGAGAATAATTTATTAAATTACAAATTCATTAATGGAATTATATCAAACAATAAGCTGTTAAATCAGTATGTTTCAGATGAAACGAGAAGCAATAAAACAAATTTATTTTTTATGGAGGTATCTATGAGAGATCAGTTTAATGTAGAGAATGCAACAGTAGTTGGTCCAAATGCAAAAGTGACGGAAGCTTTATTTAATAATAATGTAAAAACTTTTGATGATGGCCTTGATTTTATCGAATTGTGTGAAGATTTACAGTTTTTCAGAACTGAATATTTGAAAACAAAAAAAGATTTATCCCCTGATGATACAATTTGCCTTGCTGAAATTGCTCAGGCTGAGAAAGCTTGTCAAGATGCCGATAAAAATAAAGTGCTCCAATGTCTAAAATCGGTGGGTAAGTGGGCTATAGATTTTTCTACCTTGATTGGTGCGGATGTGTTGTCTGGTTTACTTTTAAAGATATTGGAAAAGTGACAAAAGGGCTGATGTAGTCAGCTTAATCATGGGAAGGAGAATGCGGCTCATCTGCGGGTATGTAGGGTATGCTCGCTCGACAGGTCAGGCACCATAGGCTCTAACTTGTCAGACACATATTTGTGATCAGTGGTTATAATTCTCTGACATAATATTTTTTGTCAGAAATTCAAATATCTTTCTTCCAAGTGTGGTTAATAAGTGATTATCGACATAATTTTTCCATTCTTTAAGAACTGTTTTTGGATCATCAAGTAAATTGTAATAAATATGAGCTTGTAAAAAAGCTTCAAGTTTATCAATATCATAAGCAATTTTTGCATTTATTGTATTTCGCGTATTATATTCATCAAGCGAATCATAAATATCATTAAATGATCTGAAATAAGGAAAAGAATCATATATTCTTAATTTATTGTTAAACTCATTTTCAAGTCTACTTTTTTCCTCACTTGATCCAAAAATGTCTCCTGTGTATGATTCTGCAAGGTCATGAATTATCAAAAGATTAATAATATATGACTTTTTGTAATCTTTATATTCGGTCAAATCTTCGTCACGCATGAATGAACACAGATTAATATCATCACTTAGTAATATCATTGCCAAAAGACAGGCTCCCCAAGTATGATCAGCAACTGATTCAGGTTCTTCTTTATCTTGAATCCTTCTTCCTTCTTTTAACCATCCGGTTCTCACGACTTTCTTAAGCTGATAGAACATATCTATAATGGTCCTATAAATATTGTCATCGAATATTGGAGATACTATTTCAATCTCATGCAAAGGTTTTTCCCATTTTGCGCTGGCAGTCATGATAAAGTTTTTAATAACTTGATTAGTTATTGCTTTTTCATCTACTAATCTTCTGAGTAATTTTTCAAAACCATCAAGTTTATAAAGGGACAATGGCGTAATTGATCTATAATGGTCATATGCTACCAAGTTAAGCAAGGTAATTATACTTAAAAAATAGGAGTGCTCTCCTTTTTCTGGCTTATTTTTAATTGTGTTATAGAGTGCGTCATATAAGCGCTTTATTTTATCCTTAGTACATTTAACCTGATCCAAATCTCTGTCTTCACCAATACGATAGCTATCGTTAGTATAGTAATCAACATGAAATAACCTATTTATTCTCCGTAAATTAGGATGGAAAATTAAATTTTTATAAAATTCATCTTCTATGTTATGTTGCCCGATATAGATTAGACTTATTCCAGTGGTACGATATTTCATTAAAATTTCGTTTCCTTGTTTTCCCTTTGTGCAATTAATCTGATCGGATAATAATTCATATTCACATTGTAAGATATTTGTTACTTTATCCTTCAAAAATTTAACACGACCGAAGAAATAAAGTATTTGCGTTTGCAGATTTATTGATAATTCCTTGTATATGTCAAGTATATTATCAATAAACAAAGTGCAATCTCTTGCTTCATGATTTATTAAGCTTTTAGCAAAATTGTTGACACAAGGTGGTAGAATGCAATCAAAATATTTCAGATTGTTATAATTTTTCTTTAGAATAGAATGAACAAAAAAATAGGCAAGCATAAAATTTCTAATAGATTGGCTTTTGTATAGTATTCCATATGAAGTATATTTTTTATCTGAGCTTGACTTGTCCATAGTATAAAGAGATATTTTTTCTGCTATTTCAAACAAGTCACTATTCAACGACGTAGCATAAAAATCTAAATATATTTCTCCTACATGGTCGTTGAGTATTGTTTCTTTATTTTTATATCGTTCTATGAGAAAATTAATTGTACGAAAGTCCGTAAAATTCCCCGAAGCAGTATTAGCTAAGTTTCTTAGTTTATCAATAACAAGAGAGCGTTTCATTTTTGTAGTTGGGAGAGTATCGTTTATTTTCAAAAGGATCTCACATGTTTGATAAAACAAACGCTTCTGTGAATCAATAAGTTTCAAGTTAAGAATGATTATTGGATTTTCTAGCCTCTTGGGTAATTTTAAATTCTTTCGTATAAAAGGCGGTTGAATCGTATCATTCGGAGCTGTACCTATTCCATATACAAATACACAATCATTGTGTAATGGTTCTGCGATATAATCAAATAGCATCTTTTCGAGATGTTCGTTATCACGTCTATAATTGCTAATACCATCAATAATTACTATTGTTCTACTTTCGTGACAACATTTTCGTATATAATCTATATTTTCAGCCAAGGCATATGTTGCTTCTTTAATTTCCATATGTTCAAATTTATGCAAATCAATGTATAATGGCATTTTTTTAGTTTTTTCTTGATTATCAAGAAGATCAAGATATAATAAAGACAGCAACGTTGATTTACCTGTACCTGGCTCACCCCTTACACATAAAATACAGGTATCCGATGTTGAAAGTATTTGCTTATTAATGCTATCAAGACTTATTTTTTGTTCTTTTTGAGTTAAATCAGAATTTGTCAGCGTAAAAAATAATTTTTCTCTAAGTTCTTTTTTACATACACGAGCAACTTTATCAATTTGGTCAGATAGATCTAATGATTTATTAGTCACCATATTATGAATTTTTGTCTTATTATCCTGCGAAAATAGTTCTTGTTGTTTATTCTGTTTCGATAGTATTGCTTGCTCAAAAGCAGCAACGCAATTTTTATAATAAGTACACTTTAAATTTTCTTCTTTAATATAATCATATGGAACAATCTTATTTTTAAATTTTTCAATATCGTAGTCTTGACCTTGTGGATTAAAAAACTGTATTTTAGTAAGTTCTTCCCATTGATTATAATCACAATCTGACAACAAAATAGGGAAAAAAGTAAAATTTTCATTCTTATTCTTTTCTACAAATTTTAAAAATTCTTCATTTTTTATATAATTAGACACAAAAAAATACTGACTGATTAATAATATTGCAGCATTACTTTTTTTAACCGCGTCTTGTATAACTTCATGCCAAGAAGTGCCTACAGGTATTTCCACATCACTCCATATATTCCATTTAATTTTTTTTGTATTCTTGGAATAATCTTCTATACCTTTTTTAAATTCATTGAAATAATCTTTATTTTCGTGGGAGTATGAGATAAAAATATTTACTACTTCCATACTACCCCGCTAAGTAAAAAAACATTGATTTTCTTAACGAAAGAAGAAACATCGAGCAGCACTTGCATTTTGCCATATACAGTAGTTATGTATTCAATTTTCAGCATAAACAATTTGCTCCATTTGAAGAACAAAATTGGTTTTTTTATATGTGGACAGGAAAATACTTAATCTGTAGCATAGTTTTTCTTTTTATGCTGAAGATGAAGAATGCTACACAAAGCCACATAATACAACAAAATATTGTAATTAAAAAATTCCTAACAGTAATATATCAACTATATTTTTTACTGCTGTAGGATATTCCTTTACATCCCCACTTTAACCCTCTATATATTAATGAATAGTGATATCATACGCATTCATTGCCAAGGATGTACAACGTGTATTATCAACGCCTTATCCCTTATTCAACCAGAAATCGTAGCCACTTATATTACTATCCAACCTGGCATTAGCGTTCCTCCAGCGAGCAGGACTGCCAGTATTCCAATAATTTGGGCTTATATTAGATAATATGTCGCTTTTGGGCGGACTTGTCAAGCTAGCTGATGGATGCTGTCTTGCTCCAATTTCCCCCTCCCTAACACCCCAAACACCCCCCCCCTCAATTCTCCTTCCCGCAAGCCTTGCACTTCTTGCTGAACAAACCGCCGAGTTTGCCGCCGCAATATTTGCACAAGCCTTGTTCACGCCATTGTTTTGATTGTTGTTCACGGCGTTCCTGCTCAAGATGTTCTTCTTCTATACGGCGTTTCTGTCTGATACGCTCTTCTTCTGCACGACGCCCTTGTTCTGCACGGCGTTCCTGTTTGATACGCTCTTGTTCTGCACGGCGTTCCTGTTCGATATGCTCTTGCTCCGCATGGCGTTTCAATTCAATACGTTTTTCTTCGGAAACAGGCCCAATGTCCCGCCAATTAACAGTATTACAACGACCATATTCAGTATACCCAACGGCGGCTACCGTGCCATCCACTTTCAAGCCGACTGTATGATAACCACCAGCAGAAATAGCGACAATACCCCGCCAACTCCCAGTATTACACCTATCATATTCATTATTTCCAACCGCAGCCACCGTGTTGTCCGCTTTCAAACCGACTGTATGGTCCCTATTTGAGGAAATAGCGACAATACCCCGCCAGCTCGCGATATTGCATTGACCCTTTCCATTATCACCAACTGCGACCATCATACCGTCAGCTTTCAAACCGACTGTGTGGAAAACACCGGCAGAAATTGCTACAATGTCCTGCCAGCTCCCGGTATTGCATTGACCCTTTCCATTATCCCCCACTGCTACCACTGTACCGTCAGCTTTCAAGCCGACTGTGTGGAAAACACCGGCAGAAATCGCGGCAATGTTCTGCCAGCTCCCGGTATTGCATTGACCCTTTCCATTATCCCCCACTGTTACCACCGTACCGTCAGCTTTCAAGCCGACTGTGTGGTAACCACCAGCTGAAATCGCGGCAACGTCCCGCCAGCTCTCGGTATTACATTGGCTATTTCTATTATCCCCAACTGCTACCACCGTGCCGTCCGCTTTCAAACCGACTGTATGATAACCACCAGCGGAAATCGCGGCAACATCCCGCCAGCTCCCGGTATTACATTGGCCATTTCCATTATCTCCAACAGCGACTACCGTACCGTCAGCTTTCAAACCGACTGTATGCGAACCACCAGCGGAAATGCAATTTAGAAACCTGGCAGTTTTCTTACGAATATCAGCACGTTGATCAATAGTCTTATAATATTGGTTTTCAAGAAATGGTAATAAGCCCAGCAGAAAAAATTGCTCCGGTGTGCTGATATTATTGAACCCATCCGTTGATTTGAGATTATCTTCAAAAAAATCGGACAGCCACACAAGCAACATGGAATCCTTTTCTGCTACGGCTTTTTCGATAAGGGCTATCTGCTCGATGTCTTTTTCATGCTTTAGTTCATCCGGTTTTTGGTAACATTTTTTGCCTATGGTAATGCCGCCTTCGCCCTGCAATTTCAAATACACCAAAGTAAGCGCCCGTTTAGGAGAATATTCCTTAAAGTATTTACAAAAAATGTCAGCCGCTTCCTTACCCTGCGAGCTTTCTGTAGCCGCAAGGTATAGATACAGGTTCGCGGTTGGCTTTTTTAGTTCATCCATATAATAAGCGGATTCGGCCATTATCGCATCAGCTATGTCTTCGGAGGTTTTGCATATTTTCCCGCCACGGCTCCTGAAAGGCCTTTCCGGATCGAGGGCGAGAATCGCGGTATAAAGCCCCGCGTCTTTATCGTTGGCATATTGTGATGCGATATTTTGAATTTCATTGTACAGCCTTAGATTGCCCGCTTTTTTAAACCACTCTTTTACAATGCCGTCGTAGAGGCAGGTTTTCCCTATGTCCGGGTATTTTTCCATAAGGGCGGCAAGCTCTCTGGGGGTGGTGGCAGATTCAGTATCGCTGAAGTCTAAAGGATCATAGGCCTTGCTTGCTTTTTTAGGAGCTTTGGGCTCAATTCCGAGGGCTTCGCCTTTAAGCCATTTCCTTACCTGCTCGTTTCCCCAACGGTCTTTCCTCTGCGGTTTGATAAGGCCTTTTATTAGCGTCGCGTAATCGTCCGGCATGTCAATGGGCAAATCGACCTGCTCTTCCGCGATCATGTAATCCCGCTTGGTCGCCTTGACGCCCTTAAACGGTTTTTCGCCCAGCCAGAGCTCAAACATGGTTATCCCAAGCGCGAAATAATCAACTGCCGGGGTTACCATTACTTCGTTTCTGTTTCCCTTGTGCGCCAGTTCGGGCGCGGCGTACAGGTCGGTTATGCTGGCGGTTACTTCGACTTCTTTGTCATAGCCTTTCATAATGCTTGAAATTCCAAAATCGGCAAGGACAAGGGATGTTTTTTTCGCGTCCCTGAAATAGATGTTTTCGGGTTTTAAGTCCTGGTAAATAACCTTGTACTCGCCGTGAAGCTGTTCAAGCCCCTCGACTATCATCTTTACGATGTTTTTTATTTTGGTCGTGTCGTGTATCGCGCCTGAGTTTTTAAGGTACTCCTCAAGGGTGCCGCCTTCGGCGTACTCCATGACTTCAAAATCCTGCTCGTTATAACTGCCAAAATCGTATATTTTGACAATCCTGTCCTTGGGACTGTCTTTAATTTTTTCAATAACTTTTTTTGCCGTATCGCTCAGCGGCATGTTGGGCTTGTAGAGTTTCAAAGCGTAGGGCTTGCCGTCTATTGTTGCCTTGTAGACAACCGCCTCGCCTGAACTTCCGCTGATCGTGCTTTCTATGACGCAGTTCCTGCCGTTCAAAACAATTGTCTGCCCCGAAGAGTAAACAGCTCCGGCTTTTTTTGGGCTTGCCTTGGCCGACTCCATTCTGGCGGTTCCGGCGTCCATGCGGTCGGTGCCTGCATCCATTCTGGCAGTGCTTTGTTTGTCCATTTTCTCGGTGCTCATTCTCATATTATAGACTGGGAAATGCTTCGTTGATAAGTCACCAACTGATTCCATGGAATTCATACATGAGACTGCCGGGTTTGATATAGCAACTATACAATCGCTGCAATAAAAGCGGTCAGATGCAGCCTCGACAAATGATCTCAAAACGCATATACTTTTATTATGAT
>Ga0268262_10006894_pt1 | contig 10751 bp, 24 predicted proteins | sample TergutNc150P3_FD_190354 | JGI IMG/M metagenome (GOLD analysis project Ga0268262, IMG submission 190354) | Nasutitermes corniger P3 segment gut microbial community from laboratory colony in Florida, USA - Nc150 P3 (SPAdes) (version 2) | ecosystem: Host-associated > Arthropoda: Insects >...
CAAACCACCATCTATTATATTTTCCATGTGCAAGATTATATATAGGGTTTTGTGTATAACGTGACGGGTTTTTCGTTAGAAACAAATAACGATGCTGCGGTGCGGCCTCGCAAGCCTTGAACACTTCGCTTATCCATTCATCAGGCACGTCATTATGAAACAAGTCACCCATGCTTTGCACAAAGACATTTTTCGGTTTTTTCCATACTGTTAATTTGTCAAGCTGTTCAAAATGCGTATGGGGAACGTTGAACGATTGGCATTTCTCGCACCCGTTCATTCCGCGCCGCGCCATTTTCTTTGCATAACAATATACGCACGGCTTGGGGTTTTCTTTTGTCCCTCCGAGACCGAAACACCAATGCCCTAAAGGGTTGATTGTTTCATCGCACCATTCTATTTTAGTCATTTTTGCCCCTCCAGTGTATACAGTAACCAGTCCATTTAACTGTTTTGATAAGACCGAATACCCTTCTGCATTTAAGGGTAAAATTGTTTTCATCTAAATCATAATAAGAGGTATGCTTGCAATCCCAGCAATCTTTTTTACCGCGCAATATAAACCTAATTTGTAGAAAGAAACCTTTTAGGAGGTCTTTATAGTTGATTAGAAAATATGTTATATAATCTTTCTTGCCCGAATCGGGATTATATATTCCGCCATTACAAAGACAATCCTCACATTCATATTTTTCCGAATTCTCTGCTTTACAATAAAAATCGCCCAGAGACCCAAATTCGCCTACCGACCTGTACCCCTGACAGCGGCAGTATGTAAGGCTTTTTAACCAGATAATAAAACGCTTAATCATACCGCCGCCCTCATGCTGTTTTTTTCTAAACCTTGTAAAATTTCCCGATATTTCGGCGTGTCAATTCCTACAATTTCCATTTCGGCTATCAGGTTAGAAATAAAATCCATCCTCTCTTTTTTGGTATACTTGCTTATGCTTTTAAGGTCGTATACCGTTATGGGTTCGTCTAAATTTTCCCCGGTTACGGGATTGACAAGGCTCCGTATCTTGATTTTTCCAGCGCCTAAATCCCTTTTCATTACTTCCCTGAATTCTCCATAACTTTTACAGTTGTAAGAATGGCAGTTGGAAAACCAATAACAGCCGATAAGGGCATGGATGGTCTTCATCTGCTGGTATGTGCCCATGTCGGCTAACTCGACATTATAAAATTTTCCTACTGTCAAGTTCGCGCCGGAAAAGGTGTTTTTGTCGGTGATGAAAATTTTCATTCTGCTCTTTTATTCCACGCGGCGACTGCGGATTTCCGTTTTTCAAAAACGGTTATTGTATGCGGCTTTACATCGCAAGTTTTGGAAGAACACGCTATATACCACACTTTTTCGTCATCCCTATAAAACGCATACGCTTTGGCTTTTCTGCCACAAAACGGGCAAGGCTTTAATTTATTGTTCATTCATTCCCCACTCTTTTATTCCATGCGGCGATTGCTTTTTTTATGCACTCATCTCCAAAATATCTAATGCCACATTTACACGCAAACCTTGTATGCCTTTCACTATCAAAAGAATTCCTGTAAATCTTTATCTTCTTCCTTCCACAAAGAGGGCAGGGCTTTATTTTTTCAAAAGCCTTTAATTCTTTCTTTGAAAATTCAAGTGATACTATCGTCCCTGTCGCCAGCGTCTTGATGATCCCAATCATTGTGAGGCTCGGTTTGCCGTTCTTGCCGCTGCTGTTTGACCACGATCTCCGCCACAATGACAATCTTGCTCTGGTTTCTGCCGTCGCCGCCCGTCCAGCGTTCCTGTTTTAACCTTCCTTTCACCTCGACAGGCGTTCCTTTTTGGTATGATTCGCTTACGGTTAACGCCAAATTCCCCCAACACTGAACGTCCAGAAAAGACGTTTCCTTTTCATACCCGTCGCCGCTCTTTCTGTAGCGGTTGGAGGCGATGGAAAAGTTGCAGATCGGAGTCCCGCTATGGGTGGTTTTGATGAAGGGGTCTTTTACCAGATTTCCGGCAATTTCTACGGTGTTTTTATCGCTCGCCATTTTTTTACTCCTTTAATTTTAGTGATATGGATAATTTATCCCTAATAACCTTTTCTATTGCTACGCTAACAAGTTCTTTTTGGGTGTTATATTCATAAACACCTTTAATTTTATTATTGGCAACATCGTAGGCTAGTTTTTCAACATCAACGCCCCGCAATACTTTCTCTACGGTCTCTTTTACCGCCTGAATTGTCCATTCCATAATGTCCTCACGACTTATTCCTAGTTCATTGACCATGAAGTTACGGAATATCTTGTACTTGTTATCTGCCATTTTTCTCTCCTTGTTTAGTTACCGAACAGTGTTTTGAAAATATCAGCCCGATTCCATGAATGTTCAAGCCTTTTCTCAAAAGAGTCTGTTAAACTCTTAAATAATGTTTCCGCAATACTCTTGCAAAATTTTTCCGCTTCACCGTCAAAAACATTTTTAATTGACATAAGACGGTCGCCGATAGAAGGGATAAAGTTTTCTTTAAGCCATCCGGTCACGTATTCCGTGATCTGATTTTCCACCACTTCTACAATCTTGTAATCCAGATTCGCTTCCAACTGTTTTTGAAGCGATTTAATAACCTCCGGGATTGCCACCTGTAAAGCGTTTTCAACAATTTCTTTCTCGTTCATTTTTCTCTCCTTGTTAATTTATTTACACCCTATACAGGGATGTCGTCTTGGAAACCGTCATCGCCAAAAGGAATCGGCTGGTAATTTTTAATGCGCTTTTCAAGTTCGCTTTTAAGCCGGAAATATTGTTTTTCAATATCCGCTATGCCGGAGGTGTCGAAAATCTTTCCTTCAAGCTCCAGTTCTTTCTGGTTAAAGTAAGGCAGGCTGTCAGGGTTGTTTGTGGTGAGGATTTCCCCTATAAGTTTTTTAGCTTTTTCTTTCCGCTCGCTTTCAGTGGGGTTTTGGCCGTTTTGGGGCGGGTTTTGGGGTGGTTTCGCGCTGTTTTGCGGCGCGGGGTTTTGGGGTTTTGCGGGCGCAGACGGCGGCGGCGTTTCACCGTCCAATGCTTCACCGGCTAAACCTTCCGCGCCTTTTTGATCATCGGGTTTATCATCGCCGGATAAATCCTCTAAATCCTGCGTGAAAATATCGCTTGCCGCCGTCGCGGTGATTGTCGCGTCCACATAGGCGCGTTTTTTGCTTATCTTTAATACGGTATTGTAACAGTCGGCAATATCGGGGTTTTCAATTTTGCCCGTCTGCTGATTGGTTATCGCCGGATCATCGTCTTTGAATTTCGCCCCGCACCCGCCAATTTTCTCATAACAATAATAACCGCCGCTCCCGTATTTGCTTTTTTTAATGGTATCCTTCCCGCAATGGGGGCAGACCCTTCCTACGCTTCTCCACCTGTATTTGCTTTCCATCGTGGAGGCGGAACCTACGCCTTCGGCGATTTTATTGCCGGATTCAATGTGGAATACTTCGCAACGGGTAATTATTTCCCGGTGTCCGTTTGGCAAGTCCTTTATTTCCTGTTTAAAATCAGGGCGCAGCCTGAAAATAAACATGAGCTTGTCCGCGCCTGGCTTTAACAGGTTTTTTTTGGTATCGCCGGGAAAACTGTTGCCAAAATGCGTCCCCTCCTTCATTACCTCTTTCATAAGCAGTTGCACCTGCTGCACCTGCGCCCGCACTTCATTTACGGAGTATGATACAACTCCCCTTTGTTCAACTGCCGCTAAATCATTCATCGCTTTTCCTCCTTGTCTTTTTCGTCTTTATGCGGATTAACCCGCTCTTTATACAACTTGATCCCATTCCCACTCATAACAAAAATGATCCGCAAAAACGACTTTGTGAAAGTGATTACACTTAATATAAAATGTAGAACCTATAAAAATATGGGCAGACCATTTGCAGTTAAAACAACATTTACTCATTGCTTTCTCTCTTTATTGATATTTTCAAGTCTTTTCTTGCCTCGTTTTCCAGTTGGCTTATTCTGTTTTCCAGATCACGGAGACAGCCATAAATTATACTAATGCTGTCAGCCATTTTCAGTACAAGTTCTCTTTGTGTTTTTGCAACGTCGCTTTCCATCTTCAACCTCCTATCTGCTTCCAATTTTCTTTGAAGTATGTAAAGATTTTTTTCATATCATGCGCGGACAATTTTTTTGATATTTTTTCCTGTATCAAAAAAGCTAAGAATGGGTCAAATCGCGGGTCTGTATTTTCTTTTAATTTGTCTAACATTTCTTCAACAGTCATTTTTACTCCCCCCATGTGCGTAACTTCTTTCATGCCTGCTCAGCCTTGTTTCCAGCCTTCCGATCAATTTGTCGTATGTTTCAATAGTTTTTTCAATCTTATCAATACGGCTGGATAACATTTTATGCGTTTTAATGTTTCTGTAAGTCCCCATCATTCATATATCCTTTCGTATGTTATGCCGTTTGCGGTCATGTATTCCCGCAATTTTAATAACTGCTCTGCTGTTCCCTCAAACCAGCAAGTAAATCTAATTTTTCTTATAACGGTCACTTTCGGCTCCGGCATATCCATCGCTTCGTCAACAAGGCTTTTTATCTGCTCTTGTTTCTCGATAGCTTTATTCTCTTGCCGTTCCGCAACAGCGTTCCTTGCAATCTGTTCTTGCCGTTCCCGTTCCTCGCGCTCTACTTTTTCGCGGGCAAGGCGTTCGGTATTGGCTTTCAGGGTTTCTACCCGCCTCATTGCCGTCCCCATATCCAGCGTGTCAAGATAACAGGCTTTCGCGATAACCCCGTATTCCGCGATGTTTTCAAGTGTTTTGATGTTGTCATAAATGGCAATTATAGTATGATCGATTTCACTTTTAATGAACCCCATCTTATAAGTTTTATTAAGCCATTTGTAAACAAAAATCTTATCCAGCGGCACAAGGTTAAAGTTTTTACTGTCAAAATACGCCTGTATTTCTTTGCGTTTTTTCTCCTGCTGTTTTTCTTCGTAAGTTTTTACCGCCTTGTCCACTACGCCGGAAGCGGTTTTTATCGCGTTCCTTATGGACTTGATATTAGTCTCTATGTTTTCCAGCGGCTTTTCATACGCTTTTTTAAGCGTCGCGTATTGATCCGCGATATTTTTTTCCTCTTTATTGAGAACCGCCCTGTCTTTTTTGGCTTCTTCTTCGGAAGGCTCATAATTTTCATCCAGATATTTTTGCGAAGCGTTATCCGCGTTTACCATGCTCTGATGTATGGACTTAATAGCGTCTTTATGCTGTATCGCCACGGATAAAAACGCCGTTTCCAATTCGTCGTCGCTGATTTCGCTGATACTCATATTGGATATGGGTATCAATTCTTTTGTTTCAAAATTGCTCATTTTCTCTTCTCCCTTTCCGCAAGCATGGCATCGGCGACAGTAAAGCACTGTTCGGCTATACGTTCCGCAATGTCTTTCTCAATATATGTATCTCCTTCCTTAAATAAACCAGCCAACGCCTGCCCCGCGAAATAATCCCGCAAACACATGCCCTCGCTATGGCTACCGTTTATATCGGTATCGCTTTCATAAACCGGATAAACCGATCCGCCGTCTTTCATATCGCCTCCTCGTATTCATTCTTATAATCCGTGCATTCCTCGGCTATAACTACTGCCAGCCAGTCTTCATCAACGTCATGTTTTATCTGCCGGATAGCCTCTTTGATAGCTTTTTCGTAATTTTCATCCGTGTCGCTGCCGTGTACTTTAACGGCGATGGTTTTGTTTATCTCAAAGGTGTACTCGGTCATTTTTATTTCACACATTATTCAGCCTCCTTTATGCTAAATGTCCAAATCCCAATGAATGCAAATGCTCCAGCGCTTTTTCTTTTTTGGGAGGATAATATATCCAATGTTTTTTAGGATAATAACGTTTTAAATTCTGTTTATAGAAAGAGTTGTAATAATATTCAAAAGTGTCTTGTATGACTATATAAGCTATAGCCTCGCCGAGTTCATAATCAAAAAGTTCAATCATATAGTTGTCATAGGCTGTCCTAACTTCAACATGGTTAATAACAGTACCAGTATTTATTCTTTTCATAATAACTTTTCCAGTTTCACTCTCGATTAATTTATAAATATTTTTAAGCCATTTTTTATACTCTATTTTTGTCATTTTACCGCCTCTGCTTGTCCGTATAATGTCGCGATTGCCAGATTGTAAACATACCTTTTTCCGGCAGCCAAATTTTTTCCGAATTTTTGCCGGACAAGCTCTATGACTTTTTCGTCTTTTGCCATTTCACGCGCTCGGTCGGCTATCATCTTGTATGCTTCTTTATTTGTCATTTTCTAACTCCGCAAGCACTTTTTTGTAATGCGCTATTTTTTGCTCGGCGTGTTCAATAAATCCTAATAAGCCAAATTGCGGGTCTTGTGTCCTTGTCCGCATTGGATATTTTGAAAAAAAATTAAGCCAAGTTGTAAGGTTTGTGTTTTGGGGTTTTGTCGCGGTCAATTTAATTAAGGTTATCTTCAAAACCGCCGCCCTATTAATCGCTTCTTTCCTTGTCATTGTTTACCCCTTGTTACCCTGCCCGAAGGCAGGGCCGGTTGTTTATGCCGCCGGTTGTTCGGCGTTTTGTTCGATTGATTGTTTCCTTAAAAATTCATCAAAGTTTTTGCGTTTTTCATCGGTCGTATAATAAAGCCAAAACTCAAACGCGCTCTTAAAGTTAAAAGCCGGTCTCCAGTCTTCGGGGTTATCGCCGCCGCTATAGTCGTGTCCGCTACACGCTGTTTTATAATCCCTCCAGCTTATAAAGACAACGGCTTTTTGCTTTGTAATACGGTTGGTGTCAAATCCGAATGGATAATAGCCGACCGAATTCAAAAGCTCCGATATTGCCAGTTTATATTCAGGGCTTCTATTTTCATCAATATAAGCTGTAAATCTGAACTGGTTATCCGAAGCGTCATTTTTTTTAAGCCGCTTGTTGATGTCCGCGCGGTATGCGCGGTAATCGTTATAGTCTGCCTTTTTCATTTTCTACCTCCGTTGGATACTTCCTGTATCCTTATATTATAAATATACAACGTTGGATATTTATTGTCAAGTGTTTTCCGAAAGATTTTTTACTTTTTTTGACGATTTTTTGAGGTTTTACTTATCGGCTGTGTAGTAAAATATAGAACGTTCTGTAATATCTACTATTTATTAGTTTTTTTTGACGTGTCTTTCGGTCTGCCTACTGGTTTTCGGCTCTTAAATAGTTCGATGTCTTTTTTGGTTAGGTCGTATTCCATGATACCATTAACGCCTTGTTTGCGCTTTATATTGTGGGTTTTACACCACATGGTAACGGTTTTTCTGGCAACGCCTTCCTGATCTGCTAATTCCTTTGTAGTCATGCCTCTTATAATAGTAGACTTTCTGCCGTTTTTCAACCCCGCTCCTTTAATGGCTCGTTTTCCGTTGCCGATAATTAATTAGAGGTATACCATGATCGTTAAAAATCTAAACGGCACATCTGATAGCCCAAAATGCCCTTGTAAAACATGGATAAAACATTGGGCAAATTATACCGGCGTTTCACCCGGATTATGCGCGGTATCTGATTGCAGTAAAGAGGCAGCAGAGGGCGCTCATGTTCAATTAAAAGGCGTTGATGATAATTCATGGTATATCATCCCTTTATGCAAAGAGCATAACGGCAAACACGGGCAGGAGCTAACTATATCAAACCATACTAAACTTGTTCCCGTTACCAGCCGTTATAATTGCGGCTCGTGACTTACAGCTATACCCGGCGCGAGTTCTATGCCTTCTGGAACGGTATCTAGATTGCCGCAATTTGTGCAATAAATCTTTGCCCCCGGCACGACCAGGGCGGCAAATTCGCCGCCGCATTTTTCACATTCAAAAATCGCCCAGCCGCCTAATGTTACTTCCATAACTTCCTCCTTTTATCTTTTAGACCAGCCTTTTTTCTGCGTTCCCCGCCCATCCGATTGAAACCAACGAGATTGTGAAGAATATAAACAGGAAACTAAGTTCTAAGGATTAGGTCTTCGTCTCCCCTGCCCGCAGGGCGCGCCTCCAGTTTCAATGATGGGAACAAACTGCCGTCGCACGGTTGAAACTGCACCGTGTATGCGAAATAACCCAATTTAAGGAGTGCCCGCTGTATCCTCGCTTCCTCCTTAACAATCGCTTTGTTTGCTTTTTTAGCTTTTTTCATTTTTACCTCCATTTATTTTCCCATCAACTTCTTGTATCTGCTTTTGTTGGGATTGATACAAACAATTTCGTAATTGTACCCGTGCCTGAATTCCCTAAGCCTTCTCGAAACGGTGTCGGCATGGTTAAACTTTGACGGCGGGTACAGCTTTAACACGTCATTTTTTAAGTCCCATAAGCCGAATTCATAGTCCATAGGGTACTCGTCTAACAACACCCTTACCGCTTCGCTCATTGAGGTTGCCATACTTTCCCCCTCCTAAAAAGTATCTCCGGCAATAGTCAGCCGGAGTTGACCGCGCCGCGCATCTGGCTCATACATACCGCTATACACAGCGTAGTCCCATTTTTCCTGACCGTGCATATCTATCAAAACTTTTTTGAACATCTGTAATTCGCCGCCGCCCCGCCTGTTACATTGACGGCATTGCGCGTGTACAAGGTCTTCATTGAACAAGACAGAATTCATTCTGCCGGGTATTCCGTGACCAGCGTCCATGTCTTCTATTGGCAGAATTTCTCCGCAAGTGATACATTTCGCGTAAAATACATCGCCGGTAGTTTTGATAGCGTCCCGAAGCCTTATGTATTTTGAAAACCACCTCCACGCGGTATCTTTTTTAGGATTGCTGGATTTCTTAATCTTGTAGAACTTCATAGTATCCCCGCGCTTAACCGGACGCACTCCGAGAACATCCGGTCAAGCTTTTTCTAAGGTCGCGGATTTTTACCATGCCAGCCTTTTCATGCTTAACGCCCATTCGCGGACGCAAAGCCCGGCCTTTATCATCGCCCCGGCGTACCATTTGCGCTCATGCCCGGCGCACTCCCCGCAGTCTTTAAGAGACTGTCCCAGCCTGTAAATAAAACCTCTCATTTTATCCCTCCCAATTTAGGTCTTTTTATTTTGTAGCAGGAAGCGTTACTATGCCTCCGGCAGGATTTAATGGCAGATAAGTAGGCACCTCGACCCCGTTCCAGCGTTTGGCCCGTTCAAGCTGTATTTCAAGCCTTCTAAATTCAAGTTCCGTACTAAGATTTTGGGAAATCAGCCGGTTATAATCAGCGATGCCTTGCCCTTCGGCCCGCTTTGCGTCCGCGTCAAGTTCCGCCGCTCTTTTTCTCCCTTCGGCTAGGGCGGCGGTTGCTGAGGCTTGGGCCTCCGCTTCTATTCTTTGTTTTTGGGACGTCTGTTCTACCATCCGCAATTCCGCTTCTGCCCTCTGCGCCGCCTGCTGCATAGCTACGGTTTCTTTGATCATCCTGTCGTAATCATCTGACCAATCCCAGTTGTTAAGATTTAACGCGGTTATGACTACCGGCAATCCGGCATAAGACAGGCGGGTTATTGCCATTTCTTTTGATTTATTGGCAATACTGTCTTGGTCTCTTACAATGGTATCAATGTTATATTGCCCGATTGTGTTCTTAATGGCGGTAATAATAATCTCGGTTGTCTGATCCGCTAACGCGGTGTCTGAACTGTATGTGGTGGCAATTTTAATTATTTGCCCTTCGTCATATTTCCAGTTTACCGAACCGCCCACGCCTATAGTCTGTTTGTCCAGGGAGACTGCTCCCGCTTCGCCGACAGGTATTTTAATTTTGATTGTTTTCGGGGTCAGGTCGTATTTTTTAATACTTTGAATGAACGGGGCTTTGAGTTGTATTCCTGGCTCTAATACTTTCTCTGCTTTAACCTTCCCGAAAGTTTTTATCACTCCCCGCTCTGTCGCCCCAACGCAGCGTACAGGGTTAAAAATTAAAAACGCTACGATCACCAATACGATGATGGCAGCCCGACCGAACCACTTTTCTGTCGTGGTCAATTCTTCTTTGTTCATTTTGAACCTCCTAAAATTTTTGGCAAAGCTTCGCCTTTTCCAGTTTTGTAAAAACCGGAATTATACCACATCTAACCACCGCTTGACCTTGCCGCCGCCGAAACAGGCTTGCAAGTTAGGCGGATAATAATATAAAAAGCCCTAGCATAATTAAGCGCATTCGCCCTGGCGTTAAGCCTGTTCCCTGCCTTAATCAGGGGCAATAAACCCTATTCCTCCTAACCCTCTACGAATTTTCCGTTCCTGAGAATGTAAAAGGTGTCAGGTTTTATTCTCTTGCCGTCAACTTTTGCGGATTTAACTGTTTTGATTTTCCAGTCGCCTTTTTTGTTTTTCTTCCATTCAGCTAACACAATCCAGCAGCCCAACGCTCCGGATGCTATGCTGCCCATGCCTAACGCTGCCGCAATACTGTTTTTGCCCTTTACGGCGCTGTGAGAATAATCCCCGCTGGTCGCGCTGTGAGCCTTATACCCGCTGGTCGCGCTGTGAGCCTTATACCCGCTGGTCGCGCTGTGAGAATAATCCCCGCTGGTCGCGCTGTGAGCCTCATTCCCGCTGGTCGCGCTGTGAGAATAATCCCCGCTGGTCGCGCTGTGAGCCTTATCCCCGCTGGTCGCGCTGTGAGCCTTATACCCGCTGGTCGCGCTGTGAGCCTCATTCCCGCTGGTCGCGCTGTGAGAATAATCCCCGCTGGTCGCGCTGTG
>Ga0268262_10006895_pt1 | contig 10750 bp, 11 predicted proteins | sample TergutNc150P3_FD_190354 | JGI IMG/M metagenome (GOLD analysis project Ga0268262, IMG submission 190354) | Nasutitermes corniger P3 segment gut microbial community from laboratory colony in Florida, USA - Nc150 P3 (SPAdes) (version 2) | ecosystem: Host-associated > Arthropoda: Insects >...
GATAAGATCACCGAGGGCAAGGCCACGCTGCAGGACCTGGATAAACTGGAGGAACTGGCGCATCATATCGGGGAAAACTCCCTGTGCGGCCTGGGGCAGAGCGCCCCCAACCCGGTGCTCTCCACCATGAAGCATTTCAAGGACGAATACCGCGCCCACGTGCTGGACAGGCGCTGCCCCGCCGGGGTGTGCAAGGCCCTGCTCAGCTACTATGTGCTGGTGGACAAGTGCCGCGGCTGCACCGCCTGCCGGCGCGCGTGCCCCGTCAACGCGATCTCGGGCGAGACCCGGCAGCCCCACACCATCGACCAGTCCAAGTGCATCCGCTGCGGGGCGTGCATGGCTTCGTGCAGGTTCAACGCGATTTTGAAGCGGTAAGAAAGGAGCGTGCAAATGATGGCAAACGACAGCGCGGTGGAAAAAATCCACCTGAAAATCAACAACATGGACGCCAGCGTCCCCGCCGGCAGCACGATCCTGGAGGCCGCCCGCAGCGTCGGCATCGAGATCCCCACCCTGTGCTACCTCAAGGACATCAACGAGATCGGCGCGTGCCGCATCTGCGTGGTGGAGGTCAAGGGGGCGCGCAGCCTGGTCACCGCCTGCGTCTACCCCGCGGCGGAGGGCATGGAGGTCTTCACCAACACGGAGAAGGTGCGCAGAAGCCGCAAGCTCACCCTGGAGCTCATCCTCTCCACCCACGACAAGAACTGCCTCTCGTGCGTGCGGAGTGGTACGTGTGAGCTGCAGCAGCTGTGCAAGGAGTTCGGCGTCAACGACCCGGACTACTACAAGGGCAGGATCCTGCAATACGACTTCGACGACTCCGCCGCCCACATGGTGCGCGACAACAACAAGTGCATCCTGTGTCGGCGCTGCATGGCCGCCTGCGACAACCAGTGCATCAGCGTCATCGGGGCCAACGCCCGGGGCTTCGACACCCACATCAGCTCCCCCTTCGATAAGGACCTGGCCACGGTCAGCTGCATCAGCTGCGGCCAGTGCATCGTCAACTGCCCCACCGCCGCCATCGTGGAGAAGGACGAGAGCGCGGCGGTCCTCGCGGCCATCAACGACCCGGAGAAGTTCGTCGTGGTGCACACGGCGCCCTCCATCCGCGTCACCCTGGGCGAGTGCTTCGGCATGCATATCGGCGAGAACGTGCAGGGCAAGATGGTGGCGGCCCTGCGCCGCCTGGGCTTCGACAAGGTCTTCGACACCGACTTCGGCGCGGACCTTACGATCCTGGAGGAGGCCCACGAATTCGTGGAGCGGGTAAAGAATGGCGGCGTGCTGCCCATGATCACCTCCTGCTCCCCCGGCTGGGTGAAATACTGCGAGCACTACTATCCTGACCTCCTGGCGCACCTGAGCACCTGCAAATCCCCCCAGCAGATGCAGGGGGCCATCCTCAAGGGCTGGTACGCCGGGAAGATGGGGATCGACCCGAAGAACCTGTTCGTGGTGGGCATCATGCCCTGCACGGCGAAGAAATACGAGAACAAGCGCGACGGCCAGCACGCGGTGGAGGGCCTGCCCGACGTGGACGTCTCCCTCACCACCCGGGAGCTGGCCCGGATGATCGACAGCGCGGGCATCTACTTCCGCACCCTGCCCGACGAGGAATACGACAACCCCCTGGGCGAGGCCACGGGCGCGGCGGTGATCTTCGGGGCCACCGGCGGCGTGATGGAGGCCGCCCTGCGCACCGCCGCCGAAACCCTCACGGGCGCGCCGCTGCAAAGCGTGGAGTTCCATGAGGTGCGGGGCACCGAGGGCATCAAGGAGGCGCAGTACGACATCGCGGGCATGCAGGTCAAAGTGGCCGTTGCCAACGGCACGAAGTACGCCAAGGTGATCATGGATAAACTCCGCGCGGGAGAAGCGGACTGGCATTTCGTTGAAATTATGGGTTGCCCGGGCGGCTGCGTCAACGGCGGCGGCCAGCCCATCCAGCACGCCGTGGTGCGCAACTTCCGCGACCTGAAGGCCGAGCGGGCCAGGACCCTCTACGAGGCGGACAAAAGCCTGCCGGTGCGCAAATCCCACGAAAGCCCGGCCATGAAGATGATCTACGGCGAGTTCCTGGGCGAGCCCGGCAGCCACAAGGCCCACGAGCTGCTGCATACGAGCTACACGCCCCGGGCGAAATACCAGTGAGGCGGGGGAGGAAACTGCTCCTGCTGGGGGCAGCGGTTGTTCTGATAGCCGCTGCCCTGTTTGGTGTGCTTATAATAGGAGAATTCGTTGTGCCGCGTCCCTTTGCGTCCAGTTCCTTCGCCATGGGCAGTGTGCTGACGGAAACGCTTTGGATCACAAAATGGGATCACCTTGCGTTTTTATTTGACCCGATTACGGAACAAATTGAAATCCTCGAACAAGAGCTGCTCCATGCGGAAGAAGCGCCACCTCTGGCCATCGAGATCATGGAGGCCAGCAGCGGTGCCTTCAATCCTTGGCTGGGCGCGCTGACCAAACTGTGGAATATCGACAGCAAAGACGACACACCGCCGTATATGCCCACACAAGAAGAAATCAACGAGGCTCTGCAAAAGCGTGAACTGGATCTAGGCGCTTACGGCAAAGGCGCAGCCTGCGACGCGGCCTGCGACAGGGCTTTGCGTTGTATCGGTGGCGTAAAAGCCGCCGTGATCAACTTGGGCGGCAACATAGTCACCTATGGCCAAAAGCCCTGGGGCCAGCCCTTCAAAATCGCCCTGCGGGACCCAAAAGGCGGACCGAACGACACCCTGGGCATGTTCACGCTGCGAGGCACGCATTTTATTTCCACCTCGGGGAGCTATGAAAAATATTTTGAGCAGGACGGCAAGCGGTATCACCATATCTTCGACCCGGAAACGGGCTATCCCGCCGAACGCGAGCCGGGCTTAATCAGCGTGACGGTAATCAACAAGCATGGTGCGGTCGGCGACGCGCTCTCCACCGCGTGCTTCGTGCTGGGCTATAGGGAATCCCAGGAAGTGCTGCTAACATATGGGTGTGACGCGATTTTTATTTATGAAGACGGCGAGGTGCGCGCGACGGGCGGCGTGCGGGACTATTTTACATTGACAAGCCCCTCTTATCATTGGTATGATGGGGTGGGCGCATGAGGCGCGGCGACGTTTGGGTTGCCCTGGGCCTTCTCGCGCTGGCGGGGGCGTTGCTGTTGCTGCGGATTTTGCCTGCGGGGCAGCCTGTGGTATACGTCAACGGCGAGGCGGCGGCGCAGTCCGTAACGGTCAACGGGGTTGAGGTTGAGATTGTCGGCGGCAGGGCCCGGGTGGCCGCTTCGCCCTGCAGGGACCAGCTGTGCGTGCATGCCGGATGGCTGGAGAAACCGGGCGATATCGCCGTGTGCCTGCCGCAAAGGGTGATTGTCGAGCTGCGCGGCGCGAAAGAGGTGGACGGCGTTGCGTATTAAAACGAACGCGCAAAAAGCGGCCTATTTTGGCATTTTGTCCGCCCTGGCCCTGGCCCTGAGCTGGGCCGAGCAGTTCCTCGCGCCGCTGCTGCGCCTGCCCCTGGGGGCCAAGCCCGGGCTTTCCAACATCGCGGTGATGGTGGCCTGCGCGTCGCTGGGCCTGCCCGCGGGACTTGCCGTCGCCGCCGCGAAGGCCGTGTTCGCGGGGGTTACGCGGGGGCTGACGGCGGCGCTCCTCAGCGGCGCAGGCGGGATTTTAAGCGCGCTGGTGGTGGGGACGCTATTGAAACACGCCACACAGCGCACGGCGCGCGGCCTTTCGGAAGTGGGCGTCGGCATCCTGGGCGGCGTGACGCACAACCTGGCCCAGCTGGCCTGCGCCATGCTGCTGATGAAAACCCCCGGCGTGTTCTGGGCCGCGCCGCCGCTGATCGTCTTCGGCGTGCTGGCGGGGGCGGCGACGGGGACGCTGGTGAGGATCATACGCAAAGCGAAATTTTTCAGCGGAGGAGAGATGCGGCATGCAGTACACCGTCCGGACCGAATGCCTTCCCGAGAAGCAGTTCCTGGTCATCCCCGGCTTTGTGGTCCTTGGCGATGAATCCGATACGGACCAGACGGATTCCATCGCGGATTCCATACGGATGCTGGGCGAGCGCATCCTGGACGGCTCCGTTGCACGCCTGCGGCAGGCCGCCGGTTCCGACACGGTTTACACGCTGTTCTGCCGTTCCTGCGCAAAGCTTCCGGGCCGGAACGCGTGGGCCTGCGGGTATGACATCGCCTGCGAAACCGCCGGCGGCGCGGCGGGCGGCGAAGGCTTTGCGCTTGTCCGGCTTGCGCCCTCTGCGTATGCCGTGTTCGACTGCTATTTTAACAGGGGGTCGGCGAAGGCGCGGGCCTACGCCCTCATCAATGACCTTTACTGGCGGGAATGGCTGCCTAAGAACCCGTATATATCCATGATAGAAACGGACACCGGGGCAAACACGCCGGGAATCGCCTCCATCGAGCTCTCCACGCCGCTTGACCCGCAGGCAGAGGAGTTCCGCATCCAGAGCTGGTTTCCGGTACGAAGAAAAAGAAGACTGTTTTCCAGGGATCATTCCACAGCATCGAGGTGAACGGATTGAGCGTATTCTCTCAGCGAGGCGTCAAGGTAGGGCACAATAAGAGGACAAGCGGGATGAAGGCGGTGCGCATCGAGGGCTGCGGGCGGGTGACGCTGCTGATGAAGCAGCACATCGGCGCGCCCTGCATCCCCTGCGTGGCGCCGGGTGAACTTGTGCGGGTGGGGCAGCTGGTCGGGCGGGCCGAGGCTCCCCTCTCGGCCCCGGTGCACGCGAGCATCTCCGGCGCCGTGCAGAAGCCCGAGGTCATCCGCCTGCCGGGCGGCGAGGACGTGCAGGCGGTGGTCATCCAGTCCGACGGCGAAATGCGGCACATCGAAACGGCCCCTCCCCGGGTGCGCTCCCTTGAGGAGTTCCTCGCGGCCGTGCGGGAGTCCGGGCTGGTGGGCCTGGGGGGCGCGGGCTTCCCTGCCCACGCCAAGCTGCGCAGCGCGGCGCAGGCGGGGGTCGACCTCCTGCTGGTCAACGCGGCGGAGTGCGAGCCCTACATCACCGCCGACCACCGCGAGGCCGTGGACCACGGGGAGGACATCCTCGACGGGATACGGCACATCCGCAGGTGGCTGGGCATCCGGGAAGCCGTCATCGGCATCGAGGAGAACAAGGGGGACGCCATCGCCTACCTGCGGGAGCTGTGCAGGAACTATACGTCACCGGAGCTGCGCCTGAAGACCGGCGTGCTGCCCAGCCGCTACCCCCAGGGGTCGGAGAAGATGTTCATCCACACCCTGACCGGGCGCGTGGTGCCCCTGGGCAAGCTGCCCTCGGCTGTGGGGGCCGTGGTGATGAACGTGGGCAGCGTCGCCTTCCTGGGGCGCTACATGCGCACGGGCATGCCCCTGGTCAGCCGCACCGTCACCGTGGACGGCGGCGCGGTGCCCCACCCCATGAACGTGCGGGTCCCCATCGGCATCCAGCTCGGGGAGCTGTGCGCCTTCTGCGGGGTCGAGGCAAAACCGGCGAAGATCATCCTGGGCGGGCCCATGATGGGGGCCGCCACCCCCGATTTGGACACTATGATCAGCAAATGCAACAACTCCGTGGTGCTCTTCAGCAGGGAGCAGGCCCAGCTGAAGCCCGAAACCGCGTGCATCCGCTGCGGCCGCTGCCTCTCCGCCTGCCCCATGCGGCTGCAGCCCTTCAAGCTTGCGCAGGCATACGACGCCCGGGACCCCCAGGCCCTGGGCGCCCTCTGCGCCGACGGCTGCATGGAGTGCGGCAGCTGCAGCTATGTCTGCCCGGCCGGGCGGGACCTGGTGCAGCGCATCCGCATGGGGAAGAGAATTTTAAAGGCAAAGGAGGCGCAAGCGCATGGGAAGGCATAGCGGAAACCGGGAGCGCGCGCCCGAAGCGGGGAACCTCCCGGGCGGCGCGCCGCAGGCCCTGGCCATCGTCAGCACCTCACCGCATATCCGCACGTCGCGCACCACGCGGGGGATCATGCTGGACGTGTGCCTTGCCCTGCTGCCCGCCCTTGCGGCGGCGGTGGGGAGCTTCGGCACGCGGGCGCTGATGGTCACGGCTGTTTCGGTGGCCTGCTGCGTGGGGTTCGAGGCATGCATACGCCGGGCCATGAAGAAGGAGCAGACCGTGGGCGACCTGAGCGCCGTGGTCACGGGGCTACTGCTGGCCTTCAACCTGCCGGCTGCCCTGCCCCTGTGGATGGTCCCCGTCGGCGCGTTCGTCGCCATCGTGGTGGCCAAGCAGCTGTTCGGGGGGATCGGGCAGAATTTCGCCAACCCGGCCATTACGGCCCGCATCGTGCTGCTGCTGAGCTTCACCACACAGATGACCGCCTGGAACGCCCCCAACGGCCACAGCTGGGGCCTGGGCCTCGCCGGAAGCGACGCCGTCGCCTCGGCGACCCCCCTGAAGGCGATGGCCTCCGGGGGCGCGGAAGCCCTGCCTGGCCTCTGGGAGATGTTCCTGGGCCAGCGGGCGGGCAGTTTGGGCGAGGCCTGCGCCCTGGCCCTGCTGCTGGGCGGCATATATTTATGCGTGCGCAAGGTGATCACGCCGCTGATCCCCCTTTGCTTCCTCGGCACGGCGGCGGTGTTCAGCCTGTTTTACGGGCACTTCGACTGGAGCTTCGTAGCCTACCAGCTGCTGGGCGGCGGGCTGCTGCTGGGGGCCATTTTCATGGCCACGGATTACGCCACCTCGCCCGCCCACTGGAAGGGCAAGATCGTGTTCGCCGTGGGCTGCGGCCTTGTCACCTGCCTGATCCGCTTTTACGGCAACATGCCCGAGGGCGCCAGCTTCGCCATATTGCTGATGAACCTGCTGGTGCCGCTCATCGAGAGGGCCTTTGCCCCGCAGCCCTTCGGAAAGGAGAGGACGCCCCGTGCCAAAGCCAAAGCTTGACATCAAAGAAATTCTGATCCCCGCGGTTTCCCTGTTCGCCATCTGCCTGGTGATCGCCGGGGCCCTGGCCGCCGTGAACGCCGTGACCGCCGGGCCCATCGCCGCCAACATGGCCGCCGGGGCCGACGCCGCGCGGCAGGAGATTTTCCCCGGCGCGCGCTTTGAGGACCGGGGCGCGTACTTCACGGCCTACGCGCAAAGCGGCGGCCTGCTGGGCTACTGCGTCGATACCCAGGCCCAGGGCTACGGCGGCGCGATCCAAGTCGCCGTGGGGCTGGACCCGGACGGCGGCGTGCTGCAGGTGCGGGTGGTCGCCGCCGACAGCGAAACCCCCGGCCTGGGGCAGAAGGTGAAGGAGGCCAGCTTTTTGGACCAGTTCAAGGGGAAGACGGACGCCTTCGCGCTGGGCGGCGGGATCGACGGCATCGCCAGCGCGACCTACTCCAGCCAGGGGGTCGTCAACGCCGTAAACCTGGCGCTGGAGATTTATAACGGGCAGATAGGGGGTGCGGCAATTGAGCGCTGAAACGAAGGCCGGGAAGCGGGCGCTGCTCCCGGAACTGACCAAGGGGTTCCTGAAGGAGAACCCGGTGCTGCGGCTGGTGCTGGGCACCTGCCCCACCCTGGCCATCAGCACCTCGGTCACGGCGGCGCTGGGCATGAGCGTGGCGGCCACCGCCGTGCTGCTGTTCTCCAACATCGTGATTTCCGCCCTGCGCAGGGTGATCCCCGACAAGGTGCGCATCCCGGCGTACATCACGGTGATCGCGGGCCTGGTGACCATCGTGCAGATGCTGGTGAAGGCCTACGTGCCCGCTGTGGACAAGGCCCTGGGCATCTATCTGCCGCTGATCACCGTCAACTGCATCATCCTGGGCCGCGCCGAGGGCTACGCCAACAGCCACGGCGTCCTGGCCTCCGCCCTGGACGCCATCGGCATGGGCGCGGGCTTTACCGCCGTGCTCACCCTCATGGCGGCGGCGCGGGAATTCGTGGGCGCGGGTTCATTTGCGGGGATTCCCCTGCTGCACACCCCCGCCGCGATCCTGATCCTGCCCCCCGGCGGCTTCTTCATCTACGGGTGCATGATCGCCCTGGGGAACAAGCTGCAGGGAGGCAAAGCCAAAAAGCAGGAGGGCTGCGCGGCGTGCGAAGGCTGCGAAGGGGGGTGCGCCCCGTGATGAAGGAATGGGTCGCCCTCTTTTTCGCGGCGATACTCACGGGCAACTTCGTGCTGGCGCGGTTTTTGGGCATCTGCCCGTTTTTGGGCGTATCGAAGAAGCTGGACACCGCCGTGGGCATGAGCGTGGCCGTGATTTTCGTCATGGCCCTGGCCACCGCCGCGTGCTATCCCATCAACGTGCTGCTGGAGAAAAATGGCCTTGCCTATCTGCAGACCATCGTGTTCATCCTGGTCATCGCGGCCCTGGTGCAGTTCGTGGAGACCGTGCTCAAGCGCTACGTGCAGCCGCTCTACAAGGCTTTGGGCATCTACCTGCCTCTGATCACCACCAACTGCGCGGTGCTGGGCGTGGTGCTGCTCAACACCACGGAGCACTACGGCTTCGTGTCCTTCATGGTGAACTCCGTGGGCGCGGGGGTGGGCTTCCTGCTGGCGATGGTGATCTTCGCCGGGGTGCGCAGCCGCCTGGAGCAAAGCGACATCCCCAAGGCGTTCCAGGGACTGCCCTCCACGCTGGTGGCAAGCTCCATCGTGTCCCTGAGCTTTTTGGGCTTCGGCGGAATCGTGGAGAAGATCTTCGGGTAAAATCCGCCTCTGCCCGCAGGGCAGGGGGAGCAGATAAAGGAGCTAACTATGTCATCCATCCTATTTGCCGTGGCCGTGGTGGCGGGCATCGGCCTGGTCGCGGGCGTAGGCCTGGCCGTGGCCGCGGCGGTGATGCACGTGCCCGTGGACGAGCGGGTGGAACAGCTCGCCCAGGCCCTGCCGGGGGCCAACTGCGGGGCCTGCGGCTACGCGGGCTGCGCCAGCTATGCCGAGGCGGTGGCGGCGGGCGCGCCGACGAACCTGTGCACCCCGGGGGGCGACGGCGCCGCGCAGGCCCTGGCGGAAATCATGGGCGTGGAGGCGCAAGCCGTGGCGCGGCGCAAGGCCCTGGTGCGCTGCAACGGCACCCACGCCCACTGCGGGCAGAGCTTTGAATACCGGGGCGAGCAGAGCTGCGCGGCGGCTTCCCTGCTTTATAGCGGGCAAAAGCTGTGCAACTACGGCTGCCTCGGCTTTGGCGACTGCGCGAAAGCCTGCCCCCACGAGGGGATCCTGCTCATCGACGGCGTGGCCCGGACGGACCAGTCCAAATGCGTGGGCTGCGGCCTGTGCGTCCTGGCCTGCCCGAAGGACATTATCACCATGACCGAAACGGTCGGCAAGGCCATCAACCGCTGCTGCTCCCAGGCCCCGGGGGCCGTCGCCCGCAGGCAGTGCAGCAGCGCCTGCGTGGGCTGCCGCCTGTGCGCCAGGAACTGCCCCGCCCAGGCCATCCGGGTCGAAAACAACCTGGCCCACGTGGATCCCGAAAAATGCAGCGGCTGCGGGCAGTGCGTTTCCAAATGCCCCACGAAGAGTTTGGTGATGTCGTGATCAAGCTGCGCTCCGGCATGCGCGGTTCCAGGCTGTTCCGCAAATATTTCCTCGCCATCATGTCCAGCCTGATGGTGGGCTTTGTCATTCTGGCCGTGACGTTGCTGGTGTTTTCCGTGCGGTTCTGGACCCGGGTCCAGCTGGAGCTGCTTTCCGCCAATACCGGCAAGACCGCCCAGGTGGTGACGGAGCTCTATGGCAAGCGCCTGGACCCCGGGGTGCGGCAGCTGCTGATCCTTTCCCTGCTGCAGTCCCACTACGAAACGCTGGGGGCCGACTTCTTCCTGTGCGACACCCAGGGCCGCGTCGTCGCCTGCCGGGAGGACATGCCGGACACCCTGCTGCCCTCCCCCGTGCGCTGCCAGGTGCACTCCCCCATGCGTTTCCCGGCGAAGACCGTGGAGGCGGCCATGCGGGGGGACTTCCGGCAGACGGACAACCCCGGCGCCGTGTTCCCCCAGCAGATGCTCCTGGCGGCCGACCCCTACAGCATCAACGGGGAGCCGGCCGGCTTTATGATGGCGGCGCAGCCCCTGAGCCCGGGCCTGCTCTCGTATATGGCGGGCATCCTGCGCCTGCTGATGCTTTCGGCGCTGGCGGTGGGGGTCCTCAGCTTCGCCGCGGTGTACCTCATCACCCACCGCCTGGTGCGCCCCCTCCAGGACATGGTGGAGGCCACCAAGCAATACGGCAAGGGCGATTTCGGCTACCGGGTGAAGACCTGGGACAGCAGCGAGCTGAACCAGCTGGGGGAGGCCTTCAACACCATGGCCATCAGCCTGGCCACCCTGGAAAGCTCCCGGCGCAGCTTCGTGGCCAACGTATCCCACGAGCTGAAGACGCCCATGACCACCATCGGCGGCTTCATCGACGGCATGCTCGACGGCACCATCCCCGCGGAGGAGCGCAAAAAATACCTCGAAGTGGTCAGCGGGGAGGTCCGGCGGCTTGCGCGCCTGGTGACGGGCATGCTCAACCTTTCCCGCGTGGAGGCGGGGGAGCTGCGCATGAACCTCTCCGTGTTCGAAATCAGCGAGCTGCTGTTCACCACGGCCCTTTCCTTCGAGCAGATCATCAGCCGCAAGGGCATCGAGCTGCGCGGCCTCGAGACCCTCGCCCCCATCAGCCTGGAGGGGGACAAGGACATGCTCACCCAGGTGTTCTATAACCTCATCGACAACGCCGTGAAGTTCACCCCCCCCGGCGGGTGCATCGAATTCCAAGCCCGGC
>Ga0268262_10006896_pt1 | contig 10748 bp, 6 predicted proteins | sample TergutNc150P3_FD_190354 | JGI IMG/M metagenome (GOLD analysis project Ga0268262, IMG submission 190354) | Nasutitermes corniger P3 segment gut microbial community from laboratory colony in Florida, USA - Nc150 P3 (SPAdes) (version 2) | ecosystem: Host-associated > Arthropoda: Insects > Digestive...
GGAGAGTTCCAGCGAGCAGTCCAAGACCATCGGGACGGTATTGAAGAAGATAAAGGAATCTATCGACAAGATAACCAAATCCACCGAGAACGTGCTTGCCAGGTTCGAGGCTATAGACTCAAGCGTCAAGACCGTTTCCGACCAGGAAGACAACATCCGCAACGCGATGGAAGAGCAGGGAAGCGGGAGCAAGCAGGTTTTGCAGAGCGTCAGCGACTTAAGTGGGCTTACGCGGCAGGTAAAGGGCGGCAGTGAGGAGATGCTTGAAGGTAGCCAGGAAGTAATGAAGGAAAGCCAGAACCTTGAAAAGGTAACGCAGGAAATCACCAACGGGATGAACGAGATGGCCTCGGGCGCGGACCAGATAAACGTAGCGGTAAACCACGTCAACGAGATAAGCCAAAAGAACCGCGATAGCATTGACCACCTGATACAGGAAGTAAACCGCTTTAAGGTTGACTAAAACGCTCATAAAATAGGAACTAGTCTCTATCTCAGCAAAGCCCCTAAATAAGGGGCTTTGTTGCTTTTTTTTAAAATTCTACATATAATATGAAAAGAGTACAAAATTATTCCCCAAACTGAACAGCCTTGTTTGCTGGTTTGTTTAAGTGAACCAGAAAAAAAATAAACACAATTCCAAGTCAGGAAGGAGAAGCGGAATGAAGATTAAGATTAAACTGAGCATTATGATGATCGCCATTGTGGTGATTGTAGCGGGCGGTATCGCGATAATTGAGCTAGTGCAGGCATCCAGCATAACTATGGCCCTTTCCGAGCAGAAAACCATGTATCTGGCGCGTCAGCGCGCCCAGTACTGGGACGGCAGAATAGGCGGCTATATAGAGGTGCTACAAACGCTTTCGAATGTATATAACTTTTATGAAAGCATTGCTCTGGAGGATCGGCGCACTCAGTTTGAAGACACCATGCAATCCGTTTTCGAGGACGAGCCCGACTTTATCCGTATGTTTACCGTCTGGAAACCGGACGCCATTGACGGCATGGACAGCAGAAACATAGGCAGGGTAGGCTCAACCGATACAGGGCAGTTAGCTTTTGCCTTGACAAGGGAAAACGGGCGGGTTGAAAGGACAACCAGTACGCAGGTTCAGGCGGCAATGGACCACATTAACGGCCCAAACAGCAAAGTAGTCGAAATGGCTGACCCCACCATCTTTAAGATTGCGGGAAAAGATACATATTGTTTAAGGATCATGGTCCCCGTTATTAATAAACGCCTTAATCAAACAGTCGCGGTAGTAGGCGCTCAGATGAGTATTGATATGATACAGCCCAGGATAGAGCAGACTATCAAAGATTTCGACGAAGTTACCAGCATGGTAATTTACACCAATAGCGGGTTCATCTTGGCGAATTACCTGCCTGAGTTTATAGGAAAGAAAATTGACACGGAAACACAATACGACAAGTACTTGAGCGAAGTCAAAAAGGTTATTGATAGCGCGGGCGAATGGCAAGGTTCAGCCTACGACCCCGAGCTAAAGACAGAAATGCACATGGCAATAACCGGGGTTCCTCTGGCGGCTTCCCCGACAACATGGTCGGTAATGGTTGGTTCAACCGAATCTTACATCATGAAAGATGTCAACGCTTTGAGAAATATTGTAATTCTTATAGCGGTGGCAGCAATTGCAATAGCGGTGGTAGTTATCTACCTTGCCATAGACAACACTACCAAGCCAATCGTCAGGGTAGCGGACACACTCAAGGACATCTCCGAGGGCGAAGGCGACCTGACCAAGAGCGTGAATATCCACTCAAATGACGAAGTGGGCGACCTTGCCAATTACTTCAACAAAACGCTGGATAAGATAAAAGGTCTGATTATTATCATCAAGAAGGAGGCGACTGGATTGTCCGAAATCGGCGCCGACCTTGCCAGCAACATGACGGAGACGGCGGCGGCGATAAACCAGATCACTGCCAATATCCAGAGCATAAAGGGCAGAATCCTCAACCAGAGCGCCAGCGTTACCGAGACCAACGCCACGATGGAACAGGTAATCGCCAACATCAACAAGCTTAACGGGCACGTAGAGCACCAGAGCAACAACGTTTCCCAGGCTTCATCCGCCATTGAGGAGATGGTAGCCAATATCAGTTCGGTTACCACCACGCTGGTCAACAACGCTACCAATGTTAAGACCCTGAAAGAAGCCTCCGAGGTGGGCAGAACCGGCCTGCAAGACGTAGCCCAGGACATCCAGGAAATAGCCCGCGAGTCGGAAGGCCTTTTGGAAATAAACTCTGTAATGGAGAACATAGCCAGCCAGACCAACCTGCTTTCGATGAACGCCGCGATTGAGGCCGCCCACGCCGGAGAAGCGGGGAAGGGCTTCGCGGTTGTAGCCGACGAAATCCGCAAGCTGGCGGAGAGTTCCAGCGAGCAGTCCAAGACGATTGGGACGGTATTGAAGAAGATAAAAGAATCCATCGACAAGATAACAAAGTCCACCGAGGGCGTTCTTGCCAGGTTCGAGGCTATAGACACAAGCGTCAAGACCGTTTCCGACCAGGAAGACAACATCCGCAACTCTATGGAAGAGCAGGGCGAGGGTAGCAAGCAGGTCTTGCAGAGCGTCAGCGATTTAAGCGGGATCACGCGGCAGGTAAAGGGCGGCTCGGAGGAAATGCTTGAGGGTAGCCAGGAAGTAATGAGGGAAAGCCGGAACCTTGAAAAGGCAACGCAGGAAATCACCAACGGAATGAACGAGATGGCCTCGGGTGCGGACCAGATAAACATAGCGGTGCACCACGTCAACGAGATAAGCCACAAAAACCGTGAAAGCATTGACTGCCTGATAATGGAGGTTAACCGGTTTAAGGTTGAATAAGCGCCTACAAACGCTGAACAATCAGGCAAGAGATTATAAACAAGAGCGCTTGTTTGGCGGAAGGCTGTTTTATGTCAACTTTCAGAATTTCCTCCGCTTTGCTTAACCGATAGATAAGGGTGTTACGGTGGACGTGTATCGCGTCCGCCGTCGCGCTTATATTTTTGCCGTTTACGAAATAATGGTACAGGCAGTGAACCAGATCCCTCTGCGATTCATTGCCGCTTTCCCAAAGCGAAAGAATGCCGGGATGGCAGAAACAACGCGGATCGGTTTCCAGCGACAAGGTCTGTAGCACATGATCCACTTGATAATCTTCATAAAAACAAATCGCGGGGCTCTCGGACGGTTTGCATTGGGCGGCGGCAAATTTGCTCTGGGCATAATAATAGCGCAAATGCAAAAAGTTGTTGAAAACCATGCTTATACCGCAGCAGAGCGTAATATCTTTCTTTAGAAACTGCTCCAGTTGCTGTTTCTTTTTTCCTTGTAGCTGCTGTTTGTCGGCGCATCGTATAATCATGATAACGCTTTCCTCGTAAACGGAAACAAGCGCGTCGGGAAAAATGTCGTTTATCTGTTTAATGTCCAAAATGGATATAATGGGAATCTTTAAATCGCCGGAAGCGGTAAAAGCGACTATACAGAAATGGTCGTCAAGTTTCCACTGAAGTCTATAGAGGTAATTGGAAATTATATCCGCGGAAATATCAATGCCGCCCAGCAGGCCGTCCACCCAGTTGGCTTTATCTTCCGCGATCCGCATATAGATACTGTGGTTTTGAAAATAGAGCTTCAAAATTTTTGAGATTATAGTAAACGTTTCTTTCTGCCCGTCGGTAAACGGTTTGTTCATGTCAACCGTCCCTATAGCGCCATAAAGTTTGCCGTCTATCCAAATATTTATCCCAAGCGTGAAATGGGCGGGGTCATTCGTTGGGCGAAGATCAATAATCTGCTCGCTCTTTTGGGCGATATGCAAAGAAATTTTGCGTATTTCTTCGGGAGTATAAAAATTATCCAGTACAAATCCGGGCACATTGACTTTTTCCCAAATGGTTTCTTTGGTGGGTTCAACAATAGAACCGGCAGTGCCTATAATGCTCAAATTGTTATTCATAACGAGTATGGGATTGACCAGCTTCCGCGACGCGATATTTAAAAAAGCATCGATAGGTTTGTGGTTAATAACAGCCATAAGAAGCGAGTTATACCACGCGTCATAGGACGCAAACAGCGCGTTCCCTGCTTGAATGATCGCCTCAACCGGAATACTTACCGGAATCTGAATGAACGTATTGGTTTTTTCAGGCAGGTCTTTGGGCATATCGCCAAAACTGATAATATGGTTTGGGCAATTCTCACCAAAAGCCTTTTCGGCTTTCCCGCTGCTGACGACATACACATAATCAGGATCAGTTTCAAACTCAGGTGAATAGTAGTTAAATCCACGTATTTGCGCCTTCGCGTCGCTGATTTTATGTACAACAGGCTTATACTCTGAAAACCCGTCAATAATAATGCCTAAAGTCAGGTCCATTTACCGCCCCCTCTTTCGTCAAAAATGACGAAAGCCTCAAGTGTCTTTTTCATAGTATGAATATATGTAATTGGGAGTCAAGAGAATAAAAAACTTGACGGTTTTCGGATCACGGTGTTAAAATTTATCTAATTTTCACTATGAGAGGAGATATCATCAAAAAATTACTGTTTGTAATTTCTATTATCTCTTCTGTTTCGTTGCTAACCGCGTGCGACAAGGGTAAAACTGAGGCGCGGGAAGATAAAATGCCTACTGACCAAATTTCCGAACCGCCATACCTTGTAGATGATTATCAGCTTGAGCAGCCAGGCGGAAAGACAGCTTTTGATTATTTTAAAGAAGAAAAGATTCGCGCGGGCTGGAATATGGGCAATACCCTTGATTCCAGTAACGGCGCTATAGGAAGCGAAACAGCCTGGGGCAATCCCCCTGTCAATCAAGAGTTGATGAACGGCGTAAAAGCCGCCGGTTTTGACATAATCCGTATTCCTGTAACATGGATGGGGCATATAGGCAGGGCTCCCGATTACCGGATAGCGCCATCCCGCCTGAACCGGGTGGGCGAAGTCGCGCGGATGGCGCGTGACGCGGGATTGAAAGTAATTATCAATCTGCACCATGACGGCTCTACTTCCAGTGAGCAGCAGGAAAGCGGCTGGCTTTCAATCGGCAAATCGTACAGGAATGAAGCTGATTATAAAAGAATAACGGATCAATTTACCCATGTGTGGGAGCAAATAGCGGCGTATTTTCAGAATTACGGCGACTGGCTGATATTTGAGCCCATGAACGAGATTCACGACGGAGGCTGGTGCTGGAGCAGCGCTTTTAGATCAAACCCCGCCAGGCAACTGGAAATAATAAACAACTGGAATCAAATATTTACCGATACAGTACGCGCCGCGGGGGGAAACAACGCTGAGCGTTATCTGGTAATTCCGGCGTACTGTACAAACCCACAGCAGACGCTTTCTGACGCGTTTATATTGCCAAAAGACAGCGCGGCCAAAAGGCAGATTGTTTCTTTTCATTATTATGATCCTTACGAGTTTGGAATACAGGGATCGCGTTTTGAATGGGGCTCGCCGGCTGACAAACAAAAAACAGAAGACGATTTCGCTCCATTTAAGCCGCGCTTTATCGACAAAAATATTCCGGTAATTATAGGTGAATGCGGCGCTGTTTTGCAGTTATATCCAAATGATTCCGCGAAAGAAGGACAGGCGCGTAAAAGCAGGTTTGAATATCTTCCTTATGTATTCGCGACAGCGAAAAAATACGGGCTTGTTCCAATTTATTGGGATAACGGAGCCACAATGGGAAACGGGGAAAAATTCGGTCTTCTTGACAGAGTAACAGGCAGGCCGAATTCAGAAGACAGCGGAGCCCTTATAAGGTTGATGATAAATGCTGTTAGATAAGAAAATTAAGATTTTTAGCGTTAGGCTGATTGTTATTGCCGCTGTTGTCGCGATTGTGGCGGTGATCTTCCTGGTTGCCGGAAAGCAGGAGGAGGATTATTCAGCAAAATACGCCGGAGCGGATTTAAGCGGGGCAAGTACAGGAAGAACCAACATTTACTCCCGTTATACCGAGCGTTACGCGAATGTTCCGGCAGGGCAGAAGGACATTGATATTGATATTTTTTCATGGGCTTCCGCGAAAGGCGTTTCTGTAAACGATAATATTAACGGTTCACGCGCCTTGATAACGGAAGAAGCAAGTTATGTTGAATATAAGGTTAATACTGAAAAAGCGGGGCTTTATTCTGTTTACATTGAATATTATCCCATGGAATCCCGCGGTATACCGATAGAACGTTCTTTAATGATTAACGGCGAAACTCCTTTTCTTGGGGCCGACAGGCTCGCGTTTCAGCGTATATGGGGGGCAGAGGGAGACAGCCGGTTTGACAATCAGGGCAACGAGATTCGTCCGAAACAGGTGGAAAAACCCCGCTGGGAAGGCGCGTGGTTCAGGGACCCGCTGGGTTATATAACCGATCCTTATGTTTTTTATTTTAAGGCAGGTGAAAATACAGTCAGGTTTGCCGGTATAAATGAGCCAATGGCGATTCGTAGTTTTTCATTAAGAGTGCCTGTCGAAACGCGGACTTACCGTCAGGTTTTGACAAAATTGAATCAAACCCAATACGGAAATACGCCCAATAATTTCCAGGTGAAGATTCAGGGAGAAAGCGCCGTCCGTTATTCAGATCCTTCCCTGTATCCGATTTATGATCGCTCTTCCGGCGCGACAGAGCCAGCCAGCGTTTCCAAAATACGGCTTAACATGATTGGAGGCAATAGCTGGCGTGTGTCAGGCCAGTGGATTGAATGGGAATTCGACGCGCCTGAAAACGGATTGTACCGTATTTCAATCAAGGGACGGCAAAATTATAACCGCGGCTTTGTATCAAATCGCACGATTCTTGTTAATGGTGAAATACCATGCAAAGAGCTTGCCGCGGTTCCGTTTAAATATAGCAACAAATGGGCGCTAATTACGCCAAGTGATAATCAGGGAGAGATTTTGATCCCCCTCAACAAAGGCACAAATACTATCCGTCTTCAGGCAACGCTTGGCGATACCGGCGGAATGTTAAATGTAATGGAAGAAAGCGTGTACCGCCTGAATATGATTTACCGTAAAATACTTGTTCTTACAGGGCCGGAACCGGATGTATACCGCGATTACCGCGTTGACGCGGTTTATCCTGAAATAATTGAAGCCATGAAACTTGAGAGCAAAATCCTCTACAAGCTTGTTGACGACTTAACCACTTATTCAGGCGAGCGCAGCGCTCAGGCGGCCACGGCGTTAACGCTTGCGCGTCAGCTTGAAACTTTTGTTAAGCGTCCGGATAAAATTCCCAGAACGCTTATCAATTTTAAATTTAATATCAGCGCGCTTGGCGACAGCCTGCTTGCCCTTTCGCAATCACAGCTCGATATCGACTACATATTCGTCAGCGCTAAAGACATACCCTTACCGGCCATTAATGAAAATTTCTTTGTTTCCGCTGTCCACGAAATCCGTTCATTCCTTTCATCATTTGTCGTTGACTATAACACTATCGGAGATGTGTTCAGAAAGGGCGACGATGTAGTTGAGGTATGGATGCTTTCGGGGCGCGATCAAAGCACGATTTTAAAAGGAATGATAGATACCATGTTTACTCCCGTTACAGGGATTAAGGTAAACGTAAAACTTGTCGCCGCTGACGCGGTTATGCCCGCTGTTGTCGCCAATACCGGGCCTGATGTAGTTCTTACACTGGCGCAGGGTGAAGTTATTAACTACGCAATGCGTAAAGCCGTTGTGGATATTTCCAAATTTCCCGGCTACGATGATGTAATAAAGGAATTTAGCCCCAGCGTAATTGTTCCGTTTAATTTTCTTGGCGGCGTATACGGCCTTCCTGAAACACAGTATTTCCATGTGATGTACTACCGCAAGGATATTTTTGAGGAGCTTAATATTGAGCTTCCGGATACATGGGATGACTTAATCAGTATCCTGCCTATCATTCAGAAAAACAACATGAATGTAGGCGTCCCTTCTGTAGCAACCAACGTCCAGGCAAATATCGACTTTTCAAACTTTCTGGCGCACCTGTTCCAGCGCGGCGGAAGGCTTTACAATGAGGAAGGTTCCCGTACATTGCTAAGCACTGAAACCGCTATTGAAGCTTTTGATATATACACAAAGTTTTACACGCATTATAAAACCCCTGTTATTTACGACTTCAGTAACCGTTTCCGTACCGGAGAAATGCCGCTGGCTTTTGCCGACTACACAATGTTTAACACCCTGGAAGTATTCGCTCCTGAGATTCGCGGGCTTTGGGGTTTCGCGAGAATGCCGGGCCTGAAAAAGAGCGACGGCTCAATAGATCGCTCTGTATCAACAGGAACCCTCGCTTCCATGATTCTTTCCAACGCGAAACGTCCTGACCTGGCGTGGGAATTTATGAAATGGTGGGTCAGCGCCGAAACCCAGGTAAGGTTTGGCCGTGAACTGGAAAGCATAATGGGAGCCGCCGCGCGTTACCCTACCGCTAACTACACGGCATTTAGACAGCTTTCATGGGGTTCTGAACAAATGGCAGTGCTTGACGAACAGAGGTCATGGACAGTGGGTGTGCCGGAAGTGCCAGGAGGTTATTTTGTAAGCCGCCACATCATTAACGCGGTGCGTAGAGTATTGAATAAAAAAGAAGATACGCGCGAAACATTGCTTGATTATTCGATCATCATCGATGATGAGTTGATCAAGAAACGTAAAGAATTTGGTCTGGAATAGGTGGAAGAATGAGCCTTGCGAGATATGTGGACAAAGTAAAAGAAAACAACAGAAGCCTGGCGCGTGAAATTTACAAGTATCGTACATGCTATCTTTTTTTGGCGCCTTACGCGATTGTATTTATTCTGTTTTTTGTAGCGCCGTTGGTAATTTCAGTCTTTTACAGTTTTACTTATTTTAATATTCTTGAGCCGCCAAAATTTATAGGGCTCCGCAACTACATTAATCTCCTGCTTGGCGATGATGTGTTTTTAATCGCGATGAAGAACACGTTTATTATGGCGGCAATTACAGGGCCTATCGGCTATATAGCGGCCTTTTTGTTCGCGTGGTTTATCAATGAACTGCCCCGCTATATCCGCGCTTTTGTTACCCTTGTCTTTTACGCGCCTTCAATTACAGGCGGCGCTTACATGATTTGGGCGCTGATTTTTTCAGGCGACGCTTACGGCTATATAAACGGCTTTTTGGTGAATATTGGAATATTGAACCAGCCGATTCTTTGGCTGACAGATCCAAGATACATGATGCCGGTAATGATCATCGTTATTCTGTGGATGAGTTTAGGCGCGGGCTTTCTCGCGTTTATAGCGGGACTTACCACTATTGACCCAACCCTATATGAAGCGGGGATTGTAGATGGAATTACCAACCGCTGGCAGGAACTTTGGTATATTACGCTTCCCAACATGAAAGGCATGTTAATGTTCGGGGCGGTTATGGCAATAACTCAATCGTTCGGCGTGGCGGATGTTACTATTATACTCGCGGGATTCCCAAGTACGGATTACGCGGTACATACGGTTGTTAATCACCTGATTGATTATGGCTCGATCCGTTTTGAGATGGGCTATGCCTCCGCGATTGCGACAATACTGTTTTTCACCATGATTGTCTGCAATGCCGTTATTCAAAAATTACTTAAGCGCGTAGGAACCTAAGAGGCATAAATATGAAGAAGCAAAAGAAACTAAAAGGCGGCAGAAGACTTAACCGTTCTTACGGCGGCGACGCGTTTATTTATGTCATGCTTGCCGCTTTTGGGTTATTTTTTATATTTCCGCTTGTTTTTTCCATTAACCACGCGTTCAAACCATTAAACGAAATCTTTTTGTTTCCGCCCAATATTTTTGTGCGCCGTCCCACAATAAATAATTTCCAGGATCTTTTTGTTATAATGAGTAAATCCTGGGTAACATTCTCGCGCTATATCTTTAACACGGTATTTGTTACCGCGGTCGGGACAGCCGGACTTATAATAATAGCTTCGATGGGGGCGTTTGTTGTTTCCAAGTTCAAGTTCCCCGGCGCGAAGCTTTTCTTTTCCGGCGTTATTATAACCCTTATGTTCTCCGGTTATGTAACGGCTATTCCCAATTACCTTGTCATGGCGAAACTTCATTGGGTAGATACTTACCTCGCGGTTATTGTACCCGCTTTCGCGATGCCAATGGGTTTCTTCTTGCTAAAGCAGTTTATAGACACCATACCGGATACGCTTCTTGAAGCGGCGACAGTAGACGGCGCGAAAGAATGGGGCATTTTTATGTGGATAGTCCTGCCAATGATAAAACCCGCGTGGCTTACCGTAATGATTTTCTCTGTGCAAAGCCTTTGGAACGCCCGCGCCTCCAACTTTATTTATTCAGAGGAGTTAAAAACACTGCCCTACGCGCTTTCGCAAATTATTACCGCCGGCGTTGCCCGCGCTGGCGTAGGTGCGGCGATAGGTCTCTTTATCATGATCGTTCCGCTTTTAATGTTTATATTCGCTCAAAGCAATGTATTGCAGACAATGGCCAATTCGGGGATAAAAGAATGAAAAATATTAAATTTATCGCCTTGGCGTTTTTATTTTTTACCGCCGTTCCTGTTTTTTCCGAACCGACAAACTATACCTACAATTATGATTATTGGGGCGAATACGTCGCTTCTCCCGACGCCTATCGCGTCAGCGCCTATATTCTTGGCACGTCTCTTGGTATAGACAATTTCCGTGATCCTCAGGGACTTTTTATAAAGGAAAACCGCATATACATCTG
>Ga0268262_10006897_pt1 | contig 10746 bp, 8 predicted proteins | sample TergutNc150P3_FD_190354 | JGI IMG/M metagenome (GOLD analysis project Ga0268262, IMG submission 190354) | Nasutitermes corniger P3 segment gut microbial community from laboratory colony in Florida, USA - Nc150 P3 (SPAdes) (version 2) | ecosystem: Host-associated > Arthropoda: Insects > Digestive...
GGCGACAGTTCGGTGCGGAACGCGCAGCCGATCAGAATCGACTGTTGGCGCGGGCAGCTTGGGCTTGCGCACAACGGCAGTCTTACCAACGCGCGGGAACTGAAACGAGAGCTTGAGCAGGACGGCGCGATTTTTCATTCGAACAGCGACACTGAAGTCATTCTGCATCTAATGTCGCGTTCCCGGCGGCGAACGGTTCGTGAAGCTTTTATTGAAGCGCTGCGGCAGCTTCAGGGCGCTTATTCGCTGATGGTGCTTACGCCGGAATATCTGCTTGCGGCAAGGGACCCGAACGGATTCCGTCCGCTGTGTATCGGCCGCGTTGACGGCGCGTATGTGATCGCGTCGGAAACCTGCGCGTTGGACCTGATAGACGCGGAATATGTTCGCGACGTTGAGCCGGGCGAAGTGTTGCGTATCCAGTTGAATAACAATGTGTTTGAGTCGCAGTCGCCTTTGCCGCGGGCGAAACCGTCCTTTTGCGTTTTTGAGCATATCTATTTCAGCCGTCCCGACAGCATCGTATTCGGGCGGACGGTAAACACCAGCCGTCGGGAAATGGGGCGTCTTCTCGCGTTGGAACATCCGGTGGATGCGGATGTCGTTGTGCCGATTCCGGATTCGGGCGTTTCGGCCGCAATCGGTTTTTCCCAGGGAAGCGGCATTCCGCTGGAATTCGGACTGATTCGCAACCATTACGTCGGACGCACGTTTATTGAGCCGAAACAGTCGATCAGAAATTTCGGAGTTAAGATAAAGCTCAATCCGGTACGGGAAATTCTGAAAGACAAGAAGGTTGTTTTACTGGATGATTCCATCGTGCGCGGAACCACCAGCCGGAAAATAGTGAATATGGTGCGCGCCGCCGGAGCGAAGGAAGTTCACATGCGCATCACGTCGCCGCCGGTAACTGCGCCCTGCTATTACGGAATCGATATTTCGACAAAGGAAGAACTCATCGCGTCCACAAAATCCATAGAGGAAACCTGCGCGTTTATTGAAGCGGATTCGCTTGGATATCTGAGTCTGGAATCGACGCTCCGCGCCGTGGATGATAAAAAGCAATTCTGTTCGGCCTGCTTCACCGGCTGTTATCCGGCGGAAACGATGCCGCAGGAAAGGCAGAAAAGTCTTTTTAGTTAGGAATAGGGATTTATGGATAGCGGACGGCATTTACGCCGACCGTAAAGTATCCGTCGGGAGAATATTCATGGACAATAAGAAAATCGCGATTCTGCTTTCGGGCCGCGGATCAAATTTTATCGCTATTCATGAAGCCATCGCGCGCGGGAATCTGGACGCTGAAATCTGCTGCGTCATAAGTAACGCGGCGGACGCGGCCGGTTTGCGATACGCGCGAGAATCAGGGCTGCGCGCGCTGTATATTCCGTCAAAGGGCGTGGAACGAACGCAGTATGACCAAATGCTGATTGACGCGCTGCGTCCTTTTGATCCCGCGCTGGTCTGTCTTGCCGGATTTATGCGCATACTCAGTCCGGTATTCATCCGCGCGTTTCCGTCAAAAACGCTGAATATTCACCCATCGCTGCTGCCGTCTTTTCCCGGACTCCACGCGCAGCGGCAGGCGTTGCTATATGGCGTGAAGATTTCCGGCTGCACGGTGCACATTGCGGATGAAGGAATGGATACCGGCCCGATTGTCATGCAGCGAGCGGTAGAAGTCCTGGAAAACGACACGGAAGATACATTGTCGGCAAGAATCCTGGAACAGGAACATCAACTTTACTGGCGCGCCGTTAAGAAAATACTCGGCACATGAGGCAATTGCAAAACCCTATGGAGCGCGGGCGGCTTTTGTTGATTTGTTGATTTGTTGATTTGGAACGTCCGTTTTCGTTCACTGCGGCGTTGAAAAACGTGGTCATTGGTAGAAAAAGTACAACACAAAAACCGGTGTCCCATTAGGGACACAATATTGTTCCTTCGTCAAAGTTACCTTTCAGATGGTTCACGTCCCCCCGTGCGGAGGCTCGCCGGCAAATTATTGAAAAAATGCGGGCGGGACGCCCGCGATCCATATCCAGTCTGCGTTACGGTTGGTCTATGTCCGATATTTCGCGCGTGAGGTCGTCCTTGCGCAACAGAGATTTCAGTTCATCCGAATAGATGCCGTAGGTGTTTTTACCGGTGCGTTTCGCGTAATACATGGCGATGTCCGCGTATTTGATCAGTACGTTGTAGTTGTCCGAATGATACGGATACAGCGCCACGCCGATACTCAAGCCGATATTATATTTTTCAACAAGCCGGTCTCCCGCCTTTGAAAGGAAATTTTCCAATATCTTCCGCGCAATTGCGGCGGCTTCCGCTTCAGTGGCGACGCCGTGAACGATCTGTATGAATTCATCGCCGCCGATCCGCGCGGAAACATTCAGTATGCCGGCTGACGGGTGAAACGCTCTTGAATTCTTGTGTACGCTGTCCAGATACCCGGCGATACGCTGTAAAAGTTCATCGCCGGCGTCATGTCCCGCGCCGTCGTTGACGTTTTTGAAGTTATCCACGTCAATAAACAGCAACGCGAAAGGCTCTTTCGCCGTGTTCTTCTTTGAGGAAATACTCATAAGATAATTCAGAAGATATCGACGGTTGGGCAATCCCGTAATGGGGTCATAATTTGCCATTTGGAACAACTTGTCCTGGGCGGTCTGAAGACGGCGTAATAATGTGGATGTGATTAACAGCATGGCGCACATTGCGACGGCGATCGTACCGATCATGAGAAACGAGTTGGATTTGGAAGACCTGCGGCTTTCATCCCACAGCGTATTATCAACATCCGTACAGACAATCCCGACGACTTTGCCTTTTTTCCAGATAGGCACGGCGCCTGTATGGTACCTTCCGAACTCATCTTCCACGTCCATCGCGGCGGCGTTTTTTCCCAGAAAAGCCTGTTTATGAACTGCGTCCAATTTATATGGACCGTTATCTTCCAGGATTTTTTCATCCGTAGGGTCCGTATCAAACACAAAATAATATTTTCCGTTCAACGGCTTGATCGCGTAGATATATTTCGATCCGGTGTTTTTCTGCAGCAGGCGCAATTGCTCCAACGTCTTTTTATAGGCTTCGGCGTCTTTTTCCGTATCCGCCACAGTGTCGTATGATTCGAATCTTTCCAGGTCAATCATTGCCCGTGCGGCGATGGATGTGGAAATCACCTGAGACTTGATGCTGGATTCCAGCATTTCCCGAATATTGCACACGTTTTTCCAGGACATGTACCAGGCGATAGCAAATACGATTGCGAAAAACACAATAACGGTTAGAATACCGTTACGCTGTAACGTGCTTTTATTTGATTCGGACATTACGTCGATATTCCCTTCTTAAAACGCAGATCATCCATGATCGGCCGCGCCAACCTTATCGGTATGTAAGGTTTTCAGGAATAGCCAATTATAAAAATAACCGTTTTACTAAAGAGACGCGAAATCAGGTTTCGCGATTGCCTGCCGGCTAAGATATGATTCGTAAACGTTCAGCGTTCCCCTGATCATGGCGTCCACTGAAAACCGATTGGCGACATCCGACCTGGCGGCCGCGCCAAGTTTTTTTCCCAATTCCGGATTCTCGATCAAAGTCAGCATTGCGGCGGCGAATGCTTTTCCGTCAGGCTCGGCGCTGAGACCGGTTACGTCCGGGCGTACGACTTCCGCAAGCGCCGCTCTCCGTGTGGAAACCACAGGCAACCCCAGCGCCATAGCCGCCAATAAAGAAGTTCCCAGTCCCTCAAATTCAGACGGAAATACGAAGGCGTCCAACGCCGCGTAGGCCGGATCGACATTGTCAAGAAAACCTGTGAAAATCACGGCGTCGCGTTGGTTCAGGCGATCAGTCAGCGCCTCCAGTTCCGCGCGGCAGACGCCGTCGCCGGCAAGCAGCAGCCGCGCTTTCGGATGAGACGCCCTTACGGTCGGCAGCGCTTCTATCAGGTGGCGCTGCCCTTTTTCAGGAACAAACACGCCGACGCATCCGAACAGAAATTCGTCGTCCCTGACGCCGAAACGCTCGCGAGCCGCGCGGCGGTCTTTTTCAACGACAGGTTCGGAAACAACGACGCCTTCGTGAACGACCGCGATTTTTCCATTCGGAACGCCTGAATCGCGCAGGCTTTGGGCGACAGCTTCACTGTTGGCGATGAATGCCGTGATCGCGGCGTACCGGGCGCGGGAAACCTTGTTTTTTTGAAGCGGGAATCCGATTCTGCGGGAAATGAAAAGTTTCAGCTTTTTATGCGCGCCTGCCAGCCACGCGGATGTCAAGGCGTGCGCCTCGTTAAGCTGCATGAGGTCGTAAGCGTTTCGTTCCAGCAGATGCTTTATCTTTTTCGCCGCGCAAAGTCTCATTCCGAATCGGGAAACTTCGTGAGTCATTATGCCGGCATTTATGGAGCGTTGCGCCAGAGGGGAATTTTTCGCGGCGACCAGTTCCACGGAATGACCTCTTTCCTTCAATCCGTACAGGGTAAACCATGCCTGACTTTGACCGCCACGCCATTCCCTTTCCAAATCCGCGTAAAGAATTTTCATTTTATAAACCTGGTCTCGCCTGTAACTTCAATTTTATATGCAAGCGCCGCAGGCGCGAAACGTAAATAACCGTCGGTGGAGCGAAGCGGAACCGGCGGCAGGACATAACGACAATGCCAGCCCTGCAAGGGCTGAACAGCAGACTTTGTTCAGCCCTTGCAGGGCTGATCGGCCTGCCTGTCGGCAGATAGGTTAGGGATTCTCTTCCGCCGGTTCCGCGTTCGCTGCGCTCACGCTCCACCGACGGTTATTCACGTTACGCGCTTTCAGCGCTTTCGTGCTATCTCCAACCGAAGTTACCTCCCAGATGGTTCACGGGCGCCCGTGCGGTGGCTCGTCTATAACTTCGTGACATGGGAGCGCGGGCGTTTCGCCCGCGCAAAAGGAATTTCTTCGCAGAAAGCATGCATGCAAATTCCCTATTTATGCAGGCGAGACGCCTGCGCTCCCATGTCAAGATCGTATTACAGCGGCACTTCTCTGGTCCAGCCGAAAGGATCGGCGAGAGCGCCCCACTGGATTCCGGTTAAGGTATCGTAGAGTTTTCGGGAAAGCGCGCCTATGCCGCCGTCCGCCACTTGCAGCAACTCGCCGTTGATGCTGAACGCGCCGATGGGAGAAATGACGGCCGCCGTGCCGGTGCCGAACGCCTCGCGCAGCGCGCCGGATTTGGCGACTTCGTAGAGTTCATCCACGGAAATGAGGCGTTCCACAACCTTTACATCCCAGGATTTCAGCAACTCAATGACGGAAGAACGCGTAACGCCGGGAAGAATGCTGCCGCCCAGTTCAGGCGTCGCCACTTCATCGCCGATTTGGAACATCACGTTCATGGTGCCCACTTCCTCTATATATTTCTTTTTCACGCCATCCAGCCAAAGCACTTGCGTGAATCCCAAATCCTTGGCTTTTTTCTGCGCGATGATGGAAGCCGCGTAATTGCCGCCGCATTTAGTGAAGCCGGTACCGCCCCTGACGGCGCGGACATACTCGTCTTCAAGATAAATCTTGACGGGATCGAGACCTTCAGGATAATACGCGCCGACCGGACTTGCGATGATCAGAAACTTAAACTGATTGGAGCTGCGTACCCCGAGATGCGGTTCCGTGGCAATCATAAAGGGACGCAGATAAAGCGAGGTGTCGGGTAGACGCGGCACCCAGTCCTGGTCAATTTTGATAAGTGCGTTGAGCGCTTCCAGGAAAACATCCTCAGGGAAAGCCGGCATACAGAAGCGAGCGCCGGAATAGTTGATGCGCCGCGCGTTTTCCCATGGACGAAACAGCAAAATCCGCCCGTCTTTCGTGGCGTACGCCTTCAAACCTTCAAACACTTCCTGCGCGTAATGGAGCACCATCGCCGCCGGGTCCAGCGACAAGGGAGCGTAAGGAACAACGCGCGCGTCATGCCAGCCCACGCCTTCCGTGTAATCCGCGACAAACATATGATCGGTGTAATAATGACCAAACGTCAGATTATTCCAGTCCGGCTTTGCTTTGGGACGCGATGTCCGTTCGATGCTGATATCCATGAAAAATCCTCCTTTTGCTAATTACAGATTGAAACGGAATAAAATGACATCCCCTTCCTGAACCTTGTATTCCTTCCCTTCCAGCCGCAGGACGCCTTTATTTCGGGCGGCGGGGAATGAGCCTAGTTTCACCATATCGTCGTATGAAACCACTTCGGCTTTGATAAACCCTTTTTCGATGTCGGAATGAATCGCGCCGGCGGCCTGCGCAGCCGTGGTGTTGCGCGGAATCGTCCAAGCGCGCGCTTCAGGCTCTCCCGCCGTATAGAAGGAAAAAACGCCCAGCAGGTGATAAGACTTGCGAATTATCCGTTCAAGCGCGTTGCCGGGAATATTGAAATCATCCATGAAAGACTGTGCGTCCTCCGGCGATAGAGAGGCGATCTCCGATTCGATCTTTCCGCATACCGCCGTTACGCCGACATTGCGCATCGACGCCTGCTTTTCAAACGATTCCACAATGGCGTCAATCCTGGGCGCGTCGTCGTCTCCAATATTTATTACAAGCAAAATCGGCTTGGCGGAAAGGAATGTAAAACCGCGGATTCTTTTTTCCTCCTCCGGCGTCAGTTCCAGTTCCCGCAGCGGACGCTCGGATTCCAGCGCGTCCTTGAACCGCAGCAGAACGTCGTTTTCCAGTTCCAGTTCCATGGACTTCATCTTTTTTAAATCCCTGGACAGCCGTTCGAGCCTTTTCTCGACAATCGCCAGATCGGAAAACATGAGTTCCAGTTCAAAAAGCCCTATATCCCGATGCGGATCAACGGAACCTTCTATATGCGGCAGATTCGGATCGTCGAAACCGCGCACGACATGAAGGAGCGCATCGACATTCTTCAAATTATTGAGATATGCCGACATATCCTTGGATTGCCCCTCGAGCGCCGCCTTCCCTTCCCCTTTGGACAGTCCCGGCAGATCGACATACTCAATCGTCGCGTAGGTCGTTTTTTCCGGATTCACCACTTCCGCCAGGCGGTCCAAACGCGCGTCGGGCACATAAGCAATGCCGATGTGAGCTTCCCGGGCGTTTCCCCATGACGAAGCATCCACACGTCCTTGCGTTAACAGTTTGAAAACAGTGGTTTTACCCACTTGCGGCAATCCTACAATCCCTACTTTCATTCACATTCCTTTATATATACGGCGCGTAATAGTATCACAGGAATTTCCCCGCGATAACCATCCCGGATCACGTCGGCAAAGATTTCCGGCAAAACACGCTTTTTTGAGCCGTGATGAAAAAAAAATGTTTTTTTATTTACAAACTCTTAAACAACCTCTAATATTCCGTTGGGTCTGGAATGGATTAAAAAGGTCCAAAATGGTTCACAAAGGATTGCAAATACATCTTCCTCTATAAAAACGCGGCAGAAAAAACAATCCTTAATCGTAAAACGAGTCTGATATGTTTCGTGGCAGCTATTTAGCTAAAATTGATGAACGCGGCAGGCTAAGACTGCCCGCCAGGTTCCGCCGCGATTTACCTGAAACTGCCACGGTGTATGTTACCAGTCTGGACGGGATAAACGCAAAAATTTACCCGTTGCCGGCCTGGGAGCGAATCGAGCAGAAAGTCAGAGAGGCGCCCAGCATGGACGCGTCCGTTCAGAAATTGAAGAATTACTCCAATTATTATGGGCTGGAAGCGGACATGGACCCGCAAGGCCGCATTTTGATTCACCCGAAACTCCGTGAGAAAGTGCAGCTTAAGCTTAACGGAGACGTTACCGTCATCGGCAATATCGATCATTTCGACATCTGTGACGATGATGAATTTCGCGAACGTCTGGAAGCCAATCCGGTCACTTTAGATGATACGAAAAGGTTGACCGAACTTGGATTTTAGGGGATAACGTGCAAACAGCGACACAAAAAGACATGACATCTTGTGAATACGCCGGGATCGGGCATGTTCCCGTCATGCTGAAAGAAACGCTTGATTTGCTTCGGTGCCGTCCGGGCGGAGTCTATATAGACGGCACCGTTGGATTGGCCGGTCACGCGCGCGCGATCCTTGAGCGTATTCAACCGGGCGGACGATTGATCGGCATTGATAGGGACGGCGAAGCGCTCGAAAAAGCGGCGGTACGTTTGCAGGATTTCCGGGAAAGCGTCCGGCTGATTCATGACAATTACAAGAATCTGCCGCAAATCTTAAACGATCCGGAAATTGGACCGGTGGACGGGATTTTGCTGGATTTAGGCGTATCTTCATTCCAGCTATTGACGCCGGAGCGCGGATTCAGTTTCCAGTCGGATGATTTGCTGGATATGCGCATGGACAGGAGACAATCCTTGACGGCGGCCGATATCGTCAACCGCTTGCCGGAAAGGGAGCTTGCGGACGTCCTCTATCTTTTTGGCGGGGAACGTTTTTCGCGCCGAATCGCTGCGGCAATTGTCAATGAAAGAGAACGCGCGCCGATTACGCGTTGCTCGCAGCTTGCCGATATTATCGGCAAGATTATTCATGTACGCGGGCATCAGCGTATCCATCCGGCCACCCGATCATTTTTAGCGCTGAGGGTGGCGACAAATGAAGAACTGGAAGGACTGGAAGAATTGCTTGAGGCGGCTTTCAGTTTTCTGAAAACCGGAGGAAGGCTCGTTGTTATCGCGTTTCATTCACTTGAGGATCGAATCGTAAAAAGGACGTTTCGCCGTCTGGCGGGGCAATGTGTCTGCGACGTACGTCCGGAGCTTTGCCGCTGTCCACGGAAGGTTCTGGGAACACTTGTGACTTCCCGTCCGCTGACGCCGGGAGAGGAAGAATTGGAAGTCAATCCGAGAGCCAGGAGTGCGCGGCTGCGGGCGTTGGAACGCATTTGAGTTTTAATAAACAGACAACACTCCCCTACGGGGAATAGGGAGGATGAGAATATGAAAGACTGGGCGGCTGGAAGTGAATCGCGAAATTATGGCATTCGAAATGGAAGCAATCCCGGACTGTCGGATATGTTGCGAACGATTATTCTGTTCCTGCCGATTGCCGGAGTTCTCCTGTTTCACGCATGGGTGAAGGCGCAGATCACCACGACGGGCACAAAAAATCAGGAATTTCGTATAAAAGAGGAAACCCTGCTTCGGGAACAGAGATACCTGACAGCGAAAGAGAATATGCTTCGGCGCCCCGATGTAATTGCGACTCGCGCCGGCAAAGAATTTAACATGGCGTTGCTGCGACCCAACCAGATTCTGCCGGCGCCGAATATGGCGCAGCCCGACAACTCCGTGCTGGCGATGACAAATTCTAAAGCATCAGGACTTAAGCGGGATTGATTCAGCGGAAAGCCCATTGAACCACTGTAAACGCGGACGGCGTGGAGGTTGTTCAATGGGACGGGAACTAACTGTTTATAAGCACATTTGCACGTTATACCGGGTTACACACGCCTATGTTTAACAGAGACAAAGATTTCAAAAATTTCAGAACAAATTTCGTCATTCATGTGATTACCTTCTGGAGTTTTATCATCATTCTCAGGCTGATCATGCTGCAAGTCGGCAAGCATCCGGAATATGTCAAAATTGCTGCGGAAAAACAGCAGTTAAAAGAATCGCTTTCGGCGCCGCGCGGCGCAATTTATGATCGCAACATGTGGCAGCTCGCCACAGACATGGCTTTATATACGGTTTTTGCCGATACCGGCATGATCAAAAGCTCGGAGACAAGAAAATTCGTCGAAGAACTTGTCGATGCGCTGGAACCACCCAGGCGTGACGTCAAAAGCGAACGACCGCGTAATGATGTCAACAGCGAACTCTCGCGTAATGACGGTTTGCAAAAGCTTGCGTCAATACTTAAACAACCCGCGCAATACATAGAAGGCATGACAAAGGAGCGTACGGAGTCCGGTTATCGGGAACTTATTAAAGAACTTAAAGAAACTCAAAAACTGTCCAGGCAGGACATCAAAACGAAATTATCGCAGGAGAAATCCCGGCAGGAAAAAATCGCGCAGCAGCTTGCCGCGACATTGAAACTGCCGGTACAGGACATTGAAAAACTGTTGCGTGAACGTCTGGATTTCAGACATAAGGAGATCGCCAAACAGCTCTCTCCATTTCTGGAAATGACTCCCAGGTCTATTGAAAGCAAGTTAAAGAATCCTTCGGCGCCCAGGCAGGAAGCGCTCAAGCGAAAAGTCATCCCTGAAATGGGAAGGGAAATTGCCGCGCTCAAAATTGCCGGCGTGTATCCTCGAGAAGACCGCGTGCGCGTTTACAATTATAACGATCTGGCGTGCCATGTTCTTGGATTTATAAATGAAGACGGTAAAGCCGAAGGTCTGGAACAATACTATGATGGCGAGCTGGCCGGGAAGGACGGGAAACGTTCTTCAAATATTGATCGGTGGCGCAGACCTTTTAAGGTCACTGAAGATATTCCGCCGGTTCATGGGAAATCGCTGAAGCTCACGTTGGACAGAGATATTCAGTATGCCGTGGATAGAGAACTGGCCGAAGGCGTAAAAAAAGCCAAAGCGCGCGCGGGAACGGCTATTGTCCTGGAATCGGAATCCGGACGCATACTCGCGTTGTCCAATTATCCGCGGTTTGACTGCAATCAATACAACAAATACGATGCCGAATCCCGACGCAACCGGGCGGTAACGGAAATTTTTGATCCGGGATCGACTTTCAAGATCATCACG
>Ga0268262_10006898_pt1 | contig 10745 bp, 13 predicted proteins | sample TergutNc150P3_FD_190354 | JGI IMG/M metagenome (GOLD analysis project Ga0268262, IMG submission 190354) | Nasutitermes corniger P3 segment gut microbial community from laboratory colony in Florida, USA - Nc150 P3 (SPAdes) (version 2) | ecosystem: Host-associated > Arthropoda: Insects >...
TATCTTTTACAAAACGAAATTAAAACAGGCAATGTTGAATTGCCGGAGCTTCAATTCTGATGGACGAAAAGATAATTGAATTTACAGCATATTTAATGGAAAGCTACCGCAGAATAAAAAATATGAGTGGCAAAGAAGTTGCTATTTTTTTTGAAAGCAACAAACTTTATGATTTTGCAAAACGGCAATACGATTTTCTGCATATAGAAAGCCCAGAAGCAAATGCAAAAACCATAGATGAGTTTGTAGCTGCCAAATAGGGAAATATAAATGAAACTCGCGCTCATAATTGGACTAGGTAGTTTTATAGGCGGGTTCTCCCGCTACCTGCTGTCTCTGTTCATACAGGCAAAAGCAACATCGCCGTTCCCGTTGCATACGTTAATAATAAACGTCACAGGCTGTTTTTTAATCGGAATAGTTTTTGGATTTTTCGACAGAGGGCAAATTTCGCAAGAGTGGAAGTTGTTTTTTGCAACAGGCATCCTCGGTGGGTTCACCACTTTCTCCGCATTTTCAATTGAAACGCTGACTTTATTTAGAGAAGGGTATATAGGCTACGCGTTGCTCTATATTTTCGCCAGCGTTTTTTTAGGGCTGCTGCTGACCTACCTCGCTTACCAACTGGTAAAATAATTTTCTATATTTTCATCTATGATCTTAGTAAATACTGATTATATCACAGGAGAAGAATTAGAAACCCTTGGGCTTGTCCGTGGCAGCACCGTTCAGTCCAGGCATTTGGGTAAAGACGTTCTTCAAGCACTTAAATCATTGGTAGGCGGTGAATTGGGTGCATATACCGAAATGATGAACGAAGCGCGGGCTTTGGCTACCAAAAGAATGGCAGAAGATGCCCAAAAAATTGGAGCGGATGGCGTTGTGAATATCAGATATGCTTCGGCTGCTATAATGAAAAACGCGGCAGAGGTTATAGCCTATGGCACAGCGGTTAAGTTTAAATGAGATTATGGCAAAGAACGGAGCATATCATGGGAACTAGGGATTTTCTTATTTGGAGTCCAGAAGTTATCAGAATCGCAATCGTAATGGGATTTGGTAGCATTATATGGATCTTTGCCATGAGAGAGTTGTTAAGGAAAAACGAAAGCTCCGAAGAGAATAAAACTGTGGTGAATATCGGCAACCACACACACAAGTCAGCAGCCGGTACAACGCTTCAACTTACATATATCACCCAAGAACAGATTTTGGACCTTACTGCGGAGCAATTAAAAGAAATCCCAGAATCCGAAGTGGATAAATTGCCCACCGCAATGAAAGCTTTATTCAAGAGACATAGAAACGAAGTTATGCTCGCCGATAGAGCAAAAAACAGTAAATGATATGTACAAATCAACGCTTCTATTGGGAATTTCCCCATGCCCCAACGACACCTTTATCTATCAAAACCTCATCGAAGGCAAAGTTAAAACTCCTTGCCCAGTTTCAGTTGAATTTGCTGATGTTCAGACCTTGAACGAAAAAGTTTTGACTGGAGCCTTGGATATGGCAAAGGTAAGCGTGGCGGTATTTCCCTTGGTGAAAGATAGGTACCGTCTGTTGAAAAGCGGCGGGGCAATGGGATATGGCTGCGGCCCTTTGCTTTTGTCTTCTGCAAGTAAAGATTTCAGCGATGAATTCCCCGTTTACTTACCGGGTAAACAAACAACCGCCGCTGCTTTATTCAATTTCTGGGCGAAACATAAAAAATACGCTCCAAAAATAAACTATATGCGTTTTGATGAGTTATATCGCAATCTATGCTCAAAGAAAATTATCCAAGGCGTAACCATTCACGAACACCGTTTTACCTGGCAAAGAGACAGTTTGCATTTAATCTCCGATTTAGGCGCATTTTGGGAACAGGAATTGAAAGTTCCCATACCGCTCGGATGCACGGTTATAAAAAAAGATTTGGGCAAAGAACTTGCATACGAAATGGATTTGTGCGTTCAAGAAAGTTTGCAACTCGCTTGGGAAAGAGAAAAACCGGTAAATGAGTTTATAAAAAAATTAGCCCAGATAGACGATGACTCGGTTATTTTGCAGCATATAAAGATGTTTGTGAACGAGTATTCGCTGAATAGCGGCGAGGACGGAGAAAGGGCTTTGCAAGTTTTGACAACTTTCCTTCATTCGGAAAGCCTTTCAACCCCTTAAACTCCGCAAGTTCTTTGTATTCTTTGGATAGCTTGGAAATAGCTTTGCCAACTAAATAAAGCGAACCTGTTATTAAAATAGGGTTGGATTTATTGAAAATATTTTCATTAAACTTAGCTACATCTATTTTAAGCCTTTTGCAAATTTCGCAAATTTCATCTGCGCTCCTTGCCCTTGGATTATCAATCTGCACCGGATAGCAAATTGATATATGCGGTTTTAATGCTTTGAGAACGCCAAAGGTATCCTTATCTGTCAACGATGCGAAAATACAAGCAAGTGGTGGAATGTTTTTTTCCTTCAAGCATTTTGCAAGGGTTTTGGCGGCTTCTGCATTATGAGCACCATCGAGAATGAATTTTAGTCTTTTGTTTCTAAAAAGCATTTGCATTCTGCCGGGCCAATATGAGTTTTTTAAGGCAATTCGTGCAAGTTGAGAATTAAGAACTGAAAATTGAAAACTTAGATACTTTTCAGCGATTGCCCACGCTAACTCAGCATTTTTAACATAAATTTTCCCGTAATTCCCAACTTGCAAAGGCGGGTTGATTTTTTTTGCTTTTATATGAGGTGGGCATTTTGAGGTGAGTTCTTTAGGTAAATCTCTAAGCACGAGAGTTGAACCTTTTTTTAATATGCCGAGTTTTTCCTTTAAAATTTTTTCCTTTGTGCAACCCAATAATTCCGTATGGTCTAACCCTATGCTCGTTATTCCGGCAATGCACCCGTTTGCGATTTTTGTGCTGTCTAATCTGCCGCCAAGACCAGCTTCCAAAACCGCTACCCCAATTCGTTTTTTCTTAAACCACAAAAAAGCCGTTGCTGCAAGAGTTTCAAAAAAAGAAGGTTCAACTCCTGCGACTTTTGCCGCATCACAAATTTGCAAAAGAAGGGAATCCAATTCGCTTTGCAAAATCATTTGCCCATTTACTTTAAACCTTTCTTTAACGCTAACCAAATGCGGGCTTGTAAAAAGCCCCGTGTTAATTCCATGTGCTTGCAAAATGTTTGCTAAATAAAGAGCTGTGCTACCCTTGCCGTTTGTGCCTATAATGTGAATACTCTTAAAACTTTTCTGCGGTTCTCCAAGCACATTGCACAGAGCTTTAATATTACGCAACCCACCCGAAAAACCGATAGGAATTCTAGATAAAAGATATTCGTTGGCTTTTAACGATTTATACATTAAAATCTGCGTCTTCTTCTGAAAGCAGGGTTTCTTCCGATTCCAAAGAATCAATATCGTCCACCAATGCGCTTTCTATATCGTTTTCATCCTCTATGTCTTTTAAATTTTCCATGGATTTTTCCATTGAATGTCGCATAAGCTCCATTTGAGCATCAGAAAACACACCCTCTTTAGATTGCCCAAGGCCCAGAAGCGTAGCGCATTCTGTACAGTAGCCAAGTGATTTATCCACATAAAATTTTGCATCAATAGTATTTACATTGCATTTAACGCAAATTTGCCCCTCGCAACCTTCAAAGTAAGTTTTATTTTCGTATTCCAATTGCTGCGAAAGAAACTCCACCATATTTCTGTTGTCTGAACTGCTTATTTTTGGCCGGCTGCACGCCGTTGGTTTTTCTGGCAATTTTTGCTGCACAATATATTTGCGCTTGCTAGCCTCTTCTTCAATATCAAAAAAGAAAGGAATTTTTACAAATTTTGCTCCCGGAACCATCATCAGCGCAGATTCAAGTTGAACCGTTGGATTAGAGGTAACAACTTCACTTGTTTTTTTTGATTTTTTTCCCTTTTTTGAAGAAGAAATATCAGATTCAGCTACTTTGGCAACAGGTTTCGCTGCTTTGGTTTTAGATTTAGCTGGTTTAACAGCAGGCTTCGCTACTTTGGTTGTAGGCTTTACTGCTTTGGCTACAGGCTTTGTTGTTTTAGCTATAGACTTTGCTGCCTTGGCTGTAGGCTTCGCTTTGGTTACAGATTTCGCGGCTTTAGCTGTAGGCTTCACTGCTTTGGCAATAGGCTTAACCGGCCGCTTTTTCTGCGTTTCTTTCGCTTTTTTTTCTTTTAGACGAGTAGCAGGCTTAGCCTTAGATTTCATTTTGTCTCCACTATTTTTACGCTGATAATCGGGTCATAAGGCTCTATGCGATAAACAACATCCAAGCCGTTTTCAACCATGCCGAAAATAGTATGCCTGCCATTTAGATGCGGTTGTTCCCATTGTACTATAAAGAACTGCGAGCCGCCAGTGTTGGGTCCGGAATTTGCCATGGAAACTGCACCCGCAATATGTGGCAAGCCGTTTGCTTCATCATCTATTCTATAACCAGGCTCACCCGTGCCATCGCCATTTGGACACCCGCCTTGCACAACAAAGCGTTGGATCACCCTATGGAAAGGAAGCCCGTTGTAAAAGCCCTTGTTAGCCAAATCTATGAAGTTTGCCACGGTGTTGGGGGCATCGTTGAAAAGCAAGTTTACAGTAATGGTTCCCTCGTGGGTTTCTATAATGGCTTGGATTTTGTTTATGCCGCTATAGTCTTTATTAAAAACCTTTCCTGCGGCGGAGGCTTGAGCTGCTAAAATGCATAAAAGCAACGAGAAAGTGAAAATATAACGCATGGTGAAAATATAGTAAATTATTTCTGTTTTACAATATTGTGCTCTGCCTGCCTAATCTTTCTCACCGCCAAAATTGTAAGCGGCAAGAGGATAATCTCGTAGAGGATTTTGATTGTCCATTGCGCGGGAATTATGGCGTATGTAAAAAACGGAGTTCCCCAAAAGGCTACTGTGATGAACACAAAGCTATCAACCGCCTCGCCCACCATAGAAGAGAGAATCGCCCGAACCCCAAAACGCTTTTCCCCTTGCTTTTCTTTCATTTTTTTGAATATCACGTCATTTATAAAATCACCCGCCATGTAAGCGGTTAAACTTGCAATCAAAATTCGCCATGTTCCGCCCAAGGTATCTTCAAAAGCCCTTTGAGCCTCAGGTCCCCAGAAAGGAGCTCCCGGCATAAGAATAGCTAACTTGAAGAATAGCACCATCAACAGATTGGCGCCAAAAGCATACCAAGCGGTTATACGGCTTGCCCTATAGCCATAAACTTCGCTGAAAATATCGGATAAAATATAGGTTATAGGAAATGCAAGCACCGCTGCCGGAACAATTAGAGGACCAAGGCTAATCATTTTAGCTGCAATTATATTGCTGACCAACATCGCCGTTATGAATAAAACGCACAGTCGGGTAAATAAAGAAGACATAGTTGGCGCAATGTAGAAAATATTTTTCTATATTTATAGACAATGTCTTCATTGCCATTTGCTAAAGGTGCTCGGTGGTTTTTTATGCGCTTCTTTTCGGACAAGCAGTTAAGGCTTTGGTTTGAAAAGAAAAGTGGTGGCGAAAATGAAATGTTTCAGTATAGAACAGATATTTCCAGCAGCAAAAGAGTGATTGTTTTTTTGCCTACGGAACTGGATAAATTATTTGTAATTCTACCTTTGGCAATTGAGCTTTCGGAGAAACGTAAACAAGACAATATTTTAATTTTGACAGATGAGAACAACCGTTACATTTTGAGAGCCTTGAATTTGGAGCATCTATCCCTTTTTTACAAAGGTCAAGCTATGGTATATGGCGAAGAACATTTCTTTGAAGTGGAAAAGAGAATACAGGAACAGAGCTGGGATTTATGCCTTTTTTTACAGGAAAATGCCCAATTGCCTTATCTTTATCTGGCAAAAGCCACTCACGCCACCTACCGCATAGGCATAAAACCTGAATTTCCATTTTTAAACATAGCCTTGCAAAGCCTACCTAGCAATAGCAGTGTTTATGCAACCCGGAATTTCCTTTATAAAACGCTTATGATAGACCCTAAAAAAGCGGAAAAAGATACTGTTCACATTACGCAAAAAAATGAACGACTTGGTTCTACCTCCAAGCTTTCCACATCCAATGCCATATTGTTCAATTTAGAACCACCTATTAATGGCGAACCTTGGACAGAGAGCGAAATTTTTATGATTTGCAAATCGTTTAGACCAGATTGGCGCTTAATAACAATTGCCGCAACAGCCGAACAATTTGAGCCTTATTCCAAAGTTATGGAAGAATTGGAAATACGCAGCAATCCAGTTCTTCTACATTCGGAATCCATATTCAGCGTGTTAAGGCAGTACCCTGCCATAATAACCCTTAATTCCTTGCATTCCCATTTATTCTTGAATTTAAGCAACATAAAGGTTCTCATGCTTGAACAGAAAGAAGATTTTGACATTCCAAATAATAAAATGATACTGAAATTCAGCAGAGAAGGGAATTATTACTCTTTTGCCAAAACAGCAGGCACTTTCATTTTAAAGGAACAAGATGCCAAATGAAATGTATTTTGGCAAAGCCACGTGGTTTTTGCGCAGGCGTTGAACGTGCTATTCTAACGGTTGAAAAATCCATAAAAAAATTCGGGAAACCGGTTTATGTAAAACATGAGATTGTGCATAACCGCTTTGTGATAGATAGCCTCAGAAAAATCGGCACCGTATTCACCGAAGACTTATCCGACGTTCCAGAAGGAGCTGTTGTTGTATTTTCCGCTCATGGCGTGAGCAAAGATGTTTATGAAAAGGCAAAAAAATTACAACTGAAAGTTATAGATGCTACCTGCCCCATTGTGGAATCCGTGCACAAAAGCGCAATTCAATATGCAAATTCGGGGTATTCCATAGTTTTGATAGGTCACCAAAGACATGCGGAAATTGATGGCACTCTGGGGCAGCTTCCAGCCGGCAGAATGCATCTGGTAAGTTCCGTGGAAGATATTCAAAAATTGCCAACAGATGAAAAAAACATCGCTTACTTAACGCAAACCACTCTTTCAACCGAAGAAACCGCAGCTGTAATTTCTGCATTAAAAGAAAAATATCCCAACATAAAAGGCTCAACAACAGGAAATGTCTGTTATGCCACTACCAATAGGCAAAGCGCAGTTCGCTCTATATGTCAAAAAATTGATTTGCTCCTCGTAGTCGGTTCTCAAAATTCAAGCAACTCAAACCGCTTAAAGGAACTTGGGGAAGAGCAAGGGGTTAAGAGTATTTTAATAGATTCAATAGAGGATTTAAATAAAGACATATTCATTGGCGTAAATACCGTTGGAATATCAAGCGGCGCAAGTGCTCCGGAACATCTGGTTTTAGGGATTATAAATTGGTTAAAAGAGAATTTTAATCTTGAAAAAGTTATAGAAGAACAAGTAACAGAGGAAAAGACCAAATTTCCATTGCCAGTTGAATTAAATTGAAATTTCATTTAACCCACAGCACTTCATCCATTTTCATGTCTGTTGCGCTTTGCGGGAGCGAATTTCTGATTTGAACGGAATAAGCCACCCCAAGCCGTGGAATACCTTTGAAAGCTGCCAAAAACCGGTCGTAATAGCCAACCCCATGCCCTATGCGGCTGCAGTCCTTTCCAAAAACAACGCCCGGCACAAGAAATGCCGATGGTGAATTTTCAAATGCTGGTAAATCCGCTTGGGGTTCCATTATATTAAAAGCCCCTGCCTGCAAATCGCTATCCAGATTTTGCACAAGAACAAACTCCATTTTTTGTTTGTCCAATACCCTTGGCAAAAGCAATCTGCCTTCTGTTGCTAGTTTTTTTAAAAAAGGAATAATTTGCGGTTCAAGTTCGGTGGGGTAAAATGCAGCTATATAGCCGTTTCCCAAAGCAGCTCGCTTTGAAAGCTCATAAAACAATTTTTCGGATTCTTTAGTTTTAGTTTCTGCACTCATAGTTAAGAGCCTTTCTTTTGCCCATGCCCTGAATTCATCCGGTGTTTTTGGCAAAATTGCTTTGGGAACTAAAGACCACCAAATTTCACGTTGCCAATTCATAAATTCGGCGGCATTGAACCTTTCTGCCCAATCGCCATTTAAGGAGTCTGCAAGAGCGTTTAACTGGCTTTGCTTTGCCAAAAGCCCGGATTCTATTTTTAATTGCTCAGATTTTTCGTTCCTCAATTCTCTCAGTTTTTCTCGCAGGTCTTCATTTATGGCGGTACGCGGAGCTGTTTTGTTGAGGATTATCGAAGGAAATTCCCTCGAAGGTGCAGCGGCCGCTTCGTTTAATGCTCTTAAAAAAGATTTAAGCATATTGCCTTTCATATTTCTAGGTAGTTTTGGCAAATTACGTTCGTCTATTTTTCCTTTGGACCTTGCGGCGGCTTTGATAATATCAAGCATTAAATAAGGGTTCAAAACTCTATAAGAAGCGCAATCTCTTTTTTTGGCTTCATTGTCGCGCCATTGCCAGGCAGCTCTCAAAAGTTGCAGTTCATAAGGTTTAAAAACTTTTGAGCCTTTTAGCCTCCAGCTCTCTTTTTGAGTGGTTTTGGAATTTTCGTTTTGTTTTTTCAAATTTTTAAGCAGGGTTTCGCAAGATTCTTGTAGCCATTCCATGCGCCCAAGTTCCCTGAGTTTTTCGCATTGAAGTTCCTTGAGGGCATCCAAGTAAACCGTATCTTGTACGGCGTAATAGCACATTTCCGGCGGTAGCGGCCTTTTTGTCCAGTCTGCTTTTTGATTTTCTTTGCTGAGCTTTACGCCAAAATGTTTTTCTACCAATGCTGCAAGCCCGGTTTGTTTTTCTCCCAAGAGCTTTGCGGCAATGGAAGTGTCGTAAATTTTTTCTGGGTAAAATTCGTGGAATATCGCAAGTAGCCGCAAGTCGTAGTCGCAGGCGTGGAAGGTTATGTTTTTGAGAGCCTTGCATTTCCAGAGCGGTTTTAAATTGAGCTTGCAAAGGGGGTCTAAAAGCCAATGATATTTGCCAACGCTTATCTGTATAAGGCTCAATTTTTCCTGATAGTGATACATTGAGTCCGCTTCGGTATCCATAACGCAGGAGTTTGCTTGTGATAAAACAGCCAGCATTTTTATGAATGATTTTTTATTGTTTATAAAAAAATACTCAGGGTTTTGGTCTATAAACCCCGGCGCTTCTTCCACAAATTTTGGAGCGAATAATTTAGATACTACGGATAAAAAAAACATGCGGTTTAAATGTAGTAAAATCTTTAAACAACAACAATAAACCGGGGATTGTGCGAACCCGTTATTTTTAACGGGTTCTTTGCAATCAAATTAGAAGTAGATAAAACCGTTGATGGCACCATGAAAAAGATCTTGTTGGAAAATATTCCTATAAAAGCCGTTTGCTAAACGGGCTTCAATAGCCGCACGTTCGCCCTGCAAGCGCAAACCAACAGCAACTTCCGTAGGTGCCGTGGTCGTAGCCATAGGAAGCTCCAGCCCAGGTATGGGATTTGACTGTATATATGTATACTTATCTACAATATCGTTTGAGCCTTTAGGCGACGTTGTCTGAGAGGAAGAAGCTATAGTAATATTGTGGACAACTTCACCAAAAGCTATCAAATTATCGTTGATTAAAATTTCGCCCAATATATTCGGCGATATTTGCAAGCCATATAGAGAGTGGTCCTCAGTTACATCATCGCTTGGCTTGAACTGATCATAAGCTTTTATAAATATAGTGTTGTTGAAACCCCATGCAACTCTTGCCACATTATCTTTCAAGGCTGTGTAGCCAATGTTAAAATACGGATACACTTCTGAGCGAGCTTCTCTCGTACTTTTTGTACCATCAGGATCCTTTTCAGTAGAGATATAGCGATCAAACCTCAACCCACCTTCCCAAAAAAAATCTCCATTGGAGAGAGTATTTCCAAAGCTCACCCCCAAAGAAATTTCATTATTTACATTTTCTATAACATCGTTGCTATAATTTTTATCAAAAGCAGTATAGAGAAGATGAGCACTTAATAGATTGCTACTTAAAGGCATGGAAAAAGTCAACGCAAAAATATTGCCAGGATATGTTGTGCTTTCTACTTTTTCTTTACCTTCTTGATCGGTATATGTATGGGTTTCCATACCTAAACCCAAATTTAGTGTTAAACCAAAGCTTGAGGCTGCATAACCAAGAGACATCAAACCTACCTCTCCCTGGGAATTTGGGGATTGGCTATAACCCAAAATAAATTTGCTCCCTTCTCCAAAAGAGACATAACCTTCACCTTCACCGTTCACTTCTACACCAGTATAGAAGAATTTTTTATCGGCAAATTGGCTAGGACTTTTTAAAACGTCACAAACGCTAAGCCCACCAGCCAAGTTATTAGCTACGCTGTTGTAAACGCAGCCACGCACTTGGCTAAAGCCAATTTCTTTTGTGTCATCTACGGGTTTCTGATTCGATTTCTGCGCTACGGCAGACATCGCTAACAGAGCCATTGCAATGCTGAATTTTTTAAAATTCATAATTCACTCCTAATTGTTAAGGTTTTATAACAAAATAGCAAAAAATAGACCCTTTGTCAAGGGTTTATGCCATAAAATGTCATAAATCGCCCCAAAATTTGACAAAAACGGAAAAAATTTCTATATTTACCTTCCCATTAAACCAAAAAGGAATACCAAAAATGTATTCGATAGTTGAAACAGGCGGTTTCCAATACCGTGCCGAAGTCGGAAAAACCTTAAAGGTTCCGAGCGTTGCAGAAGCAGCGGTAGGCTCT
>Ga0268262_10006899_pt1 | contig 10743 bp, 3 predicted proteins | sample TergutNc150P3_FD_190354 | JGI IMG/M metagenome (GOLD analysis project Ga0268262, IMG submission 190354) | Nasutitermes corniger P3 segment gut microbial community from laboratory colony in Florida, USA - Nc150 P3 (SPAdes) (version 2) | ecosystem: Host-associated > Arthropoda: Insects > Digestive...
GCTGCATAGGCAGCCCCAGAGCCAAGTGCCGCTAAGGGTGTTAGCCCGCCACCGGTACGAACATCATCGCGCCGACGTAGTCGGCGCATCCATTGCCGCCCAGCGAAAGCCAGGGCGGGGAATTCAATAAAAGGCGCGGCAGCATCCCTATTCACTGTCCACTGGCTACCGTCAAGATGGCCACAGCCCCTTTTTGTGATAGCCTGAACGCTGGGCAATGCGGGGTTCACCCGGATTGGCGCTGCGGAGGAGGGGCACATGACAGAACTGACCATCACCCTGCCGGACGACTTGGCCGAGATCGCACAAAAGCAAGGCCTACTCGACACCCCGGCGCTAGAGATATACATCCGCCAGAACGCCATAGCCAAGGTCAGCATAGACGACCTGGAGTACCCGCCGGATTTCCCGCCCTTTCTCAAGGGCAAAGTGCATCCCGGCGCATTTCGCAAAGCAAAGATCATTGGGGACATTGTGTCGCCCATTGATGTGGAGTGGGAGGCAATGAAGTGATCCTGCTGGACACCCACATCTTCTTGTGGATGCACCTTGAACCCGAAAAGCTGCCCCAGCCGTTAGCCAATGCAATAGACACGGAACTTGTGCTGGGTGTTGCGGCAATTTCCTTGTGGGAAACCGCCATGCTGGTGGAGCGGCACAGGATCACCATTCCAAACCCGTCGTTGCTGGAGTGGTTCCGTGTGACGCTTACCAGCCCAAACCTGTTCCTTTTGCCCTTGACGCCAGAGATAGCCGCCCGTTCAGAGGCGCTGGACATGCACGGCGACCCCGCCGACAGACTGATCGCCGCCACCGCTTTGGATTACGGCTGCCGCTTGGCCACAGTGGACAGGCAGCTCATCGCGCTCGACTGGCTGGAAACCGCGTTTGATTGACCGGCGGCGGCGAAGCCGACTCCGGAGGAGTCGGGGACCGTCCGTAACCGTACTATATTTTTTGCGCCGCACACCGTTGCTGCCGTTGACCGTGCCAACCCGTGCGGCGCCTGAGGACCTGGTGGTAGCAGACGAGGCGCGGAACACCCAAGCGGCACTAAGCTCTGGAGCTGCATAGGCAGCCCCAGAGCCAAGTGCCGCTAAGGGTGTTAGCCCGCCACCGGTACGAACATCATCGCGCCGACGTAGTCGGCGCATCCATTGCCGCCCAGCGAAGCTAGGGCGGGGGATTCAATGGAAGGCGCGTCAGCATCTCTATTCACTGGCAACTGGCTACTGTCAACTGTCCACTGTCCACTGCTTTTCACTGGCAACTGGTCACTGTCAACTGTCCACTGCTTTTCACTGGCAACTGGCTACTGTCAACTGTCCACTGCTTTTCACTGGCGACTGGTCACTGTCAACTGTCCACCGCTTTTCACTGGCAACTGCCCACTGCCCTCCGGCACAATAATTGATGTTCACACCGCTGGCGCCAGTGCGCCGACAGTAGGTACATGCAGACACACCAAGGTTTTCCCAGAAACGCCGCCCTTGCCCAGCCGGTGCCCCGCCGCCGGTCTGCCGGCCATCAGCCAAAGGCGCGGGCGAAGCCCGCCTCCGCATCCAACTGTCCACTGTCAACTGCTTTTCACTGGCGACTGTCAACTGCTTTTCACTGTCAACTGCTTTTAAATCACCCCGGTGCCGAATTCCCGCCTGGGGTTCCCATGAATGGTTCATTGATGACCCCCATAAAACGCCGCCAGACAAAAAAACAAAAAAAACTTGTTGACTTGGATTTTTAACTTGTTGTAACGTATTCCCGTGTTGAAATTTGCTAACACCTAACCAAAGGCGCGAAACCCTTTTCATTTCATCTTAGGAGGAAGAATGTCCCCTCGTTTCGTTCGTAACCTATCGGGCGCAGTTGCCCTGACGGGGCTTACCCTGATCTTGGCCTGCGGTGGCACGGGTTCGTCTGAGCCCCAGGGGCCGCAAGGGCCCCGTCCAAACCCGACCACGCCGGTCGTGACCACCAACACCGCCGGCAACGTTGCGGTGACAAAGCACAGGTACATCCTGGCGGTTACTTCCAGTGACCCGAATGGCGGGTCGATACTCTACTCCGCCACCTCCGGCAACACCGGCAAGCCGCTGGTCGAAGTCGGCGTCGGTCGTTATGAGTACGAGCCTACCCTCGTCGCCGGCAGCTCCTATGAAACCATATCCTTCAAGGCCACCAACCAGGACGGCGCATTCAGCACCTTGGCGTACGACGTCAAGGTCGCCGAAAACAAGGCCCCGACCCTGCCTCCGTCCATGCTGCCGCACATCACCATGGTCGCCGGCACAAGCCAGGTTGTCCCTGGTCTGCCCACCACCGACGCCGACGGCGACGACATCGCCTGGCGTTACCTCGGGGGCGGCACCTTCGAGGCCAAAGGCGGCGCCCCGCCGCGGATTGTGGGCAACAGCCTGCTCCTCGACGCCACCACCTTGGCCGTCGGCGACTACACCATCGAGCTGGAGGCCGAAGAGATCAACAACGGCATCGTCCCCGGCGTCAGGTCCATGCACACCGTCGATGTGTCCATTTCCGCCTATCCGCCGCCGACCATCATCAACGTCGCCACGCCGTCCGGCTGGGCTGCCCCCGTCATGGTCGGTCACGAGCAGCGCTTTGCCGTCACCGCCGCCGACCCCACCCCCGGCACGCTCAAGTACTTCGGCGTGACCAGCAACAACGTCAACCTCACCACGCCGTCCGGCAGCCCGTCCAACATCCTGTCCGGCCTGCCCCTCATTAACTCCTCCAACACCGACGTCAACATAGACTTCACCGTTGTCAACGACAAAACCAAAGCCACGTCCTCGACCTGGCGCCACACCGTCCACGTCCAGCCCAACACCCAGCCCGCGCTCAACATAGACACGCTGATTGTTGCGCAGGGTCACTCCAACCAGGTTGTGGCCCCCAGGAAAGACGCCGACAACGACAACGTGGTTTGGAGCATCGATGCAACAAGCGTCACTCCCTCACTGTCGACGGTTGTTTCGAAGATTGCTTCCGGTGCCGCCCTTGGCATGGGCGTCAGTGCGCAGGAACTGTTTGAGATTGAGCTGAACAAGCCTGAAAACGCGGCCTTGAAGGGCAAATTCCCCGCCGACAAAATCGAGGCCCTTAACGAGACCTTCGTCTTCAGCACGCAACTGCGTGCCCAGTCCAACTTCAAGTACAACGATGCCCTGTACGTCCCCAAGGCCAACTACAGCGTCAAATTCAATTCTGTGGAAAGCGGCAACTACATCCCCGCCAACAGCCCGATCAACAACTTCCGCACCTTGACGGTCAACGTTGAAGACGGCGACGGCTTCACCCCGCCCGCCATCACCGCCCGTATCACCTCCGCCGACCAAAACAACGGCTGGTACATAGTCGGCTACCCGCGCGACATGTACTTCACCGCCATCTGCGACACCGAGCCTTCGTCGCACGTCAACGAGTGGCGCTTCAACAACGGCCTCGGCTTCAACGACCAGTCCGAGCCGACCACCTTCAAGGGCGAATTCTATGTCCTTAGCGATGATGGTCTGGCCGCCAGGGCCGAGTTCACGCCCCTGGCCTTTGACACAAAATCCGGTCAGCCCGTGCCCGCAAAGCCGGCGGCCATCCACTTTGGCGTCAGGGCCGAGTTCGACAACGGCGCCGTTGCGTTTGCCGACTACACCATCAACACCCGCGAGGCCTCCAAGACCGTCATCACCGGCGGCCCGCAGATAATCCTCTCCAGCGACAAGATCTCCATCACCCCGTTCGTCGACACCCCGACCGGCATCCTGAAGAGCGTCTGGGAAAACGCGAAAGTGACCACCGACAAGCTGGTCATGAAGAGCGTGACCCCCGAGTCCCTCGGTCTCCGGGTTGACATGCCCACCAATCCCCCCAGCACCGTCATCGACGGCAGCGGCAGCGAGATAACCATCAACAACAGCGACATCGAATACGCCACGCCCTACTTCGTGAACCTGACCGGCGTCAAAATGGACGGCTTTGCCATGACCGATGATGAGGTCACGGACTTCGGCATCGAGTACGGCATCAGCAGGCTGCAAGCCATCCCAATAAGCATCTCGGCCGGCACGGCCAAAGTGACCAACATCCACATGGACAAAATGTGGACGGCTGACACCAAACTTTCGGTCAACGGCGGTGAGATGCTTGGTTCGCAAATGGCCGGCAAGGTCATGCAGCTCACCTACAGCGTCCAGGAGTACGACAGGACAGACCCGACCGACCCCAACCCGCCGCTTAAGGACGTTGACCCCGTGGCCGGTCTGCTGATCTACAACGCCAAGATAGCCCCCATCAACGTCGCCCCCGCCATTGACGGCTGGAGCGAAGGCGACACCACTTGGGAAGCCACCTCCGGCGACGACAACTGGTCTGACCTCCTCGATGACGGCAACGAAGTCGGCTGGGTTGACCCCCGTCCCGGCGAAGCCCGCCAGAGCAAGTGGACAATCAAGTACGCCGGCGCCACCGGCAAGCTCGGCCCAGGCCGCGTTTACGACAAGGAAGGCGACCCCGTCCTCCTGAAGATCGTCGGCATGAACGGCGCGGACCTCAAGAGCCTCGACACAACGAAGGTTCCCCAGGTTGGCCCCGCCCCGCTCGGCACCAAGCTGAACGCCTCCGGCATTGACTGGGAAATCACTTGGACTCCCGCCGACAAGACAAGCAACTACGAGTACCACCTTGACCTCATGGCTTGGGACAAGTTCGGCGCTGCCTCCAACAAGTACGACCTCACCGGCGACGTTTGGGGCAAGCTCACCGGCGCCCCCGTCAAAAAGGAGTTCTACTACGGCCGCACAACCACCGAAGTGGTGCCCGCCGACTTCACTGACGAAGCCACGGTTGACGCATACGTCTATACCCCGTACAGAAACCAGGGCGACAAGTTCTACGGCGTGGCCCACAACCTGACGGCCGCGGACGGCGCGTATGGCACCGGCGTTGACACCAGTGCCTTCACCATCGTCCCCTTCAAGGAAAACGCCAGCTACCTCATCGCCACCGGTCTGAAGGACGCCAGCGGCGCCCCGCAGGACATGCCGGTGATAGGCCCCGCCATCACCAGCGTCAACATGAACAAAGTCAACGAGTTCGACGCCGACACCCCGAGTGCGCACCGCACGTTCGCCTTTGTCAACCACCCGACCCCGGATCTTTCCACCGACGTCCCCTACGGCGCGGCCGCTGTCCACTACGACATGTCGATAGACAAGGCCAACCTCTCTGGCGACAGGGGCGTTGTGGCAGAAGGCTACGTGCCCCAGGTTGAGGCCGGCAAGGACACCAAGTACTACGGCATCATGCAGGACTTCTACCGCGAACTCTACGACAAGAAGAACATTGGCACTGAAGCAGCGCCAGTATGGGCCGTCAAGAAGATGAAGGACTGGCTGCCCACCGGCGTCGACGCCTCCAGCGTCGTCCAGGTAGCCTGGCCCATGTTCGCGGGTGAAAAGGCCCTCCTGACCTCCGCCACCGGCGACTTCGAATACCCCGGCGCGACGATCCCCACCGACAAGACTTGGGTTGACGCGCACCAAGATTGGCTTGACGCCAACCCGGCCGCCACTAATCTGCCTGGTTCCCTCTACCCAATCGGCGACTACACCCCCACACTCTCTTGGAACGCCAGCCTGGGTCACCTCGTTGACGCCGTCATGTTCGATTTCGACAGCGGCGCCCACATGCTGCCCGGTCAGTTCGAGCTTGGCGTCCCGGAGTCCTCACTGGGCGCGGATGACGGCAAGGGTCAGGGCGCCTTGGTTTACAAGACCTCCAAGTCCGACGCCGCCGTGCTGTCCGTCATGGCCCTCCAGGCCACGGGCGGCACCGCCAACCCCAAGGTCAAGTACTGGGCCATGGACCGCACCTCGCAGGCCAGCCCACTGAATGAATCCGTGCCACTGGACGAAAGGGAGTACACGCTTATCCCCAACACCGGCGACAACGGTCAGCCCTCCCGCTTCTACGTGACGGCTCCCAACGCGGCCGCCAACCTGCCTGCGGGCTCCAAGGTGTTCTCCGGTCAGGTCAACCGCAAGTCCTTCAGCGACCAGCTTGAGTGGGCGCTCAACCACAAGGACGACGGCACACCGGCCAAGTTCGTGCCCTCCGACACCAACATCAAAGACACCCTTCAGGTCGTCGCCTACACCCACGGCACGTCCCTCGGTGCCTCCGACAACCCCGCCGGCGTCCCGGTTTACCTCGAATTCGGCAGCCTGCAGAGCCAGGCGACCGTCGGCGGCACCGGCGACACCAAGATCAAAGTTGACATGAGCGACACCGTCAACCTCGGCGCCATCCCGGTTCCCGAGCCGCAGCGCGGCCAGCTCCGTCCCGAAAGCCCGCTCCTCTTGCAGTGGGTCGGCGACACCGCCCCGGTCACCCAGTACATCGTCAAGCTCAAGGACGGCATGACAGGTCTGCCGGTCAGCATGGGCCTCATCACCGACAACGTCAACGCCCCAGTTGCCGCCGTCGCGCAGCCCGTCACCAACATACAGGTCACCACCCTGAAGAAGGGCATCGACGACAAGCCCGGCGGCACGCCCGGCGTTGACCTGGTCACCGTCATCGGCGAGTCCCTGGTCTCCGTCAGCCCCTATCTAGACGGCAGCACCATGAAGTACATCGACGACAAGACCGCCGACCCGGTTCAGGCCGACTGGTTCGAAAACAAGGTCGCCCAACTCCGCTGGACGCCCCCGGCCAACGCCTACAACTTCGCGACCGGCGGCACCCAGGCTGGCAAGATCAAGTACTCCGGCTACGTCGTCGAGTTCTTCGACGCCAACGATGTCAACATTGACCCGATGGACGAGTACACCACCCCCATCTTCAAGGTCCACGTCGCCCCGCAGTACAACTACCTGCCGATTCCCTACCACATTGCCAACGAACTTGGCAACGTCGGCGAAATCCAGGCCCGCGTCCGCGCGGTTGTTTACGGCGACTCGACCGTGACGGATCCCAACAGCCCCAACTACTGGATAGACTTCAACCAGACCCCCTTCATGCAGGCCATGCCGGCCGCTTGGTCCGAGACCGCGACCGCCGTCATGGACTTCTCCAACCTGGCCTCCGTCGTCTTCGACGTGAACAGCCCGGTCACCGTCACCCCCGCCACAATCGAAGTGACCCCTGGCAGGTACACCAGCCCCGCCGTCATACGCAACGCGGCCGACCAACTGGAAGGCTTCTCCTGGGCCGGCGGCGGACGCAGCAACGTTGACACCAAGGGCGATTACACCTACAACTACACCCCTGATGCCCTCAGCACCGCCGGCGTGACCTTCTCCGACAAGAGCGACAAGGATGCAGTCACCGGCCGCATCGTTCCCAAGCTGGCGCTTGCCTCGGCATGGGACAAAATCGACGCCTCCGCCGATGTCACCGTCACCATCTGGGACGCCAACGCGCTCGCCACCAAGGGACCCGATGTCGAGCAACTCATTCCTGGCGGCGGACACAGCGGCAACCAGACCGGCAGCTTCGTAATGGTGTCCAACGGCTGGCGCACCGGCCTGAGCGGCAAGATCGGCTCCACCGACGGCATCGGCGCCTACGCAGCGGGACAGGCCATCAACAGCATCATCCCCGGCAACGACGGCAAGACCGCCAACATCGGTCTGACCTTCACCGGCGAGGGCAACACCACAGTCACCGATGTCACCTCGGGCCTCACCTACGAGTGGAAGATAACCTCCATCACGATGAAGGGTGTGGCAGAGACCGACGCGACCGCCATTGCGGCCGAGGTCAATCTGTCAGGCGAGACAACCTCCAACCCCGTTATCGTCATCGAAGACGAAGCCAATTGGGACTTCACCACCAAGAACGACAAGGTCAGCCTGTCCGGCAAGCTCACCTACGACGGAGTGCCTGTCAACCTGACCCACGACGTCAAGCTGGTCAACGGCCAGTTCAAGGGCGCGGTGCCAGGTCCCCAGACCACCGTCGAGTTCCCGCACTACCTGACCAACTTCGAGTTCACGCCCAAGTCCGGCGACATCGCCATCGACCCACTGAACTGGACCACCGACCTGGCCTTCAACGACAGGACCGCTGGCTTCGTTTCCAAGTGGTCAAAGAAGACCCCCGCCCCCGGCTCCGACTTGGCGTTTACCTACAGCGCCACCGGCACCCCCAGCAACTACACCGACCCCAAGATCGCACTTGACGCAGGGACACTCAGCCCCAACGTGTGGGACAAGACCAAGACGGCCACCCTCGAAGTCGCCATCTGGAACCCGAACACCACCATCAGCAATGCCAACGACGAGCTGACCGCCAACGTCCAGACCATCACGCTGCACTCCAACGGCTGGCGCCCGGGCGCAACGCTCGACACGCACATCAACGGTGTCGTGCCTGAAACCACTGCCGACGTCGGCGGTGCCAGGACTTGGCCCCTGACGATCGACCTGGCCACCGACAGCGACATTACCCTGGTCCCGACCTTCGGCGTGGCTCCGACTTTCTCGACGCCAGACACTTCAGTCAACGTCGCCAAGGTCGCCGACCACGGCACCATCGAATGGTCCGTCGGTCCCATCTACAACAAGCAAGGCAACGTCATCACCAACAAGACCGTCACACTCACCGGTGCTCATACGGCCGCTCCGACCTTCGAGCTCGACACCCCCAACGGCTGGTGGCACGCCGATGAGTTCACCGCGAAGGTCAAATACACCTACGCAGGCGTCCCCATCGAAGAGGAATACCTGGTCACCGCTTGGTCGCCTTGGGCGCCCACCAACACAACGGTGGCCGTGATCAACAACACCACACAGCAACCGGCCGTCCTTGAAATAACCCCCGGTCTTACCGGCGGCTACATGCTGCCCCCGCTGAAGTGGACTGCGGCCGGCGGATGGGGCGACGGCCCGACCGCCAGCGGCGAGTTCAGCTACAGGTGGGACTTCGGCGCGGCCCCTGGCAAATACGCCGACTACATCACCGGCGCAAACCTGACCGGTTACAACTACGTTGACTTCAGCGGCACCAAGGGCGAGGGCAAGTGGCCGGCAAACGGCTTCGCCAACCCCAAGGACTACGCCCTGCCCCTGGAGATCACCGAGGTACTCTCCACCAACAAGAACACCCACGGCCACATCACCGTCAGGTCCAACGGCTGGGACTCCACCCTCGGCGGCGACAACACGACGATGCCCGACAAGTTCTCCGTCAACCTCGAGACGCCCGGCATCGCCTACGCCCTCGACTCCGTGAACGTCCTCGACGTCATCAAGCTGACCCACCCCCACACCGCCGTCGGCATCGAGGGCGCCACGCACGCGGCCTGGAACCCCGCCATCGAGTGGACCGGCATCGGCTCCGCCACGGAGACCGGCGCCAGCGTCGACCTGATCGCCCCCGCCACCCTCAAGGTGACCACGGCCCTCAGCGCCCCGGCCGACATCGGCAAGAAGGTCTACGTCGACGCCAAGCTCACCTACGACAACGTCGAGGTCGTCGTCCAGAACCTCGCCGTCGTCAAGGTCGTCGAGCCCTTCAGCAACACCACCACGACCCACTTCACCCTGTCCACCGGGGCGCCCGGCTTCTCCGGCTCCGGCGCCACCTCCACCGACCCGCAGATACTCACACCCAAGGCGGCCGCGCAACACGTCGGCGTCGAGGGCTGGGACTCCGGCAGCGCCAGCGCCGGCAACACCCCCGACGCGGCCTTCGCGTGGACATCGACCGACGATCCGGCCAGCATAACGCTCGGCGCCGCGGACACCGATGACCCGACGGTGGTCTTCGTGGACAAGGCCGCCAACCCCGCCGCGGGCTACGACCTGAAGGCGACGATATCCTCCGTCGCCGCGGGCGTGACGGGCAACGACACGGGCCACGTCTTCGTGGCCAGCAACGGCTGGGACAGCACGATAGCGACCGACCTGAAGTTCAAGCTGGTCGGCCACGCCGCCGACGAGATCGGCGTGAACATGGCGACCCTGCCCATGCTCTCCCCGGTCACGGTCGAGGTCGACGAGATGCGCTCCCCCGCCAGCAAGACCACGGTCACCGAGACGCACGTCAACCACCCGTTCAACACGGGCGGCGGCTTCGCGATAACGGTCAACGACGCGGGCTCCAGCTGGCCGAAGGCGCAGTGGACGGGCACCAAGGCCGCCTCTTGGGACCCGGCCACGGGCGAGCTCGAGCTCACCGGCTCCGAATGGAAGGCCGACGGGAAACACGTCTCCTTCGACGTCGCGGTCACCTACGACGGCGTCAAGATCGACGTCCCCAACGCCCTCAGGGTCAACGTCTTCGAGGCGTTCGGGCCCTCGACGTCCATCACCTGGACCACCCTCGCGACCCCGACCCCGGCCCCGCACAGGGCCCCGGGCCTCACCGACACGCCCGCCGACGGCTCCACCGCCGCCAAGGCGATAACCGTGACGCCCGCCGCCCCCGGCAGCGGGGACAGGGCCCAGACCCTGACCCTCGCGGGCTGGACCGGCGCCGACAAGAACCAGGGCGACTACGCACCGGCCACCCAGCAGCAGTGGGAGGCCGACACGGCCGCCGTCACCTTCGCCACACCCACCGGCTTCAACCCGGCGTCCTTCCAGGTCTCCAAGGTGGCCGGCGTCTACCCGGTCGGCCCGATTGACCTCAACCTCGCCATCGACATCGACGGCGGCGGCTTCGGCACCGGCGACACCAACCGCATGGGCCACCTCTACGTCTACTCCAACGGCTGGGGCAACG
>Ga0268262_10006900_pt1 | contig 10740 bp, 10 predicted proteins | sample TergutNc150P3_FD_190354 | JGI IMG/M metagenome (GOLD analysis project Ga0268262, IMG submission 190354) | Nasutitermes corniger P3 segment gut microbial community from laboratory colony in Florida, USA - Nc150 P3 (SPAdes) (version 2) | ecosystem: Host-associated > Arthropoda: Insects >...
TCTACCTTATGATGATTTTCGCCGAATTTTTCGCGCCCTATTCGCCTAACACTTCTTTTTCGGACAAAAGCTATCATCCGCCGAACGTCCGTTTTTATCGGGGGATACCGCAGGCGCAGGAGTGGCGGATAATAAATTCCGTAACATGGAAATACGCCCGCGTCAAAGACCAGTATTCGGCGCTGAAATTATTTGGCAAGGGCGAGCCGTATCTCTTGTGGGGGTTCATTCCGGCGCAGAGGCATTTTATTACAACAGCGCAATCAGCGTATCCTGTTTTTCTTATGGGGTCTGATAACTTGGGCAGGGATATTTTTTCGCGTATCGTTTACGGTTCGCGCGTTTCGCTGACAATCGGCTTTGCGGCGACTCTCATATCCCTTGCGCTTGCCGGGCTTGCCGGAGGAGTCGCCGGATTCTTCGGCGGTTTCGCGGACTGGTCAATCATGAGAACATCGGAATTTTTAATGCTTATCCCTACCCTGTACCTGATACTGTTTCTGCGCTCACTCATGGCATCTAACATGGATCCCGGTCAATCCTACATGATGATTACGATAATTCTTTCGCTTGTAGGCTGGCCAAGCTCGGCGCGCACAATTCGCGGCATGGTTCACGCAATCAAACGCGAGGAATTTGTCCTTAACGCGAAACTGGAGATGATTCCCTCCGTGGTAATTATTTTCAGGCACATTATTCCGCAGATAGCGAGTCTTTTAATTGTAAGCGTAGCGTTAAGCGTCCCCGGCTTTATTATGACGGAGACTGTTCTTTCCTACCTTGGACTTGGTATCACAGACCCGGCGGTAAGCTGGGGCTCTCTTATCAAGCGCGATCTTTCAACGCTTTCAAATTTGAGGGCGTTCCCCTGGCTGTTAACGCCGGTATGGTTCTTGTTGGGCGTAACGCTTGGCTTTAATTTTCTCGGGGACGCCCTGCGGGACTTTTTTGATCCGTACCATATTCTATTTTCGGGGAAAAAGAAAAAAGAGCAAAAGAGCGATGATAAAAAAGACGGCGCAAGCAATTTATTATTGGCTGTTAAAGAGCTATTTGTCGATTTTTCCGTACTGCGCGGAAAAGAACATATAACCGTTCAGGCTGTTAGGGGGCTTTCTTTCTCTTTGCAAAAGGGCGAAACGTTGGGAATTGTAGGAGAAAGCGGATCGGGAAAAAGCGTAAGCACTTTGGCTATTCCCGGGTTATTGGCAAATAATACAACCGTGCGCGGTTCAATTTTGTACGAAGGAAGGGAGATGACCTGTCTCGAAACTAAAGCGTTACGCGAATACCGAGGCAAGAAAATCGGCATGATTTTTCAGGAGCCGGGGCGTTCTTATGATCCGCTTCAAAATATGGGCAATGTATTTTTTGAAACGTTCAGGAACAGCGACAGTACGATTACCAAAGAAGAATCGGCGAAAAAAGCCGTCGCTCTTCTTGAAGAGACAGGTCTTGATAACGGCATGGAGCGTCTTTCCAACTTTCCGCATCAGTTTTCGGGCGGACAGTTACAGCGTATCGGCATAGCCCTCGCTCTGGCGCAGGGCTGCGAATTGCTAATCGCCGACGAGCCGACTACCGCTCTCGATCTTACGATTCAAAAACAGATAGTGGAGTTATTAAAAAATTTGCGGAGAACCAGAAATATTTCGATTATATTTATCAGCCACGACATTGATCTGGTAGCGGAAATTTCCTACCGCATAATGGTAATGTACGGCGGTCTTGCGATGGAATCGGGAACAGCGGCGGAAATTACAAACAACCCTCGCCACCCATACACAAAAGCCCTGCTTGCCGCCTCTCCCCGCTTCGGGAGCCACTATTCAAAAGAGCGTCTGCTTACCATTCCCGGGAAGGTTACAGACCCGTCCAGTCCCGAAAGCGGTTGTCCCTTCGCGCCTCGCTGTACGGAAGCAACGGCAGAGTGTTCGCAGGCAATACCGCAACTACAGACAAAAGACGGACATGAAATACGCTGTTGTAAGAATTAATAAAATTTTCCTAAGAATTCTATCACGAACCAACACGAACAACGACAAGATATGTACAAAAAGTTCGTGAGTGTTCGCGTGGTTCGTGGTTTAAAATCTACTGGATAAAAATTAAAAAAAATGTTATCATATCTACACCATGAAATTAAATAACGAAGCGTTGAAGAACAGCGGCTTTTGGGAAAAAGCGGGTATCGCTCTGCCCAAGTTTGACAGGCAAGCAATGATTGCCGCAACAAAGGCGCAGCCAAAGTGGGTGCACTTCGGCGCGGGAAATATTTTTCGGGCTTTTCCTGCGGCTATACAGCAGCAATTACTTGAAGGCGGTATCGAAAAAACAGGCATTATTGTCGCCGAAGGCTATGACGGCGAAATAATCGATAAAAGTTTTACCGCTTTCGATAATCTGACTATCCTTGTAACTCTTAAATCCGACGGCACTACGGAAAAGCAAATTGTCGCCTCTGTCGCTTCCTCGTTAAGAATGGACAAAGAGCTTGCCGCTCTAAAAGAAATTTTTGCCGCTCCTTCTTTGCAAATGGCAAGTTTTACTATAACCGAGAAAGGCTACAGTTTAAAAGGCAGAGACGGAAATATCCTGCCCGACATTGCCGATGACCTTAAAAACGGACCGTCCTCTCCCAAAAGTTATTTAGGACGCATCGCCTGTCTTTTACATGAGCGCTATGTTCGCGGCGCGTTACCGCTTGCAATGGTCAGTATGGATAATTGTTCACATAACGGAGACATACTCTTTGCGGCAATGGAATCCGTCGCCAAAGGCTGGGTAGAAAACGGCGTAGCTGACGATGGCTTTTTAAAGTATATCAGCGACAAGAAAAAAGTTTCCTTCCCTTGGTCGATGATCGATAAAATTACACCCCGCCCCGACGACAGCGTGCGTAATATGCTCACTAATTCAGGACTTGAAGATATGCAGGGCTTTGTTACCGAAAAAAACACCTATGTCGCTCCTTTTGTAAACGCCGAAGAAACCCAGTATCTCGTAATAGAAGACGTTTTCCCAAACGGAAGACCGGCGCTGGAAAAAGCGGGCGTACTCTTTACGGATAAGGAAACAGTCGATAGGGTTGAAAAAATGAAAGTCTGCACCTGCCTTAATCCCCTGCACACAAGCCTTGCGGTCTTCGGCTGTCTGCTCGGTTACACGCGGATCAGCGAAGAAATGAAAGACACCTCTCTTGTCAAACTCATCGAAGGCGTCGGTTACCGCGAGGGGCTTCCTGTCGTAACGGATCCGGGCATTATCAAACCAAAAGATTTTATCGATCAGGTGATAAAAGTGCGGCTTCCCAATCCTTTCATGCCCGACGCTCCCCAGCGGATAGCTATGGATTCATCGCTTAAAATACCCATCCGCTTCGGTGAAACCATAAAAGCCTACAAAAGTACGGGCAAAAATTGCGCCGACCTCAAACTTATCCCGCTGGTCTTTGCCGGCTGGCTTCGTTATCTCCTCGGCATTGACGATCATGGTAAACCGTTTGAGGTAAGCCCCGACCCCAATTATGAAACCCTCACCGGTAATCTTGCGGGTATCAGACTTGGGCTAAACGTGTCGTTCCACAGCAAATTAGAGCCGATTTTATCGAATTCCTCGTATTTTGGCGTAAATTTGTACGAGACGGGGCTGGGAATACGGGTCGAAGAGCTATTTACCCAAATGCTCACCGGTCCCGGGGCGGTACGCAAAACACTTGATTCAAATGTAAATATCAGCTAAAATGTTAATATCTGGAGGTCACCAATGAAAAAACTCATTGTCGTATTATTTATTTTAGCGGTAATTTCACCGGTTTTCGCCCAACAAAAAGATGAAAAAAAAGAATCTTTTTACTATATTAATGTGCCTGTGGAAAAAATATTTCCTTCCAGCGAGGGATATATTATTATGTACCGCAGCGGCACTACGCTAATCTCTACAATAGGCATTCCAAACGATTGGTTTTATGATTCGGCAGGCAACGCTCAGTTGGTAAAATTGCCTCTGGCGTCGGATTGGCCCACAATGACTGTATTTTACAGTGAAGGTAAATTCAGCCATGTGAGATTGTACACTCACCCTGCAAAAAGCCATTCAACATGGGGAAATATCCCGCAAGGAACCGACGTAAAAAGTTACTTTATGGATAAGGAATCCTTTAAACTTCAATTCTGATGGATTCCAATTTAGATATTTCCGAAGTACCTAAAGAGCTTGTTAATTACATAAATAACTGCTCTAAATTCATAATTGCAGGTCACAAAGAGCCGGACATAGATTGCGTAAGCAGCCAGCTTGTTTTGCGCAGCGCTCTCTTGAGAATGGGAAAAACAGCGATAGTCTGTTCCGCCGGTCCTTTTAAAAGAGCGGAAATAAAGGAATATTCAGATCGATTTACCGATATCCTGCCGGAAATAAGCAGAAAAGATACAAAAGTAATAATAGTTGATTGTTCAGGAAAAGAAAGAACAGGCGATCTTGACAAAACTCTTAATGAATTCCCCTGCGCGGTAATAGATCATCATGCCGCCGCAACTCATTCGCAGTCAACAAACGAAGCGCCTGTTTATGTCGATTCAAACGCGCCGGCGTGCGCGGTATTGATATACAAAGTAATTAACGCCCTTGGACTTGAGTTAACTGAAGAAGAAGCGTCTTTACTTCTATTCGGGATTTGCACAGACACGGGTTTTTTCAGACATCTAACGGAAAAAAACGCGCAAGTGTTTGAATTAACGGCAAAATTGATCTCACGCGGCGCAAGCCCCAAAAAAACATTTTACAAAATGAACGGCGGAAAAAGCCTTAGCTCCAGAATATTATTGGGAAATATTTTATCAAGAACAGAGTCCTACTTTGACGGAAAACTTTTACTCAGTTACGAGACATTGAGCGAATCCGAAAATTTCGGCTTTGAAGGCAGAGATTCCGACAGTTTAAATCAATTACTCTTGGCAGTGGAGAATACCGAGGTTGTTGTAATAATCCGCCAGGAGTTAGTTGATAATTGCACTGTGAGTTTTAGATCGATAGATAAAGTCGATGTAGCGCAAATAGCCGCGTCCTTCGGCGGAGGCGGACATAAAAACGCGTCGGGTCTCTCTATGAAAGGAGAGATTTCATTTGTAAAACAAAAAGTTTTAGAAGCATTTAAAAATATTTTCACTAGTTAAAACAAAAACTTTCAATGTGACAAACATCATAAATATTTAACTCATTTCGCGGAATAATTCATTCGCTTTCATGCCTCGTCGATATCTGGAATGAGGTGAATAATGCAAGAAAACACATTAAATGAATTTTATTCCGAATATCTTTTAGGCGGTATTAAGCGCGATGAGTTTGAAAGTATAATTTATACTTATCTTGTCAACAACAAAGGAAAAACATGTATTAAACATTGGAAGCAGAATGAATATGAAGAATTTATTTCATGGTTTTATCCTAGCTTAAAAAAAGTTATTGATTCTTATGAAGACATAGGATCGTCATTTGAAGCGTATTTATACAGGTTTATGCTTGTTTCCGCAAAAGAATACAGCGTGCGTACAATAACAAGAGCGGTTACCGAATATTCAGCGTGGAGCGCGCGTATTCCCGAAATGTATGTATACGAAGAACCTCCTATTTATAACTTTAATCATAAAAAAGAAGAAATAACCAAAATGATTACCGGAATAAACGGCAAGAGAAACACAAGACGGATTTTAGCGCTTATAATAAAATGCTATTATTATATTTCAGATGATTTTGCGTATAAAATCGCCCCATTGATTGGCATTAAAGCGGAAGAATTAATAGACAAATTAAACAAAATACGGAAAATAAGACGTTATAAAGACGACAACATTTATTTTTATAAAGAGAGGATCTACTGCCAATTCTACAGGTGCATAGTTTATGAAAAAAGACTTTCGTTAATGAGGGAATATACATACGAGTATGAAAAAATGCGCCGCCGTCTTGACAGAGCCAGACAGCGGCTGGAAAGAATGCGCGAGCGCATAAAAAAGATTCGCACAGACGCCACTCACAAACAAATAGCGGAAGTTATCGGCATAACAAAAGGCACTGTGGACGCAAGCCTTTACAGACTTAAAGAAAGATGGAAAAAAATGTCAAAAAAAGCAAATTTAAATTAGTTAAACGAAAACGCAAACTTTGCTTCTTCGTGATAATTTTTTCCGGGTTCAGCAACGCAGGAAGGAAAGTTGATCCGGTTGGGAGTATCGGGGTAATGCTGGGTTTCCAGGCAAAAGCCCGAATGTTTTGTATAAACGGAGCCCTGTTTGCCTTCGACTCTTTTAAGGTGGTTTCCCGTATAAAACTGAACTCCCGGCTGTGTTGTAAAAACTTTCATATAACGCCCCGAACCGGTTTCGTTAACTTCGGCGCACGGGCGCAGTTTACCTATTTCTCCGTCTACTGTAAAACAATGATCATATCCTTGAAACGGTTTTAAAAACGAAGCATTGGAACAAATTTTTCGCCGCGTTCTAAAATCAAAATCGGTTCCCTCTACGGGAATAAGTTTACCTGTGGGAATGGCGCTTTTATCAACCTGCACATAAGTTGAAGAATAAAGAAGCGCTTCGTGGGAAAGTATATCGCCTTTCCCTTCTCCGGCTAAATTAAAATATGCGTGATTTGTAAGATTGACAGGCGTCGGCATATCCGCCTTCGCGTAATAATCGCAAATTATTTCATTGGATTCCGTAAGACCGTATTTTACTACTGCTTTTAAGTTTCCCGGAAAACCGCAGTCGCCGTCCGGACTTTCAAGTTCAAAACGCACGTAGACCGCTTTTTTTTCCTCGTATGCTTCAGCTTTCCAAAGGAGTCTGTCAAAGCCGCGCGGTCCCGAATGGAGGGAATTTTTTCCGTCATTTGCCAAAAGAGCGTATGTCTTCCCGTTTAAAGAAAAAGAAGCGTTACCAATACGATTGGCAAAACGCCCGACCGTTACGCCGATAAACGGTTCATTGCTCAGGTAGCCGCTAAGCCCCGAATAGCCAAGCAGTATGTCGTCTTTAACGCCGTCGCGCGAAGGAACAATCAAACTTGTCCATGCCGCGCCGAAATTTGTAAGCGACAATTTTAAATCGCCCGCGCTGAGAGTCCAAAGTTTAACTTTTTTACCGTTAGAAAGAACGCCGAAAGTCTTTTTTTCTATTTTCATAGATATATTATACACTTGCCGGTATTTTATGTACAAGGTATAATAAAATCATAAATGTTAAAATTTTATGAAAAAAATAATAACTTTTATTATAAGCTTATCAATTACCGCCGTATGTTTTGCCCAAAGCGACCCTGTTGAGGGATTTTGGATAAGCATTGACGATAACACCGATAAAATAACCGCCGGCTGGCAAATTTATCAGGAAGGCGGAAAACTATACGGAAAAATTTTATCGTTAGCGGATCATCCAAAAGGCGTAATAGCCGTTCGCTGCAATGAAAGTTATCGCGGCTTTCCGGTTGAGGGAAAAGTAAACGCAATGCCCGTTGCCGGAACCCCCTGGATTTTCGGTCTTACAAAGGGCAAAAACGGCGAATGGAGCGGCGGCAGCGTAATCAACCCCGAAGACGGCAAAATGTACAACTGCAAAATAATTTTCCGCCCCGCCGACGGCAAAAAGTTCAAAACCGACACCCTTGAAATGCGCGGCGAAATAGGGCTCGGCATAGGACGCAGTCAATTATGGCGCAAGACCGACGCGGCGACCGCCGGTAATTTGTGGACAAAGTGAAAGGTTTTAAATAACAGTCTATTCGACCCTCTCGTACCGTGTATTTTTCCCTCCGTTTATAGCCCTAATAGCTCCCTTATCTATCAATCCCCGTAGAAGCCTTACTGCCATAGCCTGAGAAACAGACAAAGCGGTCTCTACATTCTTCCTGATGATTTTACCACGTTTGTTAAGCAGAGCAATAATTTTTTCTTCTTTCTCGTTAAATGAGACCGGTAAAGTTTTAACTATGTCTTTTTTCTCACGATTATTTATATTTCTGTTAGGAAGAGTAATTTTAAAGGCATTTACTGTAGATTGTATTTCAGGTTTCCTTGTATAGTTAGCATAACTATTCATAATTTTCGGGACACCGGTACCATAAGCTTCTATCAAACGCAGACGGTAAAAGACATTGGCAAGATTTTCATTTCGAGGTACAGATATACCCAGCAATATGTCATCAAGTAAAACGCCTTTTGGCAAACCGCCAATGGAAACAAATTCAATACGATCATCAAATATACTAATAAGGGTACTGCTAGAAAAAGAATAATCCCTGTGAACCAGCGCGTTAAGCAGAGCTTCCCTTAAAGCATGCTCAGGATAATCCCGTTCTTCATGCCTAATAAGTTCTTTCACTTTGGCATGGGTACGATTGTATATATCCAGATATTCATAAGTTTCATTTAACTGCTTAAGCAGAGACCCTGACATTTCTCTCCTATCTTTAAAATTTTCTTTTTCTAATCCTTCAAAAACAGCTAACTTAATCGTGTGAATAGATTGCTCAGAAAGCAGGAGCCCCAAATTTGTGTATACGCCATCAGTAGTCTGTAAGCCAAGAGACTTTTGCTGATTAAGACCGAAAGGTAATTTTTCCATATCAAAAAACTTTTTTGTTTCGTTAAAAGTTAAATCCTGATTAAGCGATCGTACTTCCTCATATTTTTCTCCATCAGTCTCTTTTATCATATTGAGGATAGCTGTTTCTGTAGCGGAAACAGATGAAGCCCCTTGCCGGACATAGACCCCTTCAGGGCGGATACCCTTGCCTGCAAGATAATAAGGGCAGGCGGTTCCTTTTTGAACATTTACAATTATAACAACTGCTTTTCCTTTTTTTACTGTCTTATAATCCACAAACATAGTAACATCCGGTTTTATCGCAGAACGTACGACATTGGTTACCTGGCTCAGAGTACCATCAGGGTTTTCCACTCCTACTATTGATTTATCATCATTGATACCTATGTAGAGTGTTCCTCCTGCGGTGTTGGCAAAAGCAATTATTGTCTTTTTTATATCATCAGTATATTCCCGTTTGAACTCTGTATTAAGGTTTTCCCCGGCTTCTATTAATTCCATGTCTAAGGTCATATATTTCTCCTACATACTAATACATACTAATACATACTAATACATACTAATACATACTAATACATACTAATACATTCTAATCATTATTGTCAATATTAGCTGTAGAAACATTGGCGGAAATAAAATCGGTTACTATTTATTTTGTCTTTTTTTCAATATCTTCCATATCTTTCAGGAATTTTATCAAATTAAGCACGATTTTCCGGTCTCGTTTGTTCAACGCTTCGAGGTTTTTCAGCACAATCCGCGAATCGGGAAACGGCGTAGAAGGGGTGCGCTCTTTTTGCTCATTCCCGGTAATAAGGTACTCCACCGTTACCCCCAAAGCGCTGGCAATGCGTACGGCGGCGTCGGCGGAGGGCATGGTATTGTGCGTATTTAGATAATTGTCGATTGTACGCTTATTTACCCCTGAAGCGGTAGCAAGTTCCTTGACCATCATTCCAGAATAAGCCAATTCTGACTTCAAATTTTCCTTAAAACCCATAAAGAAAAGATTACTTAAAAAAGCATATTTTCTTCTTGACAATATGTAAGAATACGTTGTAGTATTTTTACAGTATGTAAATATGAGTAATATTACGCATAAAAGGGAACAAGCGGAGGTTTTTAATGGAATCATGGAGGTTTTCATATAAAGGGGTGAATTATTTAATTGTTTATAGTCATGAAAAAAATGGAGAAATAAAATTATATAAAAATAATAATCATTTATTTGGAAAACAAAAACCTTTAATTATTGAAATCATGAAAAATATTATTAATCTCAATAAACAAGCATTTAGTAAAAAAATAATTAATTATATAAAAACTATATATCCAGTAAATAAAAGCGATACTAGTTATACAACGCGAAGTTTAGGACATTCTTTATATACATATTTAAAAAAAGGAGGTATAAAAAATGTATAATAAAACAATTATAGTATTAATAATAACTATTTTATCTTTAAATTCATGTGCTACAAGTATTTCTTATAGTAACAAATATGCTTTAGTTGATGGGGCATATAGACAGGTAAGTTATCAAAATTATGATTTTAGAGCCTCAAGGCCTTTTGTATATATTGAAGATGAAAAGTATTTTATTGATCCATCAGAAAAATTATATACACGTGATGATATTATAAGAATATTTGCATCACAAGAAATGAGAGAGATAAGATCAAGAATACCAAATTCATCCATAAAAAGTCCTAACACAGGAATAGAATGGATCGATAAATTATATGTTATGTGTTATAATCTCTCTTATGCTTCACAATCTTTAAATGTATATGATCGTTATGCTGTCATATCAGGATATGACAGGTATAGAGATGATGCAAAGGGTGTACAAGCATAGTAATTAGCTGACAGTCAGCCCCCGAATGAAACCGAAAATTAAGTGTACAAGCATAGTAATTAGCTGACAGTCAGCCCCCGAATGAAACCGAAAATTAAGCTGCCGAATCCTCCTTTTCAACGTGGTCGGGAATGCCTTCAACGAAGGCTTGGTGGGGCGTTCTGCCGTTCATGTTGCGCCCCTGATGCGCTCTTTCATAATTATACTCGTGAAGATAATTATCCAAATCCGACTGCATTTCATCAAGGCTTTCATAAAATTTTATTCTGCCCTGAATACGGA
>Ga0268262_10006901_pt1 | contig 10740 bp, 8 predicted proteins | sample TergutNc150P3_FD_190354 | JGI IMG/M metagenome (GOLD analysis project Ga0268262, IMG submission 190354) | Nasutitermes corniger P3 segment gut microbial community from laboratory colony in Florida, USA - Nc150 P3 (SPAdes) (version 2) | ecosystem: Host-associated > Arthropoda: Insects > Digestive...
TTAAGTTTGAACGCCATACAAAGCCGTGGAGCGGACATATCATTTCGATATCGAGAGCGGAGGCTTTGCCCAGCGCCGATTCAACCTGCGTCCCGTACTTCCCGACAATATTTGAATAATAGCGGCGAGTCTCGTCCATGTAATCTTTCGCGAAGTCCACTTCGTCCGCGAAAAGAGCGCCGTTCAGCGCGCCGAAGCACCCAAACGCGTCCGCGGAGAAAAGTATTTTTGCGGTGGAATCGTAGGTCATCATGACTTCGGGCCAATGCACCATCGGAGCCATAACAAAATGCAGAGTGTGCTTTCCTGTTTTCAGGGTATCGTTTTCTTCGACCAGATGGACGCGCGAATCTATATCAAATTCGTAGAATTGTTTTATAAATTCCAATACTCTTGCACTGCAAACAATTTTTATTTCAGGGTGCTGACGGATTAATTCGGGAATAACGGCGGAATGATCCGGTTCTACATGCTGTACCACAAGGTAGTCCAGTTTTCTGCCTTTCAGCGCCGTTTCAACATTTTCCAGAAATCTCTGCCGCACCGCTTTATCGACAGTATCAAACAGCACGGTTTTCTCGTCGGTCAAAAGGTATGAATTGTACGACACGCCTGCCGGTACGGAATAAACACCTTCGAATAACGCCAGACGCCTGTCATTTGCGCCGACCCATACTAAATCATCAGTAACTTTCTTTATACAGTGCATTTTCTATACTCCTTTTTAAAACATTATATGTTAAATACGGATATTTGTCATTACTCTTGTTATGGTACAATACGAACGCGCCGTTGTATAGACCTGCCGTCCTTTATCAATTTAAATACATTTTTAATTTAGACGACACCATTTCAAAATCAAGCGGTTTCCCGACATGATCGTTCATGCCGGCGGCAAGACAGTGTTCCACGTCTTCGCGGAACACATTAGCGGTCATTGCAATAATAGGAATTTGCTTGCGCAAATTCCTATTATTGCTTCGAGTTTCACCTTCGGTGAAACTCGTGCTGGGATTTTCCGGGAAGTTTTTATTGCGCTCAGCTTCAAAGGCGCGGATAAGTCTTGTGGCTTCATAACCGTCAATGCCGGGCATGTGAATATCCATGAAAATCAGATCGTAAGCTTCAGGGTTTTCGCGGAATAAATCATATGCTTTCTGTCCGTCTTCGGCTTCTACTATTTCCAGTCCAAGCGGTTCCAGTACGGTAACAACTATCTCGCGGTTTATTTCAACATCCTCGGCAAGTAAAATACGTTTGCCTTTATAAACAGGCTCGTCCGTCTCGTCCTCTGCGTCAAGCGCGCCGGACGCGGCGGGAGTTTCTTCCACGGGAGCGTCGGAAGTTTTTAACGCCTGCGTTTGGGAATTTACAATTTCAGCCCGGATAGTAAATATAAAAGACGATCCTTTGTTCTCTTCCGATTCTATCCTTATTTCACCGTTCATCAATTCGACAATTTTTTTGGAAATCGCCAGTCCCAGTCCTGTGCCGCCGAATTTCCGCGCTATGCCGGAATCTACCTGCACAAAGGAATTAAAAAGATTGCTTTGCTGTTCTTTCGGAATTCCTATTCCCGTATCGCTGACAATAAATTCCAGAGCGCAGAAATTCGGCTCTTTATCATCTAACCGCCTGACAAAAAGAGTAATATCCCCGCCCTCAGGAGTGAATTTAACGGCATTTCCCAAAAGGTTTGTAATAACCTGAGTAAGCCGCTGATCGTCCGTAATTATCTTTTCGGGAAGATTTGGATCTAAGTCAATAATAAAATTTTGCTTTTTCTCATCCAAACGAAATTCAAAAATATTAACCACTCTCTGTATCATGGCGTGCAATTCAAACTCGGTATATGAAAGTTCAAATTTATCTTCTTCTATTTTTGATATGTCAAGAATATCATTGATAACCCCAAGCAAATGAACGGAAGCTATGCTTATTTTTTCAAGACAATAATCTTTCCGCTCCTGCTCGTCTGTTTTTTTTGCGATGGAAGTCATGCCGATAATAGCGTTCAAAGGCGTCCTGATTTCATGGCTCATGTTGGCAAGGAAAATCGACTTTGCTTTGCTTGCCTGTTCGGCGCGATCTCTGGCTTTCAGAATTTCAGTCATGTCGTGGAAAAGTATAAAAGCGCCCTGAAATTCTTCTTTACTGTTATACATTGGGGTAAAATGAATCTCATAATGACGGTTATTTCCTTCATTGCTAAAATCCAAAACCTTCTCTATTATAACAGGTTTTTTGTCATATATTGATTTATCAAAATGATATTTAATATCGGTCAGCATTTCATGATCTGTAAAAATACCAAAAACCTCGGTATAATTTGCTTTGCGTATTTTATCGAATTTTTTAATTTTCGCGCTTTGCAAAAAAGCTTTGGCGCAGTGGGTAAGACCTCTGTTTTTATCCAGAAGCATGATAATATCGGGACTGTTATCAAAAACTAATTTCATGTAACTGTCCTGACGGGTAAGCCAGCGTTCTTTTATAGAACGTACATATTCGTATACCGCGGTAAGGAGCATTACAAAGAAATAAACGCCGCACAGAAGAACCGCTTCCTGAAAGTTATAATTGTATTTTGAAAAATCTCCGAAAGTCCCAACGGCGGTAACTATCAAAACAAGTATCGCGGGAATAAATCCGACCGGCAGTCCCAGCGTAAAAATAGACATTAACGGATAGGTAAATATCCACAAACCGGAAAGCCCCTGCATTTCATTTTTAATAAAAACTGAAATTCCGCAAAAGACGCCGAAAATAGCGGTAATAATTAATCCGCTTGCGGTAAACGGTATTTCCGTACGCAGTAAAAAAAGATTTAAAAAAGTCATAAAGCCCAGAATTATTTGAAGAAGACCGTCGTTTATGTTTCCGCTTTGCATATCTATAACGCCTAGGGCTATGATTAAAACAGAGGCTATTGTATAAGTTATGTTAAGGACTATAAGACGGAGTATGGCGTCCATATTGATTTCATAATCAAGGCTTGAGTATTTACCGCTTGTCAGGCTTAATATTATAAGATCATTGATCTTTTTCATAATTATTCCGTACCCGGCGTTTCACTGAGTTTATCTTTCTCCGCTAATTTCTTTGCGCAGGAAACTGCTACAAGAATTCCCAGTACCAAAAGCAGAATTGCGAGACATATCTGAATACCGTCGACAGCGGGATTAAATTCGCCGTCAATTAAAAGCGTTATTTTGTTTTTTATGCTCAAAGAAAGAGAAGTATATGTAACGGCGAGCATGATAATGGTTGGAATTAAAAGCATGGAAAAACGCCTTCCCGTTTTTTTGAAAAACAGAGTGCATGCAATCAATGTAAGCGCGGCAAGAAGCTGATTGGCGGCTCCGAACAAAGCCCAAATATTTTGATACCCCATTATTGCAAGAAGATATGCCGGCAGCAGGGTAAAGAGCGAAGCGGCGGCTTTGTTTTTTAATATCTTTACCCAAAGTTTATCCGCGTATTCCGGTTCGTCAACTGAAAAAAGTTCCTGAAAAGAAAGCCGCCCCAGCCGCGCAACCGTATCCAATGTGGTAAGTACAAACGACGAAACCGCCAGCGACACAATAACAAAGGACGCTTGATGAGGCAATCCAAGCTGTGAAAGAAAACCGGAAACGGCGGTGGCGAAGATAACCGGCGGAGTGCCTTCCGGCAGTCTTCCGTTCCACGCCAGAGAGCCGACGGCTATAAGGGCGAGAATCGCCACCATAGTTTCGACTAACATCGCTCCGTAAGAAATGGGAAGCATGTGTTTTTCATTGCTTATCTGTTTAGACGCCGCCCCTGTAGCCACCAGAGAATGGAAACCGGAAATAGCGCCGCAGGCAATAGTAACAAAAAGACCCGGAAATAAAAAATTGCCGTTTACATTAAAACTTGTAAAAGCCGGAATTGAAACCGTCGGCGCGGTAAAAACAACCCCGATAAACGCCGCCAGCATCATTGCCAGCAATAAAAAGGAATTCAGATAATTACGGGGCTGTCCCAACGCCCACACCGGAACGATTGAGGCGATGAAAATATACGCAAAAACCAGATATATCCAAATTGGTTTGTCTATATAAACAGGGAAAAACATTCCCAGGACAATACAGATAATAAGCATATCAATCGCGATAATACTGCTTGCAAGCCCTGAAGCCTTGCGCTTACGGATGAATAAACCAAGTATTATTGCGGCGACAATAAAAAGGCTTGAACTGGAAGCTACCGAAGCGTTTATACTGTTGCGCGCCATCACTTCGTTAAAACCGTCAAATGTTCCGGCTACTATGTCGGCGAAAGCCGCCGCGATAAGTATTGAAAAAAGCCATACAAAAATTAAAAAAAAGCGTTTGCCCGCCTTACCGACATAACATTCAATTACATATCCTATGGATTTACCTTTATTTTTTACCGATGTATAAAGCGCCACAAAATCATGAACCGCGCCGAAAAAGACGCTTCCGAAGATCAGCCACAAAAAAGCCGGAACCCAGCCGAACATGGCGGCGATAATCGGTCCGTTTATCGGTCCCGCGCCGGCAATGGAGGCGAACTCATGCCCAAACAGCACTGTCGGAGACGTCGGCACATACTCCTGCCCGTCTTCCTGTTCGTAAGCCGGTGTTTTTCTGGATGGGTCTATTCCCCATTTTCGGGCTAAAAATCTGCCGTATAACAGATAGGCAAACAAAAGCGCGATTATAGAAATGACCAAAAGCAGCAAACCGTTCATTTATATTAATTATAAGAAAATTTTGATATTAGGAACAGTGGAAATATACGAAAATTTTATTTTAAATAAGACTATTTTTTACGGGCTGATAAAAAAGGGCTGTCCAAGAAATTAATTCTTGGACAGCCCAGATTTAGTTAAAAATGCGCACCGGAACCCAAGATCGTCTTTCATGACATTAGGGTTTCCGGCGTGCCGGTAAACTGAATGCGTGGGAGACGCAGAGAAGAACACCTCTGCGCGTCATACCAGCTTACCTCTTCTTATTAAGAATTTGCAATGTCGGCGGCATACCCATGTTGCTCTTTATGATGCTCCGGGCTCTTCTCTGTTGTTCAGTAATATCCACAGTTTGTTCGCCACTATAGTTACCTGTACCGGTTATGACTACTTTGGTTGCTTCTTCTGGATCGGTTGTTGTATCGTCATTTTCATCAAGAAATTCTAACGAGTAATCAGTGCCCAAACCCAACTGAGTTTCGCCGTCATACACGAAGACATCAATACTTCCAGCTGCCTTAACTGCCGTAATTGTAATGTTAGAATCACTTGTGATGTCTTTTGCGGCAACTACAATGCTCACAGTATATGTAGCTGTATTATAATTGTCCGCGTCAGTCGGTGTAAACGTTACGCTATACCCGTTGTTTGTTACTGTTGGAATTGTCTCCGGTGTAGTCCACGCAAAAGATCCGTTAGAAATGTCACCGCCGGTAAGAGCGGAAGTAGACAATGCCGCGCCGTAGGGTATCCCTGCCGCTGTCGGCCATGAAGAAACCACAGGATTGGCTTTCACAATTTGGAAGGTTACTGTTGTACTGTCTGTAAAATTGCCTTTGCCGGTTATGGTTATTGTGACGGTTCCCACGTTGGTGGTGTCGCTGGTGTATGATAATTCGTAATCAGTATCTTTAATTTATAGCGTGACTATTTGTTGTAAATGTATTACAATAAAGACGTGAAGGTTGGAGAAACATTATGGAAAAACCAAAAACCATGAAAGGACAAGAAATAAAAGAATTGAAAACTACTCTTGCCGCCGCGCCGGAATTCGACGAATATCCAAATCCTGACGGACAGGCAGTCGCGCGCGGTTTTGCAGCTTTCAAGAAATACATTAACCGGCAAGGTAGACCTAAAGTAGATGATAAAAAAGTCGTAGTATCGTTCCGTATACCAAGTTCTGATGTAGAAAAACTGCGCGCAATAGGTAAAGGCTGGCAGACAAAAGCCAGCAACTATCTTGTACAAGGTATCCGCCACGGTAAGATCGAAAACTCACAAGTAACAACAGCGCATAGCGGTTAAATACTCAATAGATCCCTCAAACGTTTTTTTTCTTTGAACCTATTCAGGTTTCAATTATTAAAAGGGGTTTTCTGATCGTATTCTTTTGCTTTGTTTAAAAAATTATCAAGCGACTGATTGTCAAAATACTCTCGCTGCCATTCAGTATAGTCAAAATTATCTCTTAAGATAGACGAGATAAACACTTCCGCTTCCAAAACTCCCAAAGATTTTACCAGACAGTCCATACCTTCTTTCTTGATAACTGTTATACTACGCATCAGTTTTATCCTCCAAATCATTTAGAAATTCCAGTGGCGTTATAATTTTAATTATATTACCATTATATTTTTTTATCAACTTGTCATCAGTGGTTATAAAATAATCACAACCTGCTTTAATTGCACAGGCAAGATGCGCCGCGTCTTTCATTTTAATCCCCTGCTTCATTAAATTATTCGCCGTATGATAAATTTCTTCCATGTTTTAACTTCCAATGTACATTGACGCATTTAAGAAGAATCGGTCAATAGAAGCCTTGGTTGAAGGATCAGGATTCTCATCGTTTTCATATCTCAAGACAAAAGAACAAACAAGCTCCAACTTTTTTTGCACAACAAGACTCTGAATATGCAGTTTAGCTTGGGTTTCCAAAAAAACACGCAATTGCCGTTGATCATCATATGGTCTGTTGTAACAACAATTGTCAAGATATATTTTCATTTTAAACTTTCCTATTTCTAGCCCCTAGGAGAATCGAACTCCTCTTTTAAGATTGAGAATCTCATGTCCTAACCGATAGACGAAGGGGCCTCTTTAAAAATATAACAATTCATGTAATACAATGTCAATAATTGGTTATTTGATGTTTTCTCTGATTATTGCCGTTACTGAATTATGATTTATCCTTACAATCTTCTGCTCTCTCTCATAACTCTCCGGCGAATCGGACGCATGAGCGGTGTTAACCATTACATTGCTTCCAAACTCGCGGCGTACAGTGCCGTCGGGCGCTTTCAGCGGGTCTGTCGGTCCTAAAACGTCGCGTATTTTTTTTACCGCGTTCTCGCCTTCGTAAACAAGTATCATACATTTTACGTCGCCTTGTTTGTCCATATCTTCTTTTGAAGCTTCGCTGGGACGCTTGCCCGACATAAACTCTACAATACTGTGAAATTGATCTCTTGCGCATTCTTCGCCGAACTTGCTTCCTAAAAGATTTGATAATTCACCGCTGATTTTAAAACCGAATTCATTTTCCAATAACTCAATCGCTTTTTTGCTGAAACCGGGAGCCAGTCTCTCTTTAAGCACGTCCTCGACAGGTCCGTAAAAATCAAGCGCCTGTGAAAGCGAGAAACGGTGAACTTTTATTCCGATTATGCGCAGCCCTGTGCGCGAAAACATGTCGATAATCGCGCCGGGACGGGACGAATTATGTTTCCAGTTATCGGGTTTAATTATTACAAGGGTTCTTTCTATTTTTGAAGGATCGGGGTGTTTGACATTTTGAACTATGTTCTCCTTGCCTTCAAGAAAATCGGCGAACATTTTAAGATCGTTGTTCGCCTCTTCCTGCGATCTTGGAGTAAGAACGGCGGGCTCAAAATAGCGAACTTCTTCCGCATTTTCGGCGGAAAAAATAAGGTCTGAATATGTATCGCGTATTGTTTCGCCGGCAAGAGCGTCAACTTCCACATGCTGGGTGTATAAATGTCCGCAAGTATTTAAAAGTTTTTCGCAGGGGTTTTCTCCTTTAAACAACAATAAAAGCGTTCTGTGCGGTCTTCCGCCGGAAGGAGCAAAATACTGTTTTACATAATCAGCCAAAAGAACAAGCTGGTTTTGAGGAGCCCTCGCTCTAAGGGAAAGCGCGTATGTTTCCGCAAAATTCTGATCCGGCGCGAATATCTGCGCGCCCGCCAATTCCAAATCTGTACGCATTAAAAGCCGCGAAAGTACGCCGCCTGTTCTGCTTTTTGCAACGGTGTACGGCGTTACAAGAACATACGATAAACCTATACTCATATCTGCCTTATTCTACATTATTGAGCAATATTAAGCAACTATCTTTTAGAACCTCAAAATAGATGTTTTTGAAATTATCTTAATTAAGTTGAATAAATTTTATTTCTTGTCTAAAATGACCTATGCTTTCAACAATGCGAAACATCGGCATAATGGCGCACATTGATGCCGGCAAAACAACTACCACGGAGAGGATTCTCTTTTATACCGGAAAAAGCCACCGTATCGGCGAGGTTGACGACGGCGAGGCTATCATGGACTGGATGGAACAGGAGCAGGAACGCGGTATAACGATTCAAAGCGCGGCTACCACCACTTACTGGAAAGATCATCAAATCAATATTATCGATACTCCCGGACACGTCGATTTTACCGCCGAGGTTGAGCGATCCCTCCGCGTTCTGGACGGAGCTATCGCCATTTTCGACGCCGTTCACGGCGTAGAGCCGCAAACCGAAACTGTCTGGCGGCAGGCGTGCAGGTATCATGTCCCATGCATAGGATACGTTAATAAGATGGATCGCGCGGGAGCGGATTTTTTCAATGCCATAGAGGACGTAAAAAACAAATTAAAAACCAATACTCTCGCCCTGCAAATTCCAATCGGGAAAGAAAGCTCTTTCGAGGGCGTTATCGATTTAATCGAAATGAAAGAAATCCGCTGGGATAACAACGGCGAAGATATGACATTCTCGCCCATTGCGCCCGAGCGTGAAGAAAAGGCAAAAGAATGGCGGGAAAAATTGATAGATACTCTATCCGGTTTTTCCGACGCGATAACGGAGAAATATCTTGCCGGAGAGGAAATAGAAGTTTCTTTGATAAAGAGCGTGATTCGCAAGGCGGTCATTAAACGCGACGTGCTTCCGATGTTTGCGGGCGCGTCTCGGCGCAATTTGGGCGTTCAGCCGATAATCGACGCTATTGTAGATTACCTTCCGGCGCCGGATGAATGCGCGCCCGAGATTGGGCATAATTTAAAAAAAGAGGAAGACGTCAGTATTCCCTGCGACCCTAACGGTCAGCCGCTCGGACTTGTTTTTAAAATCCAGAACGACCGCGAGGCGGGAAGCCTTTGCTATGTAAGAGTATACTCCGGTTCCTTTAAATCGGGCAGCGCAGTCTACAATGTCGGCAAGAAAAAACGCGAGAGGGCGAACAGGATTTTAAGAATGCACTCGAATAAATCTGACCCGATAGACAGCCTTAACGCCGGAGACATCGGCGTAATTATCGGTATGAAGCTTGCCCAGACAGGCGACACAATAGGCAGCGAAGGTTTGCCCGTAGTGCTGGAAAAAATGCAGTTTCCGGAGCCTGTAATTTCCATCTCCATAGAGCCTAAAACAATTTCCGACCAAGACAAATTAAAAGATATACTTGCCATTCTTTCCAAAGAAGACCCGACTTTTACAACGAGAGAGAACGAAGAAACGGGACAACTGATAATTTCCGGCATGGGAGAGTTACACCTTGACGTACTTGTTACGCGCATACTAAGAGAGTACAAACTCGGCGCAAAGGTAGGCAATCCGCAGGTAACTTACCGCGAATCGATAAGCGCGGCAAAAGAACACAGCGAAAGTTTTTCCAAAGTTGTCGCCGGAAAAGAAAATACCGCGGGCGTTACCCTGCGCGTTGAACCCGCGCAAAGAGGCAGCGGCAACAAATATGTTTACGCGGCAAGGACTTCCGGCAGAAGCGAAGTTCCTCAGGAAATTACCGACGCGATTGAGAGCGGAATCAACGCGGCGTTTTCTTCCGGCATAGTAATGGGATACCCCTGTATCGACATAACCGCGACAGTTACAAACATTCAGTATTCGGAACAGACAAGCACCGCTTTCGCGTTTGAAGCCTGCGCCAGCATGGCATTTGACGAAGCGTGCAGAAACGCCGCACCCATCCTTCTTGAGCCGATAATGGCGGTAGATTTAAACACTCCCCACGACTTTGTCGGCGAAGTAATGAGCCTTGTAACGCAAAGAGGCGGACAGATAATCAGCATGAATTCAAAATCCGATATTGACGAAATAAAAGCCCAAGCCCCGATGGAAAAGATGTTCGGCTTCATGACAAGCCTGCGCAGTGTATCACAGGGAAGGGCAAGCTTCACTCTGCAATTTTCACATTTTGAAAAAAAAGCGGATCGTTAAGATCCGCTTTTCTAAAGTGTTAAATTATTCGCTACTTCGCCATATTCATTAATGGAACAAAGTATGTAATAAATATACCGGAACAGATAGCGGAGCCGATTACGCCGGAAACAAGAGGTCCCATCGCGTGCATTAAAAGGTAATTGTCGGGGTTGTACTTTATGCCCATTTTCTGGGAAATACGCGCCGCCATGGGCATGGCGGAAACGCCGGCGTTGCCGATAAGCGGATTAACTTTTCCGCCTGTTAATACGTTAAGAAGTTTGGCGATAAGAATGCCGCCTACTGTTCCGAAGGCGAACGCTATAACGCCGCAGAGAAGAATAATGATTGTCTGGAATGTAAGGAAGATTTCCGCTGTGGCGGAAGAACCGATTGAAAACCCTACAAAAAGAGTAACGATACTTAAAAAATCTCCTTGAAGCGCCCTTGCGATACGATCTACCGCGCCGCTTTCCTTTATCAGGTTCCCAAGACATAACATTGCGATTAATGCGCCGGCTGCCGGAATCAGCAGTAATACGACGATAG
>Ga0268262_10006902_pt1 | contig 10740 bp, 8 predicted proteins | sample TergutNc150P3_FD_190354 | JGI IMG/M metagenome (GOLD analysis project Ga0268262, IMG submission 190354) | Nasutitermes corniger P3 segment gut microbial community from laboratory colony in Florida, USA - Nc150 P3 (SPAdes) (version 2) | ecosystem: Host-associated > Arthropoda: Insects > Digestive...
TAATTTGGCTTGAAGATTACTTTCACAAAGAGCCAAAGGGTGTAGTATTTATAGATAAGGTTATTAACAATTTCCGTGCTGGTGGTTATGTTGAAAATCACGCTTTTGAAGCTACTTTAGCAAATTTTATTTATGTTAAGAATAATTGGAGTTTTTATGAGACAGTTAGAGCTTTCTCTGTTTTGCCAAAAATCTTTTTTATGTATAACATTCTTAAAGTTCATAAAGATACTTGGCTCAGACGGCTGTACAGAAAATTGCGGTATGGTTAGTGAAAAATAAAAAGTGGGATAGGTTTATGAAAATTTTAATCATAGGTTCAAAGGGTTTTATAGGAAGTTACTTGGTTGGATATTTTTCCAAACGATGCGAAGTTTGGGAAATGGACATTGTGCTGGATTACAATAATCCGCGTTTTATCTCTTTTGAGGATATGGAAAAGCATAAGTTTGATTTCTGCATAAATTGTTCAGGTGCGGCTAATGTTTCTTTTTCCTTGCAAAATCCTTATAATGATTTTAATTTGAATACGTTTAATGTTTTTAAATTTTTGGAAAACATTCGTTTGCACAATCCAGATTGTAAATATATAAATATAAGCAGTGCCGCTGTTTATGGAAATCCGATTGAATTGCCTATCAAAGAAAATGCTCCTCTGGCACCAGTTTCTCCCTACGGGTATCATAAATTGCAATCAGAGCAAATTTGTGAAGAATTTAACAGGTTTTTTGGCATAAAAACAGTTTCTTTAAGAGTTTTCTCCGCTTATGGCGAAGGCTTGAGAAAGCAATTATTTTGGGATTTATATCAAAAGTTCACAAAAGAATCTGCCATTGAACTATGGGGAACTGGTGAGGAAAGCAGAGACTTTATACACATCAATGATATTGCGCAAATTGTGGAACTTGCAATGCAACGCTCTTCATTCAATGCGCAAGTTGTCAATGTAGCGAATGGAGAGCAGGTCAAAATTTCAGAAGCTGTAGATACGTTCCATAAATTGCTCGGAACAAATAAAAGTTATAGCTTTAACAACAAAAGCACGGTAGGTTATCCAATAAACTGGGAAGCTGATATTTCGTTGATAAAAAACTGGAGATATAAAAAAAATGTATATTTGGAACATGGTTTGGAACAATACATAAAATGGGTGAAGCAAAATGGCTAGAAAACAAATTGCTATAATGTATCATGAAAGTAAGGATTGGACTGCTGGATCTATGTATTTGGAGAATATTGTCCATAGTTTGAATACTTTGGACGACTTCAAAAAGCCTGTAATTTACATATATTCTCGTCAGAAAGGGAGTTTTATTAGATTATCCTGCTCTACGAAATATCCTTATTTAAAATATGGATTTTTATATAATGTTTTTATAAAAATCAATTTTCCACCCTTTACAAACAAATTGTCTTTTATTTATCCTTCTTCTTGGAAGAGAATATTCTTTAAAAATAAGAAGGATCTTAATTGGATTCCTGATTTTCAAGACAAGTATTTACCTGAATATTTCACTAAAGAAGAACTTTTTAACAGAGATGCAGCTGTGAGGAAAAATATATCATTTGAGACTCCTATTGTTTTTAGCAGCGAAGATTCAAAAAATGATTTTGAAAAATTTTACCCGCAAAATAATAATAAAAAATTTATTTTGCACTTTGCAGTGACACATCCTGATTTTTCACAAATAAAAATAGAAGATTTAAAGGATAAGTTCAAATTTCAAGGCAATTATTATTTCTGCGCCAATCAATTTTGGCAGCATAAGAACCATAAGATGCTGTTCAACGCTATGAAAATTTTGAAAGAGAAAGGTGAAAATCCTGTACTTCTATGTTCAGGTTCCACAAAGGATTACAGGAATCCTGAATATTTTTCTACACTAGAAAAATTCATTGCAGAGAATAATTTACAGGAAAATATTAAAATTTTAGGTTTCATAGACAGGGCGGAACAACTTTGTTTAATGAAAAATTCTATTGCGGTAATTCAGCCATCTTTGTTTGAAGGTTGGAGTACTACGGTCGAAGATTGTAAAGCTCTTGGTAAATTCATATTTCTATCGGATTTGAATGTACATTTTGAACAGATTAAGGAGAATGTTTGTTTTTTTAACAAGAGTAGCACAGAAGATTTAGTCGAAAAATTGCAAAACACAAAAATAAAGGAAATTCCAATCAATTATAATGATAATATAAAACAATTCGGGGAAGATTTTTATAGGATAATTGAGGAGATGAGCAAATGAAATGTAAAATTTGTCAAAAAGAATGTAAAAAGATTTTTGATGCCGTTATATTAAAAAAATACAATGGCAGCTATTATCACTGTGAATATTGCAATTTTTTATTTGTTGACGAGCCAAGAATATGGCTTGATGAAGCATACAAAAATTCCATATCATTAGAAGATACTGGAATAATGCGAAGAAACATTGCAATTTCTCAAAGCCTTTCCATAGTACTTTATACCTTATTTAAAGATAATGGTAAATTTTTAGATTTCGCAGGAGGCTATGGTATTTTGGTTAGGTTGATGAGAGACTATGGTTTTGATTTTTACTGGAAAGATATTTATAGTGAAAATTTGATTGCTAGAGGCTTTGAAGGAAATTTAGATGAACAATATAGTGCAGTTACATGTTTTGAATGTTTTGAACATTTTTTAGAACCTATACAAGAAATTGAAAAATTGGCAAAAATTTCTACTACTATAATTTTTACAACGGAACTTTTGCCAAGTCCTATTCCAAAACCTAGTGATTGGTGGTATTACTGCCTTTCCACTGGTCAACATATATGTTTTTATTCCAAACGAACATTGGAAATTATAGCACAAAAATTAAATTTGGAGTATGTTCGGTTCATCAATTTACATATTTTTTGCGAAAAAGAGAATGCAAAAAAAATAAAAACACAATATTTAGGTTCAAGGTTTATAAGAAAGATTTATATTGAATTTTTGCGAAGAAGATTAGAATCTAAAAATTTTTCTGACCATTTAAAAATGTCGGGGAGGTAGTATGTCTGTTTTGATTAACCCTATTCGTTTTATTAGAACATTAAAGAATAAAAAATATTTACAAAGAATGCAACCTTTTTACTCAAAATCCAAAAGTGCAATTTTAATAGATGACTTCAGATTACGTTTAGATTTGCCTGAAAATCGAAAATATTTGCAAATAGGTGAAAATAGTGCTGTTGGTGGAAATTTTATATTTGAATCAAAAGATGGTTTCGTTAGTATTGGAAAAAATTGTTGGATTGGTCAAAGCAATTTTATTTGTAATACAGAAATTGTAATTGAAGATAATGTAGTGATCGCATTTGGCAGTACATTTTATACTCATAACAGCCATAGCTTAAATTATTTAAATAGGCAAGAAGATATAGAAAAACATATTACAGAAATGAAAAGTGGTGGAAATCCAATGGCTATAAAAGATTGGACAGATGTTATATCTAAACCTATTAGAATTTGCAAAAATGCATGGGTTGGTATGAATTGTATAATTCTAAAAGGCGTTACCATAGGCGAAGGAGCCATAGTTGGAGCTGGAAGTGTTGTTGCAAAAGATGTTCCTGCTTGGAGTGTTGTTGTTGGAAATCCGGCAAGAGTTGTAAAAATGTTGGAAAGCAAATGATGGTTGCAGTTTTATTTATAATATTCAATAAACCGAAAACTACACAAGTAGTTTTTGAAGCCATTCGTTTGGCAAAACCAACAAGGTTATACATTGCCGCAGACGGACCAAGAGAAAATAAACGTGGAGAAAAAGAACTTTGTGAACAGACAAGGAAAATAGTTCAAAATGTAGATTGGCCGTGCGAAGTAAAAACTTTGTTTCAAAAGGAAAACCTGGGTTGCGGCAAAGGTCCTAGCCATGCTATTTCTTGGTTCTTTGAAAACGAAGAAATGGGTATCATATTAGAAGACGATTGCCTGCCTCATCAAAGTTTTTTTAAATATTGCGAAGAACTTTTGGAAAAATATAAAAATAATGAAAAGATTGGCATAATCAGTGGAAATAATTATCAAAGAGGCCAAAAAATAGGAGATTTTAGTTATTATTTCTCTGATATTACGAATACGTGGGGATGGGCTACTTGGGCTAGATGCTGGAATGATTTTAAGCTAAATGCAAATGAATTGGCTGATAACCTTGTATTAAATGAGATAAAAAAGCGATTTCTAGAAAAGAAATTTAATAATTTTTGGATAAAAATTTATAAGAAAATGAAAAAGTCCCAAATTGACATTTGGGATTATCAATTTTATTTTTCCCAAATTACAAAAAATAGAATTTTTATAGATCCAAATGTGAATTTGGTCTCTAATATTGGCTATAATGATATAAATGCAACACATACATTTGACAAATATAGTCCTCTTGCGAATATTCCAGTTCAAGCGATGGAATTTCCTTTGAAACATCCAGTGGAAATTTCAACAAATCACGAAGCGGATAAATTCATTCTTGACAATTTTTATTTGAAAGGACCTTTATTTAAAAGAATTGTGAATAAAATTAGGAGAATTTTTAATGCCATTACCATAGGCGAAGGAACCATAAGTTGCAAAAATGTTGGAGAGTAAATGATGGTTGCAGTTTTATTTATGATATTCAATAGACCAAAAACCACACAAGTAGTTTTTGAAGCTATTCGTTTGGCAAAACCAACAAGGTTATACATTACCGCAGACGGACCAAGAGAAAATAGAATTGGAGAAAAAGAACTTTGTGAACAGACAAGGAAAATAGTTCAAAATGTAGATTGGCCGTGCGAGGTTAAGACTTTATTTCGTAAGAACAATTTGGGTTGCGGCAAAGCTGTTAGCCATGCTATTTCTTGGTTCTTTGAAAACGAAGAAATGGGTATCATATTAGAAGACGATTGTTTGCCTCATCAAAGTTTTTTTAAATATTGCGAAGAGCTTTTGGAAAAATATAAAAACAATGATAGAATTGGTATAATCAGCGGAAATAATCTTCAAAAAAAACGAAAGATGGGAGGTTTTAGTTATTATTTCTCTGATTTTGCGAATATATGGGGATGGGCTACTTGGGCTAGAAGCTGGAATGATTTTAAGTTGAATGTAAATGAATTGGAGGAGAACCTTGTATTAAATGAAATAATAAAACGATTTCCAAAAAAGAAATTTAATAGTTATTGGATAGAAATATATGAGAAAATGAAAAAAAATGAAATTGATTCTTGGGCTTATCCATTTTATTTTTCTCAGATTGCAAAAGATAGAGTATTTATAAATCCAAATGTGAATTTGGTTTCTAATATTGGCTTTGGTGATAACGCCACACACACAACTAGTTACCTTGGAGAAAATATTCCTGTTCAAGCAATGAAATTCCCTTTGAAACATCCAAGGAAAATTTTAACAAGCCACAAAGCGGATAAATTAGTGTTTAACAACTATTATGTTATAAAAATATCTTTATTTAAGAGAATTGTAAATAAAATTCGGAGAATTGGGGGTAAAATTCGGAGAATTTTTAATAGGTAAAGCCCATTTTTCTTTTAACACTACCACAGCATTTATACCGTAATCCTCTACTCCAAGCTCTCTTAAAACCAATCTAGATGTATAAAGGCTAATGCACATTGTAACTATCTGCCTAAAATACAAGGCAAGAGTATTTTTTAAAATTCGTTTATTGTCCAAGATATTTGGCATTGAGCTTAAAAATATAGAAAAATGCTTAATTGAACGTATTAACGTAGGTAATGATAGGTCTTGGATAGTCATTTTTTAAAATACTATATTTAACGCATGTTTAAAGCTATATTGCAGAAATTCAAGAAATTGGTCAAAAATGTATTGCCATATTATTTGGTTAAAAAGTATCAGGCTCGTAATGGAACTGATGCATGGAAAGAAAAGAACGTTCATAATGTTTTGCGTGAAAATATATTGCAAAAATTCAAGAAATTGGTCAAAAATGTATTGCCATATTATTTGGTTAAAAAGTATCAGGCTAGTAATAGAACTGAAACATGGAATTTGCGCGAAGATATATTGCGCAAAAATATATTATATGATTTCCAATGTAAAACGAATTTGGATCCTGCTAAAATAAATACGCTGTTTCAGGCTGCTAGGCAGAAAAATCTTTGCTTTTCTGCTCAAGCTGCCCAAGATATTATCGCATATTTGTTTTTCAAGGGAAAAAACGAAGGATTTTACATTGATATCGGAGCCAAAGATGGAGTTAGCGGAAGTACAACTTTTTGGGCAGAACAAGCTGGCTGGAAAGGAATCTGTGTAGAACCGCAAAAATCTACTTTTGAAAAAATGAAAAAAGTCAGAAAGTGCTCATTGTATAACTGTGCTGTTTCAAACAAATCACAAGAAAACGTAGAGTTTATTACATTTCCCAATATAAATTTCCGGAGTGGATTGGCAGGTACTATGACTGAAAACCATATTATTGAAGCGAAAAAATTCAGCAATATGGAAAAAGATTTCGTTTCGACAAAAACATTCGGCGATATTATGGCTGATTTTGAGAATGTGAATTTTATTGATTTTCTTTCGATTGATACGGAAGGACACGAGATGCAAGTTTTGGAATCAATTGACTTTACGAAATTCAAATTCGGATTGATTACGATAGAAACACAAGACGGAAGTGATGTAGTTAGATATATTGAAAATAACGGTTACAAAAAATTTATGGTTGCTGGAAGTGATTGCCTATTTGTGCCAAAAGATTATGATATTCCCATCAGTTGCGCAATTTATCCGTTTGAAATCGAACCAAACAAATACATGGAATTGATGAAAAATATCTTAAAAACAATAAATATTAAACCAACAGACAATTTAACCGCTTCTGATTTTGTTTGGCTGCATTGGTTTGAAAACGAATCAATTTTTGGAGATTTACGGCAGAAAATTGATTTCTTGAAAAAATCCAAAGAAACCGGACAAAAAATTATTTGGAACGTTCATAATAAGCAGCCACACGAAAATACAAACCCAGAACAAGTTAAAAATTTAATGAAATTATTGGCTCAATCTGCGTATAAAATCATAATCCATTCAAAAATGACTACGCAAGTGTTGAGAGAACTTTGCGAAAACGATGAAAAAATTCTGCGAAAAATAATTTTTGTTCCTCATCCGCATTATGCAGGAGCTTATGGGAATTTACAGCCGAAAAATACACTTTTAAATGACAAATTAAAAATTTTGTTTTTCGGACACATAAGACTGTATAAAAATATAGAACTTCTGATTAAGGTTTTTAATGATTTGGATTTTGATGACTTTGAATTGAATATTTGCGGAAATTGCAGTAATGAAAATTACAAGCAAAATTTACTGAATTTAATTAAAACTGATAAAATCAAAAGCGATTTCAGATTCATCACAGACAACGAAGTGGTGAAGCTTTTGGCACAAAACCATATTTTGCTTCTGCCGTATTCTCTCGAAAGTTCTCTGAACAGCGGGGCGACCATTTTAGCGTTTTCATACTCACGAAGCGTAATTTCTTCACAAACTGGAACGCTTGATGATATTGAAGACAAATCTCTGTTTTTTATGTATGATTACAAAACACCCGAAGAACACGAGCAGAAATTAAAAGAAATATTGACGCAAATTCATGAAGAATATCACGGAAAATATGATGAACTCTTGAAATTGGGTGAAAAGTGCAGAGAAAATGTACTTGAAAACAATTCATATCTGAAAACAGCGCAAGCACTAGCTGAAGTTTTTGATGTTAAAGCGGCGATAGACGATTTGCGAAGAGACGTTTTGACAAATTTTCAAAATAGTGTTACGCTTTCTCCTCAAAGAATATCCGAACTTTTTGCAATGGCGCAAAAACAAAATTTGCGTTTTCCCGCCCAAACGGCTCAAGATATTATGGCATATCTGTTTTTTGAGGGAAAAATAGACGGATTTTATATCGAAATCGCAACTGACGACAAAATTAACGCAAGCGCGGTTTCGTGGGCAAAGCAAATCGGCTGGAAAGGTATTCAAACCGAACCGCAAGAAATTTTGACAAAAACGTTCGGCGACATAATGAAATATTTCTCAGAAGTAAAATATATTGATTTTTTGAGTATTGACGCACAAGGAAGCGAAACGCAGGTTCTGGAATTGATTGATTTTGCGAAATTCAAATTCGGCTTAATTACAATAGAAACCCAAGACGTAAGCGACGTAGTTAAATATATAGAAAAAAATGGCTACAAAAAACTTATGACCGCTGGAAGCGTTGTTCTTTTTGTACCTATAGGTGTACAAACAAAAAAATCGCCGCAATATCGCAAAGAACAAACGCTGGTAAGCGTTATTTGTTTGGCGTATAACCACGAAAAATTTATACGCAAATGCCTTGAAGGGTTTATTATGCAAAAAACCGACTTCGCTTTTCAAGTTATTGTACACGAAGACGCTTCGACTGATAAAACCGCCGATATTATTAGAGAATACCAAGAAAAATATCCCGAAATTATTATACCGATATTTCAAAGCGAAAACCAGTACTCAAAAGGACATTGTGGAAATATGACGGAAAAAATATGCTCGAATATTATCGGGAAATATACCGCTTTCTGCGAAGGAGACGATTGTTGGACAGACGAATATAAACTGCAAAAACAGGCGGATTTTTTGGAAAGCCATCCGGAGTTTTCTATGTGTAGCGGCGGGTATTATAGAAACAATATAATTGACCATAAACTTAAAGAGCAATCCGTATTTGTTAGTGAAAATCCTATAGGATTGGTGTATGATTATAAAATCGCTATTGAAACTTGGTGTCGTTATACGTACACATTAACTACTATGTATAAAACCGATATAATTTTGGAGTTTTACAAATCGTTTAGTAAAAACTTCAAATTTGCAAGAGACCTGTACTTAGTGTATTTTGCATTACGGCAGGGACATGGTTATTATTTCTCGCAACAATTAGCGTCTTATACGGTACATACCGGCGGAGTTTGGAGTGGGTTAGACGATTTTGAAAAAATAAAAACAAATCAAAATTTATACAAAGAACTCTGGGAATATACCAAAGACAATGTTTTTGTAGAAAAACTCATTAATTTTACTATTTCTTTATTAAAAAATTTTTGGCGTTTGTCAATTGAAGAACGAAAAGAATTGCTTGACGATGTGAAAAAATTAAATTTGCAGGTTCCCTTCCCGTGGAATATCTTGAACAAATTTCTCACTTCTCCCCTGCTTGCTTTTCTAAACAAATCGCAACCACTATAGCCCAAGACGCCACAGTTGCAATGGCAACCTGCCCTACAAGGTTCTGCTGGGGAATTCCAAAACACAACGTATTGTTTGCATGCATTTAAATCAAGAATAAAAATGAGATTTCGGGTAAATTTCGCATATAATTCCCTAAATTAACTATCTTACTAGAGAAATGCAATTCACTCGTAAACACATAATCTTTTCCCTGATTTGGAAATACCTTGAGCAATGCAGTGGGCAAGCTGTTCAATTTGTTATAAGCATTATTCTAGCAAGATTGCTCATGCCAGAGGATTTTGGTATAGCTGTACTTATTACAATGTTCTTTTCCATAGCAAATCTTTTTATTGCTGCTGGTTTAAATACTGCATTGATACAAAAAAAAGATGCTGATGAATTGGATTTTTCCACTGTTTTTTGGTTGAGTTTAAGTATTGCTTTTTTTATTTATGTTATTTTATTTTTTGCAGCTCCGTTGATTGCCAGTTTTTATGAAAAAGATATCTTGATTCCAATTATTCGAATTTCAGGTGTTAGTCTTTTTATATCTGTATTTAGCTCAATGCAGGCAGTTGTGGTAGCTAAAAATTTACTGTTTAAAAAAATGTTTTACAGAAGTTTTGTTGTTTCTATTCCAACTGGAATTTTTGGCATATCTTTAGCGTACAACGGTTTTGGTGTGTGGTCGCTTGTTTGGCAAAGTTTGTTTGGTTCTATTTTAATATATATTTTTATGCAATCTGTTGTGAAATGGAAACCTACTTTTGAGTTTTCCATTGTAAGAGCGAGAAAACTCTTCAACTTTGGTTACAAGCTTCTGCTTTCTAGTTTGTTGGACTCCATATACAATAACTCGGTTAATTTGCTCATTGGTAAATTCTTTTCTCCCGTTATGCTCGCTTTCTACAATAGGGGGGAACAGTTCCCAAAATTTATAATGGTAAATGTGAATTCCTCCATAGGCGCAGTTTTATTCCCTGTCTTAGCGAATGTCCAAAATGATATCTGGCAATTCAAGCATAAAATGAGAAAAAGCATAAAATGCTCGTGCTTTGCGATATTCCCATTAATGGCACTTTTGGCAAGCTCCGCAACTCCAACAGTTGAATTTGTGCTAGGTGAAAAATGGTTACCTTGCGTTATATTTTTGCAGATAAATTGCTTCATATTCGCTCTTTGGCCATTGCATACGACAAGCATCATGGCAATGAATTCGCTTGGCAAGAGTGATATATTTCTGAAGCGAACAATAGTGATAGAAATAGTCAATGTTTTTGGGCTTGTTATTACGCTTTATATTTTTGGTTCACCTATTGCCATAGTTGTTGGTCATGCCATAATTTCGTTGATAGTTTGCTTTTTTATAAACTTTTTGTTGAATAGACGTTTGCTGAATTATGAATATTATGAGCAGATCCAAGATATTATCCCTTCATTCGTTTTGTCGCTTGTTTGCGGTTTGGCAGTTTTTCCAATTTCTTGCCTAGCAA
>Ga0268262_10006903_pt1 | contig 10739 bp, 10 predicted proteins | sample TergutNc150P3_FD_190354 | JGI IMG/M metagenome (GOLD analysis project Ga0268262, IMG submission 190354) | Nasutitermes corniger P3 segment gut microbial community from laboratory colony in Florida, USA - Nc150 P3 (SPAdes) (version 2) | ecosystem: Host-associated > Arthropoda: Insects >...
GTCTCCGATTTAAGGTATTCTTCCATACTGCCGAAAAAAAGCTGCTGTTTCTGCAAATGCAATACCTTTGCCGCGCAGGAGGCGGCCTCAATGTCATGTGAAGCCATTATTATTGTCATTCCTTTTTCACGGTTGATTTGCGCGAGGAGTCTGTACAGTTCCGCGCTTATCAAGGGGTCTAATCCCGCAAAAGGTTCGTCCAGCACGAGAATTTTCTCCGCCGCGGCAAGGGAACGCGCAAGCAAAACACGCCGCTGCTGCCCGCCTGAAAGCTCCCTAAAGCAACGGTCTTTCAGATCTTGAATACCGAGCAGCAGCAAGTTTTCTTCCGCCTTTCGCTTGTCCGCTTGCCGGTAAAAAGGTAAAAATCCATACTTTCCGGCGTTTCCCGACAGAACGATTTCAAACACGCCCGCGGGGAAGTCTTGTTTCGCCGCGGCCTGCTGTGAGAGGTAGCCTGTTTTGCGCGGCGTAAACTCAGGGGAAAAGGTGATCGATCCCTCCATTGGAGGTATCAGCCGCAGCAGACCTTTGATCAATGTGGATTTGCCAGAGCCGTTTTCCCCGGCAATCAGGAGAAAATCTCCGGACTGTACTGAAAATTTTAGACCGGAGATCGTAATATGTCCGTCATACCCAAGTGAAAGGTTTTGGCAGTTCAGCTGTATCAACGCAGCGCCTCACGCAAATTCTCAACATTTTTGCGCATAAAATCAAGATAGCCAAGTCCCGCGTCAAAATCACGTTTGGAAACATTATGGCAGGCGTGAAGTAGAAGTTTTTTTGCCCCTGTTTCTCCGCTAATGGCGTCCGCCATACGCTCGTTGGAAAGCTCGATGTGGAACACCACGGGTATTTTTTCAGCCTTGATCTTGTTGATTAAAAAAGCAACGGTTGCCGCGCTTGGCTCGGTTTCGGTGGAACAGCCGGGGAAAGCGGCGTAATAATTCAGCCTGTAAGCGTCGGCGAAGTAGCGAAAGGGAAAACGGTCGGCGAAAACGACGGTGTTCCGTCTTGCGCCGGCAATAACTTCCCTAAAGGCATTGTCAAGTTCAGCCAGTTTGTTAATGCAGACAAGGCGGTTTTCATTGTAAAAATCAGCGTTTGCGGGATCGGCCTCACAGAGTAATTCCGTTATTGCGTTGACGATCAGCATGGCATTTATGGGAGAAGTCCAGACGTGTTCGTCATAGGCGGCTTCTTCTCCTTTTTCTTCCTCCATGCCCTCAACGATTTCTTCTTCAACCGTTTCAACGGTTTCGAGCATGGCAAGAATTTTCATGTTGCCGGTGTTCATGGATTCAAGAATCCTGTCAACCCACGAGTCACTTTCACCGCCTATATATATAAATATGTCGCTGTTCTGAACGGTGATAATATCCTTCGGCGATGGTTCAAAGGAATGGCTTTCCGCCCCGGGCGGCAGCAGTAATTTCAGGTTTACCTTGTCCTTCGCCACTGTTCGTACAAAATCGTATGCCGGAAAAACCGTTACGGTTACGTTGATCTTACCGTTTGCGCTGCGTACCGCGTTTTTTTTGGGTTTACAGCCGCTGATGCCGAAAAGGATAACGGCTGCCGTTATCAGCATCAGAAATATTTTTTTCAAATGTCCTCCGTTAAAATGAAAAAATACCATTTATGCAAAGATTTTTCAAGTTTGTACCCTTGTCATTTCCCTGTAATCATTGTATCTTATCCTTGCCCCTGCCAGGAACCATGCGAGCAGGCGCCGCCCAACCCTGCCAGGTCCGGAAGGAAGCAACAGTAAGCGGAGGCCTGCTGCGCCGTGACAATCCTGGCAAGGGCGTTTTATTTTTTAAATTAGTTTTACGAATTTGCTTGACAGAAAATAAAAAAGGGGATAGTATTTATTTGGGAGGACAAAATTATGCCAGCAAAAACGACCGCAAAGAAGACAGCAGCGAAGAAAACCACAACAAAAGCAAAAGCAAAAAAGACAACGAAGAAGTAAGGTGAAAACGTTATCGGTCTGTGTATGGCGCTGCCGTCGCAGACCGATAGCATCTGCCCCCCCGTCAATGAGCTCTATACTTACAAACAACAACTCTATTCCTTATGTGTGCAGGACTTGTCCTGCGGTATTATACTCTTTATACTTAAAACATGGCAGATTTTACGGTCCCGGCTTATGAAGTAACCGCCACAAAACGGCGTCCCAAAACTTTTGACGAACTTGCGGGGCAGGAATTTGTGGTTTCCACACTTAAAAACTCCCTTAAAAATGGGAGCATTGCCCATGCCTACCTGTTTTCAGGACCGCGAGGCTGCGGCAAAACCAGCGCCGCCCGTATTCTGGCGCGGTCGCTGAACTGCGATTCACCTGTAGGCGGAAACCTGGGGGAACCTTGTGGACATTGCGATAATTGCAGGTCAATCGCCGCCGGCTCAAACATGGACGTTATAGAAATTGACGGCGCGTCCAATACAGGCGTCAACGATGTCAGGCAGATTAAGGACGAAGTGCTTTTTCCCCCCCAGTCCGGGCGCTACAAAGTTTACATCATTGACGAAGTACACATGCTTACCACCAACGCGTTTAACGCGCTCCTTAAAACAATAGAGGAGCCGCCGCCTTATGTAATATTTATTTTTGCGACGACTGAGATACACAAGGTTCCCGCAACCATAAAAAGCCGTTGTCAGCAGTTTAGTTTCAGGCTTATTCCCATTGAGACAATTCAGGGCTTGTTGAAAAAAATATGCGATGAAATGGGAATAAAAGCGGATGATAACGCTCTTTTCTGGATCGCAAGAGAATCTACGGGCAGCTTGAGGGACGCATTCACTCTTTTTGATCAGGTTGTCTCCTTTTCAGGAGGGCATATAAACGAAAGCCTGATCCGCGAAAAGCTTGGCCTTGCCGGTCTGGAAAAAATCAATTCCCTTGCCGAAACCTGCGCCGCCAATGACATAGCCGGAGCTCTTTCCCAGGTCGACGCAATTATTGGCTCGGGCGTAGCCATTGAGCAGCTTATTATCGATCTTGCCGGATATTACCGCAGCCTTATGCTTTTGAAAAACGGCATTACCCGTGAATCCCTTCTTGGTAACAACCCGAATCAATTTTCCGCAAAAGTTCTGGAGACGCTTGACTGGATACGTCTGGAACAAGCCATAGAAATACTTCTTGACTGTTACCGGGATATGCGGTATTCGGTTTCGCCTCGTTATGAGTTTGAGCTTGCGGTTTCAAAATTATCATGGCTTAACAAATGGATTTCCCCTATGGAGTTAAAGGCCTCTCTGGACAGGGCGCAAAGCGCCATGAAGGGACAAGCCGTCCCCGCGGGGACGTTAAGCGGCGGTACTTTTGCCCAGGATAAGCCCCCCACGCCGAAACAAATACCGCAGAATAGCCCTGTATCTAAAGAAGGGAATTCGTTGTCGGATGAATTGCGGCGGATGATGGCGGCAAAAGCCAAACCCATACAGCCAGCGGTATCGCAGCCGTCGGCGGCACAGCCGCCGACTACAGCCGACAACGAAGCCGCGGCACAGCCGGATGACGAACCTCAACCGAGCCCGCAGGGCGAAGGTTCCCCTCTTGACGATGATGAACCTGTTTGGAGGATGGAGCCGCAAAACAACGCGGCCGCGGCCAATGAAGCCGTCGCCGAATCACCTGTGGATCGGGTACTTAGGATAATTCCCGGCACTGTTCTTAATTAAATTAAGGAAATTATGGAAATCAATCCTTTTGACTTATTGAAAAACGCCCAAAAAATACAGGAACAAATGGGTTCGTTCCAGGAAAAACTGGCTGCAATCAGCGCGACAGGATCTTCGGGCGGCGGTATGGTGGAGATCGACCTTAACGGTAAATTTGAAGTGACAGCGGTGCGTATTTCTCCTGCGCTTATGGAAAGCGGCGACACAGAAATGCTTCAGGATCTGATAACCGCGGCGTTTTCCAATGGTCATGATAATATTAAGGAAACTCTGAATCGGGAAATCGGAGCGCTGGCAGGCGGCTTTGGCATTCCGGGTCTTTCCGGTTTGATGGGAGCTTCATGACCGATACGAAAGAACCAATGGTTCTAGACAGACTCATCGCGTTGTTTTCAAAACTCCCCGGTATAGGCAAAAAAAGCGCGTCCAGAATGGTTTATCACATTCTTGAAAACGATAACGCCTACGCCCGTACTCTGGCCGACGCGCTTGCCTCTCTGCACAGCGTAATCCGCCGCTGCGGTATTTGCGGCGGTTTTACCGAAACTGACCCTTGCCCTGTCTGCTCTGATACCAGCCGCGATCATTCGCTTATTTGCGTGGTTGAGCGCGCCCAGGATCTCCATATAATAGAAGAATCCCGCGAATTTCATGGAGTTTTTCATGTTTTGGGCGGTCTTATCGCGCCGCTGGAAGGAATTGGTCCGGGTGATCTAACCATTGGGAAATTGATTTCGCGGCTTAAAAACCAAAATATAAAGGAAATTATACTTGCGCTCAATCCCACCGTAGAAGGCGATACAACAGCCCTGTATCTGCAAAAAATGCTGAAAGAATTTCCTGTTGAGGTAACCCGTCTGGCTTCCGGCATGCCTGTGGGAGGTGATCTTGAGTATACCGACCGCTTGACCATTTCACGGAGTTTCAGGGGCCGGGTTAAGATGTAGTGTACTTCTAAAAAACTTATTTTAGGTTTTTTAGAGGTACAAATAAATTTCAAATAAAATACTATTGACAAATTAATAAAAAAAATATATTATTTAATAAAATCTATTATTAAGGATGTATCCATGCCAAAGAACATTAAAACCCCGGGAACCGAATTAAAGGTCTTGTTGAAAAAACACGGCCTTAACTGCAACAGGCTTGCGAAAGCAATTAACATGAGCAACGCAATGGTGCGGCTTCTGGTTCTCGACAAATCCCCCGTCTCAATTGCGGCGGCCTTTCGTCTTGCAAAATTTTTCAAGACTCAGGCTAAATACTGGCTCAATCTCCAATTGGAGTACGATCTGGCCAAAGCCGCGAAAGACAAAAAACTTGCCAGAGAGATTGGTGGTATAACCGATGTCAGCAAGTATTCTTTTGTGCGGAAACCTCACGCTTCAAGAAAAGCAAAGAGAAAAACCGGAAAGAAGAAAATAACGCTTGCCGGCAAACGCAGAGCGGCAAGAAAAGTCCCCGGCGCAAAACCGGCGCGCAGGGCACGCAGAAAGTAATTTAGCTAAGTAACAGTAGGTGCCTTTCCTCGTCTAACATTGGGACGGGGCAGGGTATTAGTTCCCATCGTATGGTTTGATTTGACGGTTCAAGTTCCGCCATTTCCGCTTCGACCTTGCTCCGCCGTCCTTTGTACGCGGCCAATACCCCCTCGTCTGCACAAAGCCTGAAGAGTTTTTTCAGGATTTTTGGTTCCAGGGGCTTGAAAGCCCGGAATGTCACCATCGTAAAACGATGGGGTTTAACTTTTTCCATTTCTTGTTCTTCCACTGAAACATTGGAAAGCCTATTGTGGCTTTTGACCATTAAGGCCAGGGTATTTCTCAGAAATCCCGACCTTCGGCCTTTCCTTTCAATTAAGGTAAATTCACTGTCAGGCAGCGCTATAGCAAGGGGAATACCCGGCAATCCTGCCCCTGACCCGACATCGGCAATACGGCTGAGATTGCATTTGCGGGAGATAATCCCCAGCGGCGCAAGCGAATCAAGTACGTGCCTTATGACCAGTTCTTTTGGATCGTTGGTTCCCACAAGGCTTAAAACAGGGTTATGCGTCATGATTTCTGTGAGATAGCCGTCAAGCAGAGTGATAATCTCATCACGGCGGGGCGCGATAATATTTTCAATGGCGGAATCGTTTTGGCAGAGTGACAGAAGCCCCCTTGCAAGAAGATCGTTTATCCGGTTCACTTTTTGCCCATCTTTTTGAAAGCGTCCGCAAAGGGGTTGTACATAGTGCCGTCATCATCTTTGCGGGAATGGGGAGTAGGGAGTGGGGATTGGGGAGTGTGTTGTTCGTGAGCTGGGCGTGTTGGGAACTCTCTTTGCTTTTTAACTTCTTTCCCGACTCCCGACTCCCGACTCCCGACTCCCGATTTCCTCGAAAGCCCAATCCGCCGCCGTTCCGCGTCCAGGCTGACAATTCTGAACTCCATTACATCCCCGACCTTTACCGCAGCCAATGGATCTTTTACAAAGTGGTCGCTCATTTCGGAAATATGCACCAGCGCGGTTTCTTTAAGTCCAAGATCAACAAAAGCGCCGAAATCAACGACATTCTTTATCTTTCCTGTAATCATCATACCTTCGTGGAGGTCTTCAAATGTTACCACGCCTTTTCGCATAATGGGTTTCGGATAACTTTCGCGGGGATCACGGTTTGGTTTTTTCAATTCTTCGGCAATGTCCCTTATGGTGGTTTCGCCCACGCTGTATTTTTCTTTGAGTGTTGTTACGGTATTTGAGCCAAGGCCCGCGGTGGCGGTAGAGGTGCCGTCGGTCAGAGCATTGCGTATCTCTCTCGCAACCGGGTAATTTTCCGGGTGAACCCAGGTATTGTCCAAAGGCTCGGCGCTTTCGGGGATTTTAAGGAAACCGGCACACTGTTCAAAACTCTTCGGCCCCATGCCCGGAACCGATGTAAGTTCCGCCCTGCTTGCGATACGCCCTTTCTCATCGCGGTATTTAACTATTTTCCTGGCAAGAGAGCTGTTGATCCCGGAGACGTATTTTAAAAGCGAGGCGCTCGCGGTGTTAAGGTTGACGCCAACATTGTTCACCACCGATGAGACAACCTCATCCAGTGTATCGGAGAGTTTTTTCTGGTTTACATCGTGCTGGTAAAGCCCGACGCCAATGGATTTGGGATCGATTTTTACCAACTCCGCAAGCGGGTCCTGCAAACGCCGTCCTATGGAAATCGCCCCCCTGATGGTAAGATCAAGATCGGGAAATTCCTCGCGGGCAATGTCGCTTGCCGAGTATACCGAAGCCCCATCCTCGTCAACTATGGTATACAATACCTCAAGATTGCTATCCGCAATTAAAGAGGTGACGATCTCCTGAACTTCGCGGGTACCGGTTCCGTTTCCAACGGCAATAAGTTGTATGTCGTAAAGCCGGATACCCTCAAGAAGCGCTTTTTTTGCTTCCTCGGCTTTATGGTTATAGATAACGATACTTGCAAGGTATTTCCCCGTATCGTCAAGGAAGGCGCATTTGGTTCCGGTGCGTATGCCCGGGTCAATACCCAATACACGCGTTCCTTTTATCGGCTGCTGGAGCAGCAGGTTTTTCAAATTTTCGCTGAAAACGCCGATGCCATGATCGTCCGCGGCGTCGCTCTGATCTCCCCGTATCTCGCGGATCAGCGCGGGAGACAAAAGCCGTTTGAGGCCATCTTCAATGGCTGTCTTATGGTAATCATTATGCAGAGTGTATTTTTGCTGAAGCATACGCACGGCGGTGTCCTCGTCAATATCAATGGTTACGTCTAACGCCTCCTCTCGCTCGCCGCGGTTAATGGCCAGGACGCGGTGGGCTTTGATTGCGGAAAGTGATTCGGTGTAATCCCAGTACATCTGGTAGACGCTGGTCTTTCTCGCTTTCTCATCGCCCTTGCCCTCTTTGCCCGATCCTTTTATTATGATTCTGCCGTCTTTAATATAGAAAGATTTAATCTGCGCGCGATTTTCCGGTTTCTGTGATACCGCTTCGGCGATAATGTCCATTGCTCCCTGCAAGGCGTCTTCGACAGAGGCGACAACAAGTTCTGGGGCTATCTCAGCGCCGGAGGGCGTTACAAATTCTGCGGCTTTTGTCAACAAGGGCGCGGTTTCCAGTTCCAGCATCGCGTCGGCAAGCGGCTGTAAGCCTTTTTCAACGGCAATCATTCCCCTGGTTTTTTTCTTCCGCTTGTAAGGTGCGTAAATATCCTCAAGCTCTCCGAGGGTCGCAGCCGTTTTAATATTATTGTACAGGGCCTCGGTTAATTTTCCCTGTTCAAAAATAAGCCGGATAATATCAATACGGCGGTTTTCCAGGTTCTTACCGCTGTTGTATTTATGCTCAATGTCCCTGACCTGTATCTCGTCAAGCCCGCCGGTTTTTTCTTTGCGGTAACGCGCGATAAAGGGAACCGTACAATCCTCGGCGAATAGTTCGACAACCGCCAAAACCTGGGCTTCGCCTGTTCCCAGGGTTTGGGCAATACCCTTGACCAGTTGTTTTTCATCAATGGCAAGGGCTTTGATAAATTCTTCCGTAAATTCCATATATTGCTATTTTATCGAAGAGGGGGACGTTGGGGAAGACACAAAATAAAAAATCGAATAGTATATCAATATGAGTGAAGGCAATATTGTGAATAAAACTTACCCCAGTATTAAAAATGCGATATTTTTGTGCCTTTTACTGTTGGGACTTCATATAGCAGCAGGAATAGCGCTATGGATAATTAATTTTATATCGGGAATTGGCACAGAATCCATTTTATATGAAGCAGGGATAATTCTTATAAATTTATTGCCTTCTATTTTTGTTATTTATATCGGATATAAAAAGTCCCATAAAAAATTCGATAAAATATTTGTGTTTAACAATGTATCATCGAATCTTTGGATCGCAACAACTGTATTTATGTGTGGATTTGTAATCTTGTCTTCGGAAATAAATAATTTATTGGAATATTTTTTACCGATGCCAGGATATTTACAGGAAATATTTGAAACAGTGTTGAGTAATAAATATATTATTATATCGGTAGTGTCTGTCGGTATAATACCGGCATTTGTTGAGGAAATGTTATTCAGAGGAATAATCCTTAATGGTTTCAAAGAAAATTATTCCCATAAAAAAGCTATAATAATTAGTTCCCTGTTATTTGGAATTGTCCATTTAAATCCCTGGCAATTTGTAGCAGCATTCATCATGGGAATGGTTTCCGCATGGGTATGTTTAAAAATAAAGGCTCTGACGCTAAGTATATATATGCACTTGTTTAATAATACAGCGGCTGTTCTTGTAATGAAATCCAGGGATATCGTGCTTATTAAAGGTTTTAATACGGAGCCTTCCGAACAAACATTTCAGCCCTTATGGTTTGATGCTTTTGGAATAATGCTTGTGGCTATAGGAATAATATTATTTCTTAGGGAAATTGAGGAAAATTAAAACGATGGTAAATCTATGGCAAAAATACTGATATGCGACGATGAACCCGGTTTGCGCGCTGTTATAAAAAGATACGCGCAGTTTGACGGGCATGAAACTGCGGAGGCGGGTAACGGTATCGAAGCGGTAGAAGCCTGCAAAAAAGAGCAGTTTGACATTGTTATTATGGACATTATGATGCCGGAATTAGATGGTTTCTCGGCAGTCAAAGAAATACGAAAAAATTCCGACGTGCCTATTATCATGCTCTCAGCCAGGGGTGAAGAATATGACAAGGTTTTAGGTTTTGAGTATGGGGTAGACGATTATGTTGTAAAACCTTTTTCTTCCAAAGAAATAATGTTAAGGATAACCGCCATACTCAGGCGAAAAGCCTCGGCGGTTCCCGGTAACGGCAGTCATGAAATATTCACAAAAGACGGATTTTCAGCCGACATGACGGCCTATAAAATTTTAATTAACGGCAAACAAGTTGAATTGGCCCCAAAATTATACGATTTGCTGTTTTTTTTAATAAGGAACAAGAATACCGCTATACCCCGCGAAAAAATTTTAACTGAGGTATGGGGCTATAAAAACATTGACGATGTAAGAACGCTTGATACGCACATGAAACTGCTGCGAAAAGCAATGGGACCATACGCGAGGTTAATTACAACCTTGCGAGGGCATGGTTATAGATTCGAGGAGTAATGAATAAATGAACTTAAATTACTTACGGTTAAAATGGAAGATTTTTACTTTTCTGCTGGGTTTTTGCTTCCTGTTGTTGATTGTTTTGTGGTTATTTCAAATCGTGTTTCTGGACGCTTTTTATAAAAAAATAAAAGTTACGGAAATAAGGCGCAGCGCGACTGAAATAATTAAAAATATAGAGAGTGAAAATATAAGCGAGATCATAACCGATGTTTCCGATAACAACAATATCATCGTAAATATTACCGATTTAAACGGAAGGAGGCTTCAGGGCGGGCTGACGAGAATTTTTCCGCCGGATAACAGGCGACGGGTTGAAGAAAACATAGCGTTAATTACAAAGGCGAGAAACAACGGCGGTGAGATTTACGAGTATATATCTTCTGCGCCGGAAGAACGTCCCAGAAATAACAGGGAGAATGAACCTCAACCGAGACCGCAGGGCGAAGGTTCTCCTCTTGAGAGAATAAGAGATGACAGTGACAGAACTCCGAACAGAAGACGGCTGCCAATTCAGTCCTTGATATATGTAAAAACAGCGAACAACAGGCAGGGCGAACAGTATGCCGTCATTATTCGCGCCGTTATATCGCCTGTGAACGCAACTGTAACGACGCTGCGCTATCAATTATACTATATATCCTGTATTATTTTATTTCTTTCTGTAATATTAGCGTTAATTATCGCAAAAAGAGTTTCCAAACCTATTGAGGAAATCAGCCAAAGCGCGATGAGGCTCGCCAACGGAGACTATGACACGCGTTTTACCGGAAAAGGATTCTATGAAATAATCGCCCTGTCCGACACATTGAATACGGCGGCCGTCGAATTAAGCCGGGTTGAAAGCCTTCGGCGTGAATTATTGGCTAATGTATCGCACGATTTGAGGACGCCGCTTT
>Ga0268262_10006904_pt1 | contig 10738 bp, 9 predicted proteins | sample TergutNc150P3_FD_190354 | JGI IMG/M metagenome (GOLD analysis project Ga0268262, IMG submission 190354) | Nasutitermes corniger P3 segment gut microbial community from laboratory colony in Florida, USA - Nc150 P3 (SPAdes) (version 2) | ecosystem: Host-associated > Arthropoda: Insects > Digestive...
CGGGGGATCCGACTTACCTGGTTATAAAGGAATCAGACAATATTTCGTATACCGTCGAAGCTTTTTTGGAATCATTAACTCTGGATTCCAGAATCGGCGAAGTTTCATCTCTGTATGAAAAATGGCGCGAGAATCCCGGCATCGATCCCAGGGCAAGGCTTAACCTGGCGGAGACATTCGCGGCGATGAAACAGTACAGCGTCGCGATGACTCAGCTTCACAAAGCCTGGGATACAAGCGGGCACAAAAAAACCCAGAGCGAATACCTTTTTGCTGGAAGGCTTGCCCAGGAATTGGGTATTTTGAACGAAGCGGAAAAATTTATAAGCGAGTGTTTTCAGGCGGATGTAGACAGCAATGAAGGAAAAGAAGCTCTGGTTGAAATGGCTAAAATCCTTTACGCGGGGGAACGTTTTAAAGAGCTCAAAAATTTCTGCGCCGAGTCGGTCAAGGTTAAGCCGGACGATCCGGTGCTGCTGAATCTTCAGGGACATGCTTTCTGGAACCTTGGTAATTACAAAAAAGCCGCCAAAGCCTACAGCGCCGCTTTTGAATGTGACAGGGAAAGCGGGATTTTCGCGAAAAACGCCGCAAACGCTTACGACGTGATGGGCAGTAAAAATGAAGCCATAAAAAAATACATTGAAGCGGGCAAGGTTTTTCTGCAAACAGGTAATTACAACGACCTGGGGCTCATCGTTCCCAAGCTGCTCTCGCTGGGCGAGGATAATTGGGAGGCGCGAAGCCTGGCGGGTAAGTGGGCTTTTGCCGTGGAAGACTGGCAAATGGCAAAAGAAGAATTCGCCCTGGCTGAAAGCCTGCGAAGCGCCATGCGGCCAAAACCGCGCAAAAACGGAGCCCAGGTTTTTCTTGAGGCCCTGCTGCTCATTATGGACGGAAAACGAAGGGAAGCCCTGCCACTTCTTGAGGAAGCGGCCGCATTGGAGAAAAATTATGCCCTCTTCCATTTCCGCCTGGCTGAAAACATTTTTCTTTTAAACGATGACTGCGACGATCCCCAAATGCTAAAGGAAATGGAAACAGCCCTGTCCCTTAGCCAGAAGGAAAATCTTTCGGACGAACGTCCGGAGGCAAATAACGCCGCAAAAGAAAACGAAGGCCTTTCCGGCTGGATACACAACTTCGCCGCCCAGGTTGCCATTAAAAAAGGAAATTTTGACGCGGCGGCAAAGCATCTTGAAAAAGCCACTTTAGTTTTGGGGGATGTTCCGGCGGTACGCGTAAACCAGGGCGTTTTGTTTTACCTGCAAGGCTCGCTGGATAAAGCCCTTGAAACCCTGGCAGCAGATAAGAAGGATGATCCTGAAGGAACCATGGCAAACTGCGCGGGGAATCTTCTGGTTACATCGGGCCGTTTTGAGGAAGCGGACGAAAAGTATCTCCAGGCGCTGAGCTGCCAAAGCGGCAATGTTGAGTACCTTTGCAACCGGGCATCCTGCCTTATGGAGATAAAACTATACGGAGAGGCTGACGATATTTTGACACGGGCTAACCTAAAAGCCCCAAACCCGGTATTGCTTGAAATGATAAGTTATGTAGCGGCTAAGAAAGGAGATTATCTCCGTGCGGAACAGGCTTGCAACACTGCGCTTAAGATGGATCCCAACCACGCTCCGTCGCTTATTTCGCTTGGATGGATATTCGCTGCCCAGGGCAAAAAAACAGAAGCCATCGAAATACTGAAGCGTTTGGATAAAATGAATCTTAATGACAGTTCCGCTAAAAACACAGAAGAATTCCGCTCGCATCTGCAGGAACTTTTCTACATGACTATTGAATGTGCGTCTTGCGCAAGGAACTGGATAGTTCCAAGAGAATGCAAGCCTGCCCCGACCATCCGGCTTCATGCCAAGCCTCCCGACGAATTGCCTGCCGGTTCCTGCCTGGAATGCGGAAAAACTTACTGTATTGGCTGCGCCAAGGAGCATCTGGATTCTTCAGGAAGATTCGTCTGCCCCACCTGCGGCCGGAAACTTAAGTTGATTAACGAAGGGCTAAAACAAATTATTCACAATTGGGCAATAAAAGACGGCCTGATTAAAAACAACCAATAACATTTATTATGAATGGAATTTGGATACTTCTGCTATTATTAATGGCCGCAACCATTCCGGCTATTCTGGTTTTTTTTTGGCTTAGATCCAGGAAGCCCTCAATTACCCTGCCGTGGTTTCTTTTATCACTTTCGGCAGGGATCATTTCTTTTATTGTAGCGGCAATGATCCAGACGCTTTTTGCTTTTAGCAGAAGAGAAGGGGTTTGGCCGGTATTATTCAATATTTTTATCCGTATAGCCATGATAGAAGAAGCAAGCCGGATTATCATTTTATTTTTTTTAAACAGAGCGGCTAAAAACCGCCGCAATAACATAGCCTTTGGCGCCACAATTGGCTTAATCGCCGGCCTGGGATTCGCTTTGATTGAAAGCGCCTTCTATGGGATAGCTAACATAAGCATTACCCTCCTTCGGATTTTTACCGCAGCACCCCTTCACGCGGCCTGCGGCATCAGGGCAGGCGCAGCGGTTTTTGCCGCCCCACAACACCCGGCTAAAGCTTTCTTTCTTTTCATTTCATCGGTTTTCATTCATGGGGCATACAATATAATGATTATTAATCCGGCAATTCCTTCTTTCCTGGCAATCCCCACAGCATTAATCGCATTTTTCGCTTCAATTTACTATTTATCTGAAAGCTCTTACGATACAAACACTTGACTGTTTTGTGCAAAACCAGCATATTAATATATACCATTCGACGCAGGATAGAGCAGTTGGCAGCTCGTCGGGCTCATAACCCGGAGGTCGTAGGTTCGAGTCCTACTCCTGCTAGAAAAAGCAGCATTCCATTTCATGGGATGCTGCTTTTTTTGTAGGACTCGAAGGGTTTACCTTTCTTTCGTTAGCACGTAATTATCGGCCAGGTTGCCTGTAATTGGCTTCCCTTTCATGTCCAACTGGATCAGCCTGTTTTCTTCTACCTTATAATAAGGAGACATATCCTTTACTCTCAGAGTAATGATGTTCCCTTTTTTATCCCAAGTAAATGAGCCTGTCGAATTAAACTGGTTATCAGGCCTGTCCAGGTATTCGTACTGCAATACAAAAGTCTCATCCTGGTTGAGCCTCAGACGGACATTGATACCCGACACGTCGGCCGCCGGAATTGTACCGGTATAAACACCAGCCCAATCAAGGCTGTTTTTTGAATTGTGAGTATCATTAATTTCCCGGGTTGAAAGGCAGGAAGCTAACCCAAAAATAACAAAGGCAACCATAAGCAAAATAACTATTGATTTTTTAATATTCATATTCACCTCTTTCTAAAATATATATAAACAACCCAATAAAAACAATGATGAGATTTTGTAGGATTATAATTTAATTGTTGGGTGCTTAACAAAAAATTGCCGCTGCCGAAAGGAGGAAACGGCAACGGCAAAACAAAACATGGAAGAGGTATGAAAAGAAAACTCTCGGTGTTTTTAAGCACCATACTTGCGCTTATTTGTATAACAATCCACCTATAAATGGGTTACAACTATATTGCTTTATTTTCTCCAATTAATTATACCAGACAAAAAAACTAAAAGTGTCATTTCCAACGATTAACTAACGGGCCGCTCAGCGAGTACCCTCTTAAGAACATTCATGTCGGCGCCGTTCGCTATTCCGTTTGGGGCAAGCTCTTCCATGCTGATATTCAGATCAAAAGGTCGCCGCGCCACATGCTCGGGGTAATGGGCGTCAGAAGAAGTAATCAATGGATAGCCCAGTGTATCCAGCGGCTGCCCGTTCAGCGTTGGCGGCAGTCTCGTACATTCAAGGGCAGTCCATTGCCCTTCAACGATGACCCCGAGCTGGCTGGTCATGGAAAAGGCCGGACGTTCCACATGGGCGGGAATAGCAATGCCGCCATATTCCCTTACTTTTGCCTCTATTGAATCGATACTTAATTCCAGGGGGTTCACAAGGTAGTATTCCACTTCCCCTTCAATATTGTCATCCTCGTCGACAAACACCTGGTCGCCTGTTTTGTCGGGATTGTTTAAAAAAGGCATAAGCAGGCTGTAGGCGTATTCGCTGAAATCAAGGCTTGCCTGGAGGCTGGTAAAAAGGCAGAGGACATGGATTTCCTCCTGGGTGGTAGCCTCCATGCCAAATATTGGAAGAATGCCGCAGGGGGGGCAGGCCTTCGCGAAAGCCGGGCAGTTAAGGCTGGAATTATGATCCGTTAAGGCAAGCACCCTGACCCCTCGGAGCGCCGCCAGATCCGCCAACACACGGGGAGAAAGATCCAGAGAACCGCAGGGAGACAGGCAGGAATGGTTATGAAAATCGGCCAGAAGGGACATAAAAAGAAACTGTAACTAGTTCCATTCCATATGAGGAGATTCTTTTGAGGCTAATAAATCCATGCGCCTAAGCCTGCGGGAAATATCCCTCGCAAGGTTCATCAATATGAAAGAGTATGTTTTTAAATCCGTCTCGTAAATTTCGCCAAGGGCATCAATGGAAAGGGTCATAACGCTGGTAGCGACTAAAGCTTTAACCGACGCTTCCGCCGGTTGGATATCCACAACCTCCATTTCGCCGAAAACAGCCCCCTCGTCAAGTTCCATTAGGATAAACCCGTTCTTTATCACCGCAACCCGGCCTTCAAGGATAAAACGGATCTTGCCAACATGGGTCCCTTCAATAATAATATCTGTTCCGGCCTCATAAACCTCATGTTCCATGAGGGGTAGAATGCTTTCTATCTCTTCTTTTTCAAGGCCGTCAAAAAGAGAATAGTTGCTTAAAACAGATGGATCTATCATTGTTTTTATTATTACTTCACTTTTCGTAATCGTCAAGCATTAACCTCGTTATACATTAAATTTAAAGAAAATAACATCTCCGTCCTGGACTACATATTCCCTGCCTTCCAGTCGGTATTTTCCCGCTTCTTTAATTTTACTCTCTGTACCGTATTTGACAATATCATCATATGTGTAAACTTCGGCTTTGATGAAGCCCCTTTCAAAATCCGTATGGATTACCCCCGCTGCCTTGGGCGCGGTATCCCCAGCGTGAATGGTCCATGCCCTGCATTCGTCTTTGCCGGAAGTGAAAAAGGTACGCAAGCCTAACATTCTGTACGCCGAATGGATAAGGGCGGAAAGGCCCGATTCTTTTAAGCCCAGCTCATTCAGAAAGGCGAGTTTTTCCTGGGGATCTTTAATGTCCGCCAGTTCGGCTTCAAATTTGCCGCAAATGCAAACCGCCTCGGAGCTTTCGGCTGCCGCCCGCTTTTGCACAGCCTGTACATAGGCACCCGGAGCGCCGCCGGCAGTGGCCTTCATTCCGTCTTCATCCACATTGCAGACGTAAAGCTGCGGCTTTGCGCTTATAAAATGGCAATCGTAAATCGCCGCTTTTTCATCATCGCTTAAAGTAACCGAACGCACGGGCAAACCGTTTTCCAGGGCAGGGCCTATTTTATCCAGTACAGCCAGCACAACTTCCGCGGCTTTCTGCTCCGCTTTGGCTTGCACCCTAATGGCTTTTTCCGCCCGTTCCCGCCGTTTGGCAAGGGTCTCAAGGTCGGCGAGGGCAAGCTCAATATTGATAGTCTCCATGTCCGATTCGGGATCAACGCGGTCATTCACATGGAAAATGTCCGGGTCGTCAAAACAGCGAACCACCTGCGCAATCACCCCCACTTCCCGGATGTGGGCAAGAAACTGGTTCCCCAGCCCTTCTCCCTTTGAGGCTCCCTTAACAAGGCCGGCAACGTCAACAAACTCAACAGTCGCCGGGATCGTGCGATCGGGCTTGAAGATTTCACTTAACCTGGTCAGCCTGGCATCTGGTACATCCACAATGCCCACATTTGGATTCCGGGTGGAAAACATATAATTCGCCGCCTCCGCCGGGGCGGAACTCAAAGCCGAAAAAATAATGGACTTCCCAACGTTGGGAAGTCCCACAATGCCACAGTTTAAAGCCATAGCGAACTCCTTTTGTCACTCATATTTTATCATAAAAACAACCAAAATAAAGCTTATTGAAGGCGCGGGTGAGCGCCGCAAACCCTAAACTTGATCCACAGATTTGTAAAATTCCGGCAAAGGAAGAACAAACCACGAGGTATCTTTTTTATATGAGGTAGGTTTAAAGCTTGTACGCTACCGAATTTCGGCGACTGACACTGTTGCGAAAGTAGGCACATGTACGTCAACATTGAGCGTCGCCACAAATAATGATGCCTGACAACAATTTTATTCTGCTATTTCTGCTTTTTTCAAAATTTTATTTGTTTTTAATTCTATAAGGCGTGTTTGTATTAGTTTTTCAATATCCAGAAGAAGAAGTTCTTGCCAGTTCTGCTGTATAGGAGTTATTGCAAACAATTCAGGTGTGTCTTTGCCAAAAACGCTGGCAATCCGTTCTATCATTTCAGGCGAAGGAAAATTTTTACCCCCCTCAATCATTGCAATGTAATGGGTTGCAGTACCCGCCAGTTCAGCTAATTTTGCTTGCGTTAACCCTGACTCATTTCTGAATAATTTGATATTTGTCGCTAAAAGTTTCCGTATGCTCGTCATATTTCATTCATAGGACATCTAAAATGAGTTTATTTACTTAATAAGTATTGACAACTTGTTATAAGGTCATTATTGTACTATAAAATGATTTATTGGGTCATTTTTGGATAGGTCGTGCTAAGTGTCACTTACCAGTTATCATTCTCATCAGGAAAAACGCCGGATGTGTCCGTATGGGCATATACCGGCTTTTTTTATACAAATCGCAAATTAAGGAGCGTGTAAGGAGTTTCTATGAAAAACACATTCAAGGTTTTAGGCATTATTGCTTTAATGGCGGTAATCGGGTTTTCAATGGCCGCTTGCGGTGGCGATGACGGATCAACGGGTCCAGACCTTATTACGTTCAAAAGTACCGATACCGCAGGAAACACGTACAATTTAATCATCACGCCAACGAAATCAAATGAAATCGCGACGGGTAATAGTTACGAGTTGACCATTAAAAGCGGGCAGACCAGCAAGCTAAGCAAAGGAACGATTACCTTTGTTACCGGAAGTGGCGCATTGACCATGCAGCCGAGAAACAGCGGATCAGAGACGTTCACCGTAACCGTTACCAACAGCGGGCAGATGACCAACATTAGCGGAACAATCGCCGTTGAGGGAGGAGAAACGGTAACCGGCCCTGGACAGGTAACACCCGAAGGCGGCGGCGGCGGTGGCGGCAATGTAGGAACTTTTCTTAACGGAAAATGGGCAGCCACTAGCCCTGACCGCTATCTTGTAGTAAGCGGAGATACTTGGACTTATTATGAGTCTAGTCCTGATGGATATACTAAAGGTACTTGGAGTAGCACCGTTACGCCAGCAGCTAACACTACCGGAACTTTAACCCTTACTATTACTCAAATTAATTCCGGCGGTTGGACAAGTGATTTACCTTCAATAGTCCAAAGTGTAAAAACAAACACGGCAACATTTACAATAAATGCCGCAGGTAATCAAATAACCATAACTAATCCAACTTACACAACTGGTGGTGTTTGGGGAACATTAGCAGGCACATACACAAAACAGTAAAGTACCATCAACAGTATCTGAAAAATTTCGTAGTGTCGTCAAGAAATTGGCGACACTACATTTAAAGTAACGCAGAAGTGTCACCGAAATTGCAAAGACAGAAAAGGCACTTAGTTTGCAAATAACTTCAATTCCTCTGCGTTCTTTGCGCCTTAGCGCCTTTGCGTGAGAAAATTATCGAAAAGTTTTAGCTGTTACAGTCTACAAAATCCTACACTTCTATCTTCAGCCCTTCGCGAGCCATGATAATTTCAAAGCTCTTACCTTTGGCGTCATTTTTGCATTGTTCTTCGATAGACTCAAGCTTCTTGTCTTTATAATTGGGATCGTGGTGAAAAAATACGAGTTTTTTAACATTGGACTGGTTTGCGACTTCCATGGCGTAATTGTAAGAAGAATGGCCCCAGCCCAAATGCTTTTCGAATTCCTCAGCGGTATACTGAGCGTCATGTATAAGGATGTCCGAGTCTTTGCAGAAATTCAGCATTTTCTCGTTTTCTTCTTTCGCCGCCTCCTCCCCATCAATGGCGGCTTCTTCAATGTAATTTGGATCCTGGGGATCTGTAGGAAAGAGATTGCGGAAAGGTTCATGGTCAAAGGCGGTCACTATGGACTTGCCCTGATACTCAAAACGGTAACCAAGGCATAGTATTGGATGGTTTAAATATTTTGTTCTGACTTTAAGCCCATCGCCCAAATCAACGGATATTTCCTTTAATTCCATGTACTCAATCTTTGCGGACAATTCGCTTTGCCTTACCGGCCAGTATCTGTATGAAAGCTGATCCCCGATTATTGACGCCAAAGTATCATCGTTGTAGGAAACAGGCCCGCGTATCCTCAATTTGGTTCCGGGTACAAAAACAGGCGCAAACATGGGAAAACCCATAATATGATCCCAATGGGTGTGGGTTATAAATATATCAATGTCCAAAGGGCCCTGTTTGGAATCGTTAGCCATAAGAAAATCAGCCAAAGGCTTTGCCCCGGTTCCCAAATCAATGATTATTAACCTTTTATCGGCGCGTATCTCAAGGCATGTTGTATTACCGCCGTATTTTACGGTATCGGGCCCTGGGCAGGGGATGGATCCTCTGACGCCCCAAAAACGGACAAAAAACATATACGCTCCCGGTTTTATATATGGCCTATTTTAAGGAAAATTTCAGCCTTTTCAATTTCAACATTCACTTTTTCTTCGATCTCATCAAAAACATCCTTGGAAACTTTCAACGCCTCCCAAATCATATTGGGAAGAGGTGCGGGATGACGTTCGCCTGAAAAACCAATTACCGAAAGCGTTGCAAACCTGTTGGCGGCGGCGACACTGTAAAGAATATCCTTGTTGTTTCCCGTATATTCTTCATAACTGTGATGATACTTTATCGCGTCCCCAATCGCGCCATCCAATTTCCAGGCACTGGCTATAATTTCTCCGGCTACACAATGGTTTATACCAAAAACATTTTCTTCCGCCAGGGTAAGGGGCTTCCTTTCCCTGTCAGCGTTGCTGACCGTAACCATGTACTGCTTTGAAAGAACCGCGTTTAGCGGTATCTTGCCGATATCATGCAAAAGGCCGGCGGTAAAATATTCCTCGACCAATTTTGAATCAATTCCGCGCTTCTTGGCCAAAAACTTGGCCGCAACCCCCACGCAAAGGGAATGTCGCCAAAAGCCCTCCAAATCAAGGCCCATGGATTTTTTTTGGGGACTAAGCTGGCCTATCACTGTCGTGGACAGGGCGAGATTTTTTACAGTATTGATTCCAAGCATGATAATAGCCCTGGCAAGGCTGGTCACAGGCTGTCCAACCCCATAATAGGCTGAATTAATGAGCTTAAGCACCCGGCCTACCAATACAGGATCAAGGGAAATAACATGGTTCAAATCCATTGGGCTGGTCTGTGGGTTATTGCAAATTTCCAGCACTTTCGTGACCGACGTGGGAAGACTGGGCATATTTTTTATGTAATCCTTTAAGCTCTTTTCTATGTCAGTTTCCATTAAAGGCTCCATGTTCTTCCCGACTGCTTGCCGCTTTGCTTTCGTTAATTCCCGTAGAAATGCCTACTGTCTATTCTTTGATTATAGTCAGGTTCTTTAAACTATCAATAACCGATCCCATGGCTGTTTGAAGCTTGCCATCGGTATAGGATTTTCGCTGTTCTTCCGGAAGCGCCTCTGTCAACCCGTGTAGGAAGCCAAGAAGATCAAGAACTTTGGATATTTCATCCTGCTTTTTATTTTCGATTGGCTCCGGTATTTTCTCCTCTGGCAGCTCTTCGGAAGGAAATTCTGAAGGAATTTCCTCTATGGGTTCTTCTATGGGTTCTTCCTCAAGCATGAACTCTTCAAGCGTTTCTTTTTCCTTGAAAGGGACCGGCTCCGGTTTCATTGGCTGCTGTCGCTCCAGAGGCTGTTGCTCCGGGGGAGAGGTTTGCGGTCGCGGCATCGCGGATATTCCCAACAAAACTATCGGCGGCGGATAGCTTCGATAATTGGGCGGTGGGGTGTTATTTACAGGGGGTGGAGGAACTTCCAAAGGAATTTCTTTAGCGGGTTCCCCAGGTAAATCCTTCACAGGCTCCATTGGAATTTCGTTTACTGGTTCCGCTTGGGTTTCATTTAGAGGGTCAGACAATCCTTCCAGTGGTTCATCACCTGATTTATCATCCTGAGCTTTTTGAGGCTTAACCATTGCTGGTTCTGTCAGTGCAGGATCTGCCAACGCGGGATCCGCTAATGCGTCCAGTGGATCATCGTATTTGGGCTTTTCACTTTCTTCGCTGGATTCGTATAATTCAGGCATTTCCCCATAGGATTCGCTGCCCAGAAATAGATCTTCTTCATCTTCGCCAGGGATAAAATCCGCGTCCTCTGTAAACAGGGTTTCGGGTTCTTCATCAATTCCCTGGAGAATATTATTTCCTACAAGCAATGATAAATCGTCTTCTGTTGAAATTTCTTTTTCCTCTTCCCCGCTTATAAGTTTTAAATTGCGATCCCACACTTCCCTGACAGATGATGAATAAGCGTGAACCGCGCCTTCGTATAGTTTGAGGGATTTGTTAAGGTCCGAAAGATCTTCCGCTGTTGCCCGCTT
>Ga0268262_10006905_pt1 | contig 10738 bp, 9 predicted proteins | sample TergutNc150P3_FD_190354 | JGI IMG/M metagenome (GOLD analysis project Ga0268262, IMG submission 190354) | Nasutitermes corniger P3 segment gut microbial community from laboratory colony in Florida, USA - Nc150 P3 (SPAdes) (version 2) | ecosystem: Host-associated > Arthropoda: Insects > Digestive...
GCGATTTCTTTTGCTTTATTAGCGGTACGATTTAAAATCAGGGCTTTACCGCCCATGTTGAATACTTCCGCCGCTACTGCGCGCGCCACGCCTCCCGCGCCCAGAATTGTAACTTTCAGGCGTTTTAAATTTTTCCTGTCTAAAAAATTTAAGAGCGACGATGAAAATCCGGCGTAATCGGTATTGTCGCCGACCCATATATCATCTTTGCGGTATAAGGTGTTGCTTGCTCCGATTGATTGTACAATAGCCGACTTTTGCCCAAGATACGGAAGAACCGTTTCCTTGAAAGGGACTGTGACGGAAAGCCCTTGAATATCTATTTCTTTCGCAAGTTCCATAAAATCATCGACGTCTGTTACCGGAAATGGAGTATACACGGCATCCACGTCCTCAAGGTTAAAAATAGTGTTAAAAAACCATGGACTTACGCTGGATTTTAACGGGTTGCCCAGGACGCCGTATACTTTTGTTTTTTTCGTTATTCTGCGGAAATGGTACAATTCAGAAAGTTCTTTTACATCCAACTGTCCGGGGGCGCCGGGAATGACGCTTTCAGATAACGCGCTTGAGTAAGTTAAAAAAGAGCCGAATTTTTCCGCAAGAATTCTTGAATAAACTCCGTAGTGTCCCATGCAGATAAGAATTTTATCCTGATTGGCGAAAGAACCGGAAGCGTTAAAAACATTTAACACATCGCGTGTGGATTTCACCGCGACCGCTATTTTTATTATTTCGTCTCCCGCGTGTTTCATTGATTTCATTTTTGCGGGAATGTCGGTAAGAGTTCCTTCTAAATCGTGGCATGAACGGATAATTCTTGTTCCGAATGTGCGCGCCGCTTCTTCAAGACTCGGCACGTTAAAATCTTCTTCGATATCAACGTACGCAAAATTAAATCTGCTGTCGGCGTTTGCGTAGGCAAGTCCGTTGGCGAGTAATTTTAATCTTGCGCCTTCGCCACCTGTAAAATAGCCTCCGTCGACATCGCGCCTGACTGTCAGAATAACGGGAATACCCGCCAGTTCCGGAAACCGGCGTATGTATAAACGCTCTCCTGCGTCAAGGCAGTCAACGCGCAACTCGGCTAAGTCGGCATATTTACGGTATTTACTCAATAAATCAACATCCTGTTTGATGGTCTTGCCTGTAAGGCATAAACAAATCTTTGACAAAAACTCCCCCTAAAAATCGGGACGGTAAATATAAATTGCCGTAACCAATCCCGTATTGTTAAAATTCACCCTTAACATCAAGGGCCAACTCTTGCCGTTTATCGCAAGAAGCGCGTGGTCTTCCTTGTCTACGGCGTTGTTTCCAAGAACAAGTAACGCAGCCACTTTTTTATCGCCGTTTGAAATACCGTGCGTAGAAGCTAATTTTACCTGCCAAATTCGATCCCTGTAAATATAAAAATCAGCGCCGTTATACTGAAAAACAACATCGTCCTGCCAAGGTTCGGCGCCCCTTTCGCAAATAACCGATCTTGGCGGACCGAATTTAGCCAGAAGATCAGCCATCATCATACCGACAAGGGAAAGCTGTTCGTCGGAATTAAGCCCGGCGTAAATCGGCTGGTTTTGCGCAAAAAGCGAAAAAGAGAGAAAAAACAATAAAAGCGTAAAAAACCGCCGCTTCATACTTTATTTTACAGGAAGACAGGCTTCCTCTACAATACGCGTTAATTCTTCAATTTTGTTAACATCCATGTATTGCCGTTGACCTGTAATATTCCGGCGGAGCTTACCCATACATTAACGCCGGGGCGCACCGGAAAAACAGCTTCGCCGTTTTTAAACGATAGCGGATCCGCAAATGGAGAAGTTCCATACCATAGAACGGAAAGGACGGGTATTTTTTTGGGTTCGGTCTTTTCGGGGACAAGACGGCGTTTGTCGAAGTTGCCGCTTATGGTTTTTTCCGCTACGGAACGCCAATTAATCAGCCAGGGGTCTTTGCGGACTTCTTCATTCAGGGAATCTGATTGAAAAAGCTCCCTGAACCTGGTCCAGTCAAAATTTGCGGGTACTTTAGCGGGTTTTTGGTCATAAGCAAGGGCAAGTTCCAGGTAAAAAACGACGTCGCGCCCCGCCTGCCAGCTAAGCCTGATAGCGTCTTTTTCCGTATCGAAGGGAAATAACGCTCCGGCAGGCATAAAAACACCCGGATTTATGCCGTGTTGGGACCAATAAGGACGGGCAATAATCGGGTTTACCCAATTATTTGGGATTTCCACCTCCAAATTTGCGCCCGATTCCATATCCGCCGTGCGAATTTCGCCGTTCGGGGCTGTCCATTCCACCTGCCAGCGCGGTTCGCCGAGCAGGGAAACCCAGAATTCGGGCGGTTTTGGCAATTCCAGGGTATACCGGGAAGGGCAAAGATCTCCGCAACAAACAAGTTGAAGAGCCGAAACAAAAACAATTGTCAGGATAAAATAAAAGTTTTTCATACCTATATATGGGTTGAATATGCTCTGGCGCTTGACCAAAAATAGAAAAAAATAAAAGTTTTCTATATATTTGATATATTTAACATATTTGACATTTGAATTTTTAGGCAAAATACACGATAATTAATATAACATGGCGGAACAGGGACAATCTAACTATATTGATACGCTCCAGCAGACTCTTATGGCAAGAAAAGAATGGCTGGAAAAAACAGAAGTAGTAAAACTAAAGGACGAGCTTAGGATATATCAAATTTCATTCGCTTCTTTGTACAATATTTATCTGAAAAAGAAAGTAATAGACGAAGATCCTTATAAACAAGATACAAAAATCAATGAAATTGAGGCTCCAGACGCCAGTGTTATGCCGGAAGCAAGGAAAGTAGAGCAGCTTTCTATCAGACTCTCGAATTTTGACAACCAGCTTGACTATTTGGTCAATTTTTACCAGTTAAGCGTGGATTATCTTAATCTTGACCGTATAAAACGTATTGTCGGGCTGATCCGGTACATAGATTGGATTAGTTTAACGCCGGATTCCCAGTCTCCAATGACCAAAATGGTATCGGAAATAACCAGTCACGCAAAAGTCGGCGTTGATCCGCTTACCCTAAGCATTATCGGTGAAAGTCTTTCTAAATTATCCAAAACAACCGCATCTTCAATGACCATACTTAAAGATCTCAATATCTACTATAGAGAATCATATAAACTTAGCGTACGCCTTAACGTTACAAAGGATATGTCCGCGGGGGAAGCGACTCTTGAGCATATCAAGAAAAAAATGCATACCGAAATGCCCGGATCGCCTTTTTACAAGGAATTAATAGAAGAAATCATCAAAGAAGATTATTCCGAAAGCAGTATGGATCTTCGCGATACAGTACTGAATACTTTAAGGGTAGTTGATAACACTAAACAAAAAGCGCAAAAAGCCGTTGTGAATTATAAAGCGATACTTCTTGACGGAATTGTTGTTATTGGCGGCGCGACAAAATCTATTACCGAAATCATCTCTAAACTTCAGGAAAACCAGGCGGTACTGGAAAGCCGTAAGAAAACATTTTTTGAGTCGGTAAAAGAGTTAATCAGGCAAATTACAAACGCCGAGCCGGAAGAAGTTATCTACAATGTGGAATCTTTAGATGCTACGAAGGGTATTCCTGTTAAAGAAAGGGTGAATTTTCATCAATTTATGGATGAATTGGAGAAAAAGAATAAAATTTTAGCCAGCTTTGTACACGGTCCCGCATATAACAAACTTGCCAATATGACCGAAGAGCAAATTATTGGTTATCTGGAAAAAAATGTTAAAGACGTGCAAACCTATCACAGAATATTAACTTCTCTGGATGACTTTTTTAAAGCAAATGTACAGCCGGAAGCCCGTAATAAAGTTAAGGGCATTAAGCCTGAATTATCACAGTTAAAGAATACTTTTATAAAAGCCAACCAACTACGGTATGAGTACAGCGCCCAAATGGAAGCGGACGAGCAGATGAAACGGCTGGGAGCCGCTAACAACGCGCCTCCTCCCGCTCCTGGTGCCGCTCCGGCTCCGGCTGCCGCCGCCGCTGCGCCGGCAGCACCGGCAGCACCGGCAAGCTCTAAGTAAATGCTGTAAAAACTGCCAAATTTTGTTTTTTTTGTTATAATTAAATACCGATATTATAGAATAAATAGGTAATAAGTTGTCAACTTTTATAAAACCGCTTGTCGCGTTAGTAATTTCCATTCTCTTGTTTGCCGGGCTTATTTTTTTGGCAAATGGAGATTTATTGGATTTTGTAGAGTCTCGTTTTTATAATCCTTCAGTTGTCAATTCTTATGTTAAAGAAAACGCGGTAGATTCGCAAATTGTTCAAAAGCATATTAATAACCTTAAAAGCAAGTTTTACACTACCCTGACAGTACCCGCCATTCGCAGCAGTTTTTTATACAACCAGAGTCCCAATGATATTTTTGAACGTTCAAAAATATACGGAATATTGATGGAATCAACAACGGGGCTTCAGTCCGTGCAATTTGTGGACAGCAACGGGATAAGGATTCATTATTCAACTTCCGCGCGCGATATAATGAGTCAGGATCAAAAATCGACAGCATATCGAAATTACAACGAAAACCCAACGTCCCTGCCTTATGAAACTGTCGGCGTTGAAGACGCTAATACCGCCAAACTTATAATGGACGATCAAAACGACAGGATTATCTTTTCATTTCCTTTTAGGGACTCAATGGACGTTTTCCGCGGGACTGCGCTTTTTTCCGTATCAATCAGAGCGTTTGCCGAAAGACTTATTGAAGCGGGGCGGTTGAAAATAAGCGACAATGTTTCCCTGATAAACGAGCCGTCGGGAATTCTTTTGGGAAGCCCCGAAACGTCAAAAGCCGCTATTTTAAAAAGGGTTGCGGAAATTTGGAACGAAGATATTAAAGATTATATTACTCTTGACGCGGAAGATTCCGGGGCGGTTTTTTCTCTTGTTTCGGTAAAAACAGATCAAAATTTATTTTTTGGGCGTTTAGTTAACAGCTATTTATTTTCAATTTCAGAGCCGATGAAACTCATCTTAAATGTTTCTATTTTTTTGACATTTTTCCTAACGTTCTTTTTCCTGATAAATCTGAAGCCTAACCCCACAGCGGTTGTACGCAGCCGCATAAGACGCTTAAGGGAAAGTTTTTTTGAGCAAATAGGCGATGATAAGTCTGTTCAGGAGAAAGCAAAGTTGGTGCTGGAACTGGAACAGCGTCAGGATGAAATTTACAGTCAGTTAAAACACGGCATTAAATTAAACCGCCGGTTGGAAGCGAATCTAAACAGTATTATTGATAAATCGTGGGAAGAAATACTGATCTATCTTAAAGTCAGCAGCGGTCATGAGTTGGCGGCTATTCACCCTGTTAAAGGCATTGTAAAAAAAGCGGAAGCCAAAACAGAACAAAAAACAGAAGAAGTTGACGTAATAGATGAAATAGAAACTCTGGAAGCCGAAGAAGTTGATGAAATTGCAGAAGCCGAACCTATAGAAGAAATTGAAGAAGTAGAAGAAATTGAGGAAGTTGAAGGAATAGAAGAAGCGGAGGCGATTGAGGAAGTAGAAGAAATAGAAGAAGCGGAGGCGATTGAAGAAGTTGAAGGAATAGAAGAAGCGGAGGCGATTGAAGAAGCGGAGGCGATTGAAGAAGTAAAAGCAATTGAAGAAACAGAAACTATAAAATCAGCCGAACTGCTCCAAAAAATTGAACCGCCCCAAAAAGCCGAGAAGATCAAGAAAGATGAAAAACCGAATATAATTGACATTGCTCTGCGCGCCGCCATGGAACCTGAACCACGCCGCGGAGGACTTTTCAGGCGCGCTACTAAAATCAGCGAAAAGAAATCTTCCGTTCTCACCGGCAAAGGGCTTCTTAGCAAGGCAATTAAAAAAGCGGCAAAAAAAGCCGCCGGCAAGGGGCTTTTGGCTCGCGCCGGCGAATTTGAAAAACCCGCTTCCAAAGGCAGGGGACTTCTTGCCAGAGCGAAAAAACATAAAAAATTGCTTTTTAAAGGCAAAGGTCTTTTGGCTTATGCCAGCGAAATTGAAATGGAAGATAACAATAAAGAAGCTCCGGATTTAAATATTGATGTAGATATAGTATCGCCGTTCTCGTCTATGTTTTCGTCTTTATCTGAAAAAGGCAATTCGGCTTAGCTGCACTCCACACTTTGTTTTCAAGATACAACGCCGAAACTATCAATAACTATCTGAGTAATATACGCGGGTTAGTGGCAGTTCCGTTTTTGTAAACTGTAAAGTGAAGGTGAGAGCCGGTACTCTGCCCCGTATTGCCTACGTCCCCGATGCGTTCTCCCTGGGCGACATAAGAGCCTGTTTTTGTTCTGATTACGCTCATGTGTCCGTAGAGGGTGCGGTATCCTGAGTTGTGGCTGATTAATACATAGTTGCCGAAAACATTGTCAAACCCTACCGCGCTTACCCTTCCCGCCATCGCCGCCCTGACAGGCGTGCCGGTGCTGCTTTTGATATCAATACCGTTGTGAAGCTGACGCCGACTTCTGTTAAAGGGGTCTCTTCTCCAGCCGAAGGATGACGTAATATTGCCGTTAACAGGCCACATAAATAAATCGCCGTTAATTTCCTGAAGTCTCGACCAATCAAGCCGCGCTCCGGGAATAAAAAGGTCTGTTCCCGGCGTTATTTTGTCGGAAAAAAGTTCATTAACGGTCTTTATGGCTTCAATATTTGCTTTGTATTTTTCCGATACGGCGCTTAGGTTTTCCCCGCTTTTGACAGTGTGGAGAATACCGTCCTGATTCGGTATTTTCAGCGTTTTTCCTATCTGGAGAAGGCGGGTATTGGTTATTTTGTTTACAGAGATAATTGAATCCTGATTTAAGCCAAATTTGATGGCAAGACTGCTGATGTTTTCGCCGCTTTGAATCAGATGGGAGTCGCAGAACAGGATACGGGGTTTAGAGACGGTTTCAGGCTCCGACACGGATTCAAGACTAGCCTCGGTTAACAAAACGCCTGAATTTTCCTCTGAAATGAGTTCTTCCGCCATATAACCGCCGCCAATGCCGTGTTCATCGGTAAAAAGCTTTTGGAGGTTAATATATTTACCCGGGTTTACCAAAAAAACCAGGCATAAGGCTGATAAAAGCCAAAAAATATGTTTATTTTTTTGATCCATTTGTTTCAGCGGCACCATAAGTGAATTTTAATATAATTTTCTACATTATGCAATATAAAAAACCCTAAACAGAGGCGTCATTTTCCAGCATTTTTAGCAAATCCCTTATTTCCGCCGCCTGCTCGTATTCTTCCTCGGCGACAGCCTGTTCCAACTGTTCTTTCAGCGACCTGTATTTATCGTCGGTGTCTTCCTCCATGTCGTTTATAAAGAATGACAGGGGAACGCCGGTTTGTTCTATTATAGCAGAAGCCATATAAATAGGGCATTTTTTACGGGTGGCAATGGCAAAAGCGTCGGAAGGACGGCTGTCCAGTACTAGGGGTTTTTCCTTAGTATATTCACCTCCCGTTATTACAAGACGGGCATGGAAAACATCGTCTTTTAGCTCGTAAACCTCCACTTTTTTAACCGACAGGTTTACATTGGCAAGCATATTTAAAAACAGATCATGGGTATGCGGTCTGGACAGGCTTACCCCTTCTTTTCCAATTAAAATTGACTGCATTTCCAAAGTACCGATAAAAATAGGGACGGCGACTTCCTTGTCTTTCGGCTTCAGCAGCAGAGCGTTTCCATGACTTGTTTTGAGAACAGACCATATTTCGCTTAAAAACATTGTTTTCAATTTACTTCTCTAACTAATTAATTTTATTAAGCCGTCAATAAGAGATAGCCCGTTTTTATTTACAGTACAGTCCGTAAATTCATTTGAGCCTAAAATATCTTGCGCTTGTTTAAATAAAGCGCGCCCTTTTTCTTCCGCTTCCGCAAGAATACCCGACTTGGCAAGCGTTTCGATCAATTCTTCCACTTCCGGGGCTCTTATGCCGTTTATTTTGGCGGCATGAAAAAAATAAAAAACTCGATCTTTATTTTCCGGATATTTATGAAGATACAAAAGAATAGGAAGGCTTTTTTTCCCTTCGACTACATCGTCCCCTCGTTTTTTCCCTGGGATACCTGTCGTCAAATTTTTTACATCGTCCAATATTTGAAAACCAACCCCGAGCATTTCCGCCGCTTTACCGAATATCTTCGCTGTTTCTTTGCTTGCGCCTGCCGAGTATGCGCCAAGTTCCGCCGCGAGACTCGCAAGGCTTCCTGTTTTCATTTTGCACATTGAATAATATTCTTCTATGGTGGGTATTGCGGAAATATTTCGATGCCAGTGAATATCCATTGCTTGTCCAAGATGGAGTTTCCTGACGCTGTCCGCCCAAAGAGCGTAAATAAGCTCCTTGTTTTTTAAATTGCGAGAATCAATACAGCATGTTGATAAAAAGTAAAAGAAGGAGCCTGAATTTATCGCCGTATCAATACCGTAAATTTTATGAATAACCGGTTTGCCTCTCCGTTCGTCGGAATCATCCTCAATGTCATCATGAATCAGGCTTGCGTTATGACAAAATTCAACCAGCGGAGAGAGCGGAAGGGCTGAATCGCCGCCGCCCAAAGCTTCGCAGATCAGCGTCATTAGCAAAGGACGCCAGCGTTTGCCCCCGCGTGAAAGCATGTCGCTAAGCGGCTCATTTAAAAAATGAGCCAAATCCTCGCTTATTTTTCCGCCGATACCGGGAAATACTTTTTCCGCCCATGTTGAATCAGCCGCATCCGGCAGCCAGCGTTTTAGCTCCGTTTCTATTTTTTCTATCCTTTGTGTATACTCTTGATCCATAAAACCATTATAATGTATTTTAATGGCAGATTACAAGAAACCTGACTACTGGCAGCAGAAGGCGCGCAAGGAAGGATATCCAGCCCGTTCCGTTTATAAACTCAAAGAGATCGACGAAAAGTTCGATATTTTCAAGATTCGCAAATCGGGCGGCGCGAATACTCCGCGTATATTGGACATAGGAGCCGCTCCCGGAAGCTGGAGTCTTTATGTGCTGCGTAAATTTGCCGGAAAGGCTTTCCTTTCCGCCGCCGATCTTTCGCCGCTTTCCCGTGAATTTGACAAGGGCTTATTTGACGCCGATAATTTTTTCTTTCTTCAAGGCGACGTTACTGCCGCGGAAGTGCGCGAGACTATTTTATCGAAAAGCCCCTACAACGTAATTATCAGCGACGCCGCTCCCGGCACAACGGGGAATCATATAGTAGACTCATCTCGTTCTTTGGAACTTGCGGAAACAGTTATTGAGTACGCGCAAAACGCGCTTGCTCCGGGCGGCAATCTTGTTGTTAAAGTTTTTCAGGGCGGCGGAGTAGACGCCGTTCTTAAACGCATGAAGACGCTTTTTACAACGGCAAAAAGTTACAAGCCCGAAGCGTGCCGCAATGAATCTGTGGAGACGTATTTTATCGGACTTGGGCGCGTTAGTATAAATTAAGATAAGGAGAAAAAAATGGAACAAAATGTTCAGAATACCAATTTACCGGGTGTAATAGAATTTACAGCTAACAGCAACGGAAACAAGCCGTTGGAAAATTCGCCTTACGGCTATGAAATGTGGACGCAGGGCGGAAATAAAAATAAACTTATTTGGTTTGGACCGCAGCAGCGAGGCGGAGCGGCTTTCAGAGCCGAATGGAACAACCCGGATGATTATTTGGGGCGCGTAGGTTTTTTCTGGGGAAACGGCGGAAAATACACAGATTACAAAAATTTATACGCTGATTTTACTTTTACAAGATCAGAGCGCAATACAGCCGGGAATTATTCTTATATAGGGATTTACGGCTGGGCAAAAAATCCAAACGCGGAAAAACCGGAAGATAAATTGGTAGAGTATTATATTGTAGAAGACTGGTTCGGCAATCAATGGCAGTCGGACACAACTCCGGTTGACACTAACACGACAAAAGGTTCCGTAGTGGGCGCTTTTAAGGCGGACGGCGCGGATTATGATGTTATCAGAAACGTAAGAGTCCAAATGCCTTCGATAGAGGGACGCAAAACATTTGTTCAATATTTCAGCGTGCGCCGGACGCCTCGGCAGAGCGGAACAATTTCCATTACTGAGCATTTTAAGCAATGGGAGAGCTTGGGTTTGACGCTTGGCAATATGTACGAGGCAAAGTTTCTTATAGAAGCGGCGGGCGGCGCGGGGTGGATTGAGTTTTCATACCTTAAATTAACGCAGGAAGACAAGCCGAGAAACTCAAGTTTTTAGCGGAATTAAGCCAGCTTCGGCATAAAATAATTTATAATAATATAGAAAATTAACCTTTAAAAAGTAAATCTTTGGTATTAAACAACTCGACAATGAATTAGAAAAAATAATATAATTCATGGTATAATATTATAAAAAGGAGAAGCAGGCTTGATTTTCACTTTAATATATATTGTTATTTCTTTTATCGCCTTTTTTCTGGGTTTATTTCAAATTGTGGGGAAAAATCAGCGCAGTACTTTAAATTGGTACTTTTTTGCCATTTGTATTGTAGTTGCGATTTCCACTTTTAACACCGGTATTTCGTTCTATAAAGCCTTTTTGGAAAACGTACGCTTAGGCGAATTAAGTTATATATTCAGCACATTAAATATTGTTTTGTCAACAATAAAAATCATGGCGGTTTCGTTTCTTTTTTCGTTTATCCTTAATCTTTCAAAAATCAATTCTAAGGGAATGAAAAAAT
>Ga0268262_10006906_pt1 | contig 10736 bp, 11 predicted proteins | sample TergutNc150P3_FD_190354 | JGI IMG/M metagenome (GOLD analysis project Ga0268262, IMG submission 190354) | Nasutitermes corniger P3 segment gut microbial community from laboratory colony in Florida, USA - Nc150 P3 (SPAdes) (version 2) | ecosystem: Host-associated > Arthropoda: Insects >...
AGCCGTTTGTGGACCCACTCCACAAAAGCTACCGCTTTTGCTTCGCGGGCTCCGGCCTACCGGCCGGAGATTGAAGGCGTTGGATTACACCTACCGGCGATTTTGAAGATACGCGCCTTTTACAGGTGCAGGCGCAGAAGCGGCCGCCCCACCCCTTCCTGATGATTCAAAAAAAGAACTCTGGGAGCTTATTGCTTGCTCCCAGAGTGTTGCTTTGACGTGGACTGTGCAACACTGTTGCCGGGCAATCGGCAGGGAGCCCGACCATTTTTATTTAAGTGGCCTCCCGTGAGAAGTCAAGAGTTTTTTCAGCAGGGACGGCCGTTTTTTTAATTTTTCCTCCCGGGAGTAAACCTGACGCAAGGGCCGCCCGTCCAAGCCGGTGGACATAAGCCTCAAACCTTCGGCTGGACTGGGCCGCTGGTCATAATAGGCCAGCCACAGGCCAAATACCGCTTGGGGCGGAATTTAGGGCTTTTCTTAACCCCCGCGAATTTTGCCCGCGCCTGTGCTATAATGGTAACACTTCGGGAGTGTTCTAATGGCGAAACTCGAATATACCTTTAAGAACGATACGCTGTTCAAAGTGCTCTTTGTGCGTGACCCGGACTTGCTTAAAAGGCTCGTGGCGGAGTTGCTCGGGATAAAAACTGAATATATTGAACAATTTGAGATAAGAAACCCCGAAATGCCGCCGGAATCGCTGGGCGACAAATTCTGCCGTCTTGACATAAATATGGAGGTGAACGGGCAGCGGGTGGACTTGGAAATCCAGGTCCAGGACCAAGGCGATTATCCCGAACGGACGCTTTTTTATTGGGCGCGTGAATATTCCACCGCGCTTGCCGAGGGCGGTAAATACGATGAACTTCCCCGAGTGGTGATTATAAGCATTACGGCTTTCAATGTGGTGTTAGACTGCCAGGATTTCCATTCGGAGTATCAGCCTCTTGAAGTAAAGCGACACACCCCGTTGACGGACAAACTGAGCTTACACTATTTCGAGTTGCCGAAATTGCCGGAACTGGAACAGGTCGGCCGGGATGATGAGTTATTGCTCTGGCTGTCTTTGTTCAAGGCGGAAACGGAAGAGGATTTAAGGCGAATTGAAGCCTTGGAGGTACCGATAATGGAACAGGCCATAGGAGCCTATAGGAGCATAACGGCCACCCCTGAGTTCCGCGAAATGGAACGCCTGCGTTCCAAAGCCCGCCACGACGAGGCCCAGGCTTTGCATAAAGCTAGGCTTGAAGGTGCGCGTGAATCTGACGAGAAATGGCAGCGCACAGTTGCGGAAAAGGATGAGAACTGGCAGCGCACGGTTGCGGAAAAAGATGTGGCACTTGCGGGGGCGCGTGAAGTAGTTGCGGAAAAGGATGCGGCGCTTGCGGACAAGGACTCGGAAAACGCCCGGTTGCGTGAGCAACTCGCCGCGCTTCAAGCTAGGCTGGACGAAGATAAGCAGCGCTGAAAGTCAATCGCCGCGATTGCTGATTCCGGCTTGTGCCGGGAATGATGTAGCCATCTGCCTCCGCCCCTCCAGGCGCTTCCAACCGTCCATTTTCTTCATTTTTGTAAAGTAGAACTTCACTTAAAGCGGGTTGTTGGTCAGCCAAGGCAACCTGTGGCAGAAAAATGTATTGACTTTTGAAGGCGCGTCAGGCCCCATCGAACTTTCAGTTCGTCAAGCCGCGAACGCGGCGGATCCACATTTCGCAGTTCACCAGTTATCACCAATGGTCCTTGGTTATCATCGGCCAATTCTGTACTATCGCTGGACAAAATTGAAAATTGTAATGTCCAAAAATGACGCAGGAACTTCTGGAGCCATTGACTGCCAACACATTTTGATGATTGGTGGAAAATTTTTGGGTATTGTATTCAGCCCACGCCCGGCCGTGCCGTCCCCCAAAAAAGCAAAACAAAAAAGACACGGCTACGGGCGTGTGACCGTCACGAGGTATAGTTAGTACCTTACAGGAAATTACATCATAAGCCGGGGCAAAAGTCAAGCGCTATGATTTCAAGCAGTTAGAGAGGCAAAAAGAAGTGGCCAGCTATATTGGATTTGGCTTTTAGGCCAAGGAGTTTGGGCTTGGACTTGAAGCTGGCCGCGATTTTAAATATAATGCCGAAAATCAACAAATAGGAGAACGACATGACCAAAGCCGAATTTGTGGATAAACTGGCCCATGATACCGGCCTTACCAAAGCCCAGGCCAAACAGGTGCTTGAATCATTTTCAGCCCAGACCACCAAAACCTTGAAAAAGGCGGGCCGCTGCGCCTTATCAGGTTTGGGAGTATTTACGGTGGTCAAACGGGCCAGGCGGACGGGCCGCAACCCCCAAACAGGCGAACCCGTGACCATCAAGGCCCATAAAGCCGTCCGCTTCAGGCCGGCCAAAGCCCTGAAAGACGCGGTTGGCTGAAACAGGGCATTGGCTATATTTTAGCGTTCTTTCAAAAATCCCTCCAACTCCATCGCCGCCGCCCTTTGGGTCTCCGGGGCCAGGTGGGCGTAACGCTCCGTCATTTTCAAGCCACTGTGCCCCATGAGCCGGCTGACCGTGTATAAGGGCTTACCCATCTGGACCAGCCAAGAGGCAAAGGTGTGGCGTAGGGAATGGATGACCAGCTTTTGCCGCCGGTCGGTGATGCCGTCATTCAAGCCCAATTCCTCAAGCGCTTGGCGAAAATTGACCAGAACGGTCGTATAAGTAGTCAATTTTTTATTCGGACCAAAAACCTTTTCCGTTTTAGGTTGCCCCTTATAACGACTTGTCAACATGGCCCTGATTTCAGCCGTGATGTAGGCGTGGCGGTTGCGCTTGTTCTTGGTGTCTTTGACGTAAATTCGCCCTTCCTCAAGATTTATGTCGGCCCAGGTCAAAGCCAGGCACTCCCCGATTCTAAGCCCGCTGAAAAGCGACAGTAGGGCCACATCATGAGCGACAGGTGATTTTTCCTTCAAGATGGACAAAAGCCCGGCGGCCTCGGCTCTGGTGAAAAATCGGTCCCGCTGATTGTCTATTTTGGGCCGCTTGACCCTGGCCACAGGGTTTTCACCCTTAACCATGCCCAATTCAACCGCCAGCTTCCAGACCCCGGAAACTGTGGACAAGGTATTGCGGATAGTGTTGGGGCTTCGGCCGGCTTCCACCATAGGCCGTAAAATCCGCTCCGTGAGGTCGGCGGTCGTGATTTGAATTAGGGGCGTATCCGCCAGCGGGGCCAGCCAGGCTTGTAAAAGTTTGGCCTGTGCCGCCAGAGTGCCCGGCGTAAGAGTCAAGCGGGCACGGGGAAGATATTCCGCTTCCATGAATCCGCCCAAGGTTCGGCTTTTGTCCTTCGCCAGTTCTCGGGCCGCCGCTTCTTGCTTCCGTTTTTCCAGGTTGGCGGCTCTCATCTCTCTCAAGGTCTGTGGCCCCTGGCCGCTTTTCTGATTCAGCCGGAGTTCGGCCAATAATTCCTCGCTTTGGGCCTGGGAAGCCCCGTCGCTCCACCAGCCTACCGCTTCATTGATGGTTTTCCCCCCGAGTCGATATTGGAGACACCAGTATCTATCGGGCCGCTTGCCATGCTTTCTGGTCGGGTGTTCCTTATACCTTATGCCCTTGCCGACTGAAATCCAAACCGCATTTTTCATCATTCGCCCTCACTTGAGGAAAATTTTACTTCCCAAAACCGCTTAAAATCCCTTCCAGGTCTTGGGTGGCTGCCTTTTGGGTCTCCGGGTCAAGATGGGCATAGCGTTCGGTCCACCTGATGTTACGGTGCCCCAAGAGCTTGCTCACCGTATATAAAGGCTGGCCTTTCTGCACCAGCCACGAGGCAAAGGTGTGACGGAGAGAATGAAAAACAAGTTTCTGCCGCCGGTCGGTTATGCCCTCATTAAACCCAAGCTCTTTGACGCAGGCTATAAATTCGTGAGAAATTATGACCGAAGAATGGCCGCCCTTGACCCCCACCAATACTTTCTCCGTTTTCGCTTGCCCTGACTGCCTCCGGGCCAACATCTCCCGCACTTCCTCCGTGATAAAGGCATGGCGATTATATTTGTTTTTGGGGTCTTTTATAAAAATGACGCCGTTCTCAAGGTCTATGTCGGCCCAAGTCAAAGCCAGTATTTCCGCTCGGCGAAGGCCGCAAAACAAGGATAACAGAGCCACATCATGAGTCACGAGTGAACGCCGCTTCAGGGACGTGAGCAGGCGGAGGGCCTCGGCCCGACTCAAAAACCGGTCGCGCTTGTTGTCCGTCTTGGGATACCTGGCCTTTGATTTGGGATTTTGCCCGCTGACTAAATCCAGCCTCCGAGCCGCGCTCCATAAAGCTGAAAAAAAACCGATAATGCTTTCAATATAGGGTGAACTTTTGCCAGCTTCCACCATAGGCCGAATAACCATACTCTCCAGGTCGGCCGTGGTAATTCCGGCCAAAGGTCTGTCCGCCAGCGGAGCCAGCCATGTTCTCAGGCAGGATTGGCCTCTATACACGGCAGAAGGTCGGGCGGTAAGCCGGAGACGGTGGCGGTCTTCTTTCTCCCAAAACTCGGCCAAGGTCAAGCCACCTTTCTCGGGCGCTTCCTTGGCCTCGCCGGTTGAGGCTTCTTGGGTGGCTTTCAGTTCTCTCCAGGTTCGCGGGCCTTGGCCGGTTCGCTGATTCCGGCGTAGCACGGCCATTATTTCGGCGCATTTGGCCTTGGAAACGCCTTCGCTCCACCAGCCAACGGCCTCGGTCATGTCCCGGCCATCCAGCCTGAATTTGAGACACCAATAACGGTCGGGCTTCTGGCTGTGTTTTCTGGTTTTATGCTCCCGGTAGCGTATGCACCGGCCGGCGTAATGCCAAACGCCCATTTTCGTTCTCGGCTTTTAGGGGAGATAAAGCCTGATAAAATCAGGCTTCTCAACTGCCATTTCATACCCTAAATATACTACAAATTTTAATGATAAGCAAGGTGGAAGGAATGGTGAAGCATGAGCCGACACCTAATTAACTGGCTAAATTTATAACCTATTTTAAACTAGAGTTGCCCAACTATGTAGATTGGGATGATTCGTGACGGTATAAATAACGGGCAGGATATATGAAGTGGTCCCACTTCATAATGATAGCTTATTCACCCGGAGGGTTCAACGCAAACTGGCCACCGGCCCGTGCCTCTTCCTTTGACTGTTCATTTGGCTGTTCCTTTGGCGTTCCTTTGGCTGTTCCTTAGACGTTCCTTTGGCGGCCCTTTGGCGTTCCTTTGGTGGTTCCAACGGCCGCGCATTGGGTTCGAGTCCACTTCCGGACCTGGGTTCGATTTCCTTTTTTCGACTGATCGGCCTTTTCCCGGCCGCCAAGTTTTGGTATAATCTGCCCATAGAAACGCCGAAACTTTCAGGGTGCTTTTTAAAATGAGTTCATAAATAAGTGCATAGTTGATTTTTGATTTTGAAAAAGAAGCTTGATTTAAACTGTTTATTTGTTCTATTTGGTGACGACCTCCGGCACCATTGATTGTTTTACAGCCTTTTCCCGTCCATTCCAAAAGCAGATTAAGCCCCAAAAAAATAGGGGCTTTTCTTTTATTGAGTGTTCCCGAGTGTTCTGAAACATTCTTGAGTTTTCTGAGAAATAAGAGTATAAATGAGCGCATCGGTGTAGATCGCTTCCGGCCGGATGAGTGTAGTTCCCCCTTGGGCCAAGTTGCCAATATTTCAAATAGAAAGGAGCCGGGACGGTGAAGCCGGTTATTCGTTTGAAGCGTCCGCCGACTTGGTGGGCGCAAGTTTTGAATAACCCGGCCACGGCCGCCCGCCGCCCTCTTCCTTTGGCGGTTCCGTTTTTAAGAACCGCCAAAAAGAAAGCCCCGGACCAGGCCGGGGCTTTCTTCGTTCCGATATTGCAATCAAACGTCCGCGCCCCTTTTTCGGGCGATCTTGACGGCAACGTAGTAAAATATCATGCCGCCCCCAACGATGGGAATAGCCCAGTACCAGAGGGAGAAGGTATTCAAAATAGCGCCGACGAACGAAGTGCGGTTGATGTAGTTGCAGATGAAGGCAATAACCGCCGCAAGGCAAGCGAGAGCAACGCCGAAGTCGCCCGCCTGTTTCGTCAAGGCTTCCTCTTCTGCCGCCTTAGCCTGGTATTCCGCTTCCTCCGCCTCGGTGAACTGATATTCCTCTTTTTTCAAGGCGGCCTCCTTAATTGGCGGGGGTCTTTCGGCCCCCTGGTGAATCAGTCGGAACCAAATAGCGCGGCTATGGCCTAAGTCTTGTCGATGGCACCCGTGGCGTATTCCAAGCAAAGGGCGAAGCCCTTGACCTGGCTCGACCGTTTGCCGATCGGCCGACTGCTCAGATCACAGAGGCAACCCTTCAGTTCTGTTTGGAGCGGCACGGGCAAGGCGGCCGCCCCGGCCTGGATTCGGCCCGGACTTCCCGCTGGGCCTGTTTGACCGTGGCCTTCCCTTCTTTTTTCAACTCTTCCAGCTTGGCGGCTTGCTGGTCCCGGGGCAGTAAAGGGGTTGGGGTTAGGCCCCGGCTTGGTGGTGGTTCACCGGCCGGGGCCGCTTTTTATTAGCGGTCAGCCTTTGGCCTTCTCGTCCTTCTCGGCCTTCTTAACGCAGATATATCCGAGGACCACCAAGCCTATGCCGATAAGATACATCATGACGTAGACGCTCATTTTTTCCCCTTTCAAATCGGTCCACCAGCAGGGTCAGACCGAAGGAAACGCACATGAAAAACACGCCCAAGACGATGGCGGGCCGTTCCATTTGGAGCAGGCCCACGATGAGAGCGCCGGCGGCGATCATCTCGGCCAGGCTGGCGGCCCGTTTGGCGATGGCTTTCATATCTCACCCTTCCTTGGCTTCGCCGCCGGCAAGGAGCCGGTCAACTTCTGTCTTGAGTATGCGCCAATCGCTTCCAATCTTCGCCCCCTTCAACTTGCCTTCGTTGAGCATTTTCAGGACCGTCCGCCTCTCGACGTTCAGATATGCGGCGACCTGCTTCACAGTCAGGACCGGGCTTGATTCGGGGGGTAATTCTTTTGTGGTCCTGGGCATCGCCCCTCCTTTTGCCAATGCGTATTGACTCAAAAGCTAAATGTATTATAATGAAACTTTAAGTAAACGTCAATACCATTCCGCCCTGCTATGCATTTATATGTGCTTATTGCAACTTTTATGCACCGATATACACCTTTGACAACCGATAAGGACCGCTATGCAAACCAAGCCCGGCGGTATGTTTTAAAAATAAAATATTTTTTCTCGCATAATATCAGAATTTTACAAGGAAGAGAGACGAAGGCGGTGAGTATAGACGATTATGCGGCGAGTATTTCGGACATACACCAGCGTTCGCGTCAAGGTTTTGACAAGGACCGGAAACATATCCAGGCCCCGGGCCGATCCGCCAAAGGTTGCCGCGTCTGACGGCCGCCGCCCATCTCCGGCGGGAAATAACGCCCCTAGCCCATTGTAGGCCAGAATATCGGAACTTGGGCCAGCCGCGTCAATTTGGGTGAAACTGGGCATGAATCTGGAACATTGGCCTAAAATCGGTCGACCTCCTCAAAGCGAAGCTCCGTTGTTTTTACCGAATGAAAATACTCTGGTCATTTTGCCTCAGGCAGATCAAAGGAAAGTATTGTTTCACTCTCTCCGCCGCGCTTGGGCCTCTTGGTTGGCGCGGATAGGCAAGCTATTATTGGCTGCCAGCCGGCTCATTGGCCACAGAAGCCTCATAATTACGGGAATCCAGGCTCGCCTGTCCCTGGAGACCCAAAATGCGGCGGCGATGCGATGGAACAGGAAGGAATTTTTAGGGGAACTTGAAATATTACCGCTTAATTATAAGCCGCGGTCAGGCTGCGCCTAGGCCATGAGAAAACATCAGGCCTTGCCGCAATACACTGCAAAGTTGAAATATTTATAAATTACATCAACAGCCGAGAAGCCGAGAGTGTTCAGTCGGGAAGTCATCCTTGATTGCCTTAGATACGGTTCCGGTTCCACAGCCCAAATCAATCACGGAAAAAGCGCTTTCTCTTGAAAACGGGATGACAGAAACCAAGGCGGCAATCATTGTGTCGTAATTTGGAATCAATGTTTGTATGACGGCATCGAATTCTTCCGCTTCTTTTTCAAAGTGAGCTTTAACGCGTTCGGTGTCCATAATCCTCTTGCCCATCATATGGAATCCGCCTGTTCCCGTTCTCATTGCCCTCGGAGAAAAGAACGCGGCCATGCCTGTCCCTCGGGTATAGCATTAATCCCACCGAATTGCCACAGGATTTTCCAGGCGGCCACGGGTTTTTGGCAAATGGGTAAGCGGCCTAAGCCATATAATGATTTGCCTTAATAACCAACCCTCAGCCCAGGGGGTGCCAATCCGCGGCAAATCGGTTATGCTATGGTCAAGGCTTATTTTTTGTACACCCTAAACCAGAGGAGAGACTTATGATCGTTATTCTCACCGGCGCGGGCATCAGCCAGGAAAGCGGCATCGCCACCTTCCGCGACAGCGGCGGCCTATGGGAAAAAGTGCGGATTGAGGATGTCGCCACTCCCCGGGCCTTCCAGAAAAATCCCGGCCTGGTATATGACTTTTACAATGCCCGGAGAAAACAACTGCTCAGCCCGGACATCGCCCCAAATCCGGCCCATTTCGCCCTGGCCCGCCTAGAGGCGGAAAGCCCTGAGCCCGTTCTCGTCGTCACCCAGAACGTGGATAATCTGCATGAACGCGCGGGGAGCAAAAAACTTCTCCATATGCACGGTGAACTGCTCAAAAGCCGTTGCAACGCCTGCGGTGATGTGCGCCAATGGGAACATGACCTAACGGCCGCCAACTCCTGCCCGGCTTGCGGACGCGCCGGGTATCTGAGGCCGCATATAGTGTGGTTTGAGGAAATGCCCCTGTATCTGGATGAAATCTATGAAGCGCTTGGCCGCTGCCGCACCTTTGCCTCCATCGGCACTTCGGGCCAGGTTTACCCGGCGGCGGGTTTTGCCAGTGAAGCGCGTTCACAAGGCGCGCAGGTGCTGGAACTGAACCTGGAACCTTCGGGCGGGCCGAAGATGTTTCACGAGGGCCGGTACGGCCCGGCCAGCCAGGTCGTTCCCGCCTGGGTGGATGAAATGCTTAAAACATAAGCGCCAAGGCCGGCCTTTACAGGAGCCCGGGAGGCAGAAAGTTAACAGTATAATCAAATCAGACGATTTCGCAGTGACTAGTTGTCAACACGAAGATTGACAACTTGGAGCCGGTCCTTTACAATAGCAAAATTGTTGAATGCGCCGCTAGCTCAACTAGGCAGAGCAAATGACTCTTAATCATTAGGTTACAGGTTCGATTCCTGTGCGGCGCACCATGAACCTCAAGGGCTTCCGGGAATAACCCGGAAGCCCTTTCTATAACCGACAAGCCAAAAATCATTTTTATTGATTTATTCCCGGCATTTAGTTAATCTTTATCAATATATCACGCTGTATTTTTCTGAGAGGCTTTCAGTGTCCCGTTGTCTAGGTGCCATATTAATCTTCTTTATCTCGCTTTCCGCCCTGCCCGGCTGCGCCATCAAGACGACCAACCTGGCCCCCATGATCGCCAGCGACTTGCTTGTCACCGGGGCCTTATACTATGTCGGCGCTGAAAATCCGCGTCCCATCTTCCGGCCGGGCATCTATACCTTCTGCGGTGAAAAGGGCCGTCTATGTGAGGCCCAAAAACCCGGCAGCCCTTACTATTATTTTGAATTCCGTCCTAACGGCACCGGCCATTATATTTTCAACGGCGAGTCGGAGCCCCTTTTCACCTTTAATTGGTCTGTCCAAGGCCCTTCGGCCAAACTGATCACCCACGGCAACCATCTGGTTCCAGCCTCCCTCGAGGCTGTCTTCACCTACCACCGCCCAGGGGTCTACGTCATCAAGCAGCCGAAACATTATTATTTCGTTTATGACCAGGTCTTAAATAAAAAACAGCCCTCTGCTCAGCCCCTTTCGCAGCGCTGATGGCCGCCGCCAGGGCTGAGCCCTGGACCCAAGCCGGCGGACTGCGGGTCCGTTCCGGCTTCCGTGGCCGGAAGGTCGCCCGAACCGCCGCCGCCAAGGCTGAGCCCTGGACCCAAGCCGGCGTCCGGGGCCAACAACTCATTAAAATATCGAATATAAAGACCGGCTTCTTTAAAGAGCCTTAGATGACGGCATAAAGATTATTTGACCGCAAGTCACGTAAAAGTATAAAATGTTCACGAGATCACAACCAAAAAATTTTCAAGGAGGTTTCAAATGCGTAACTTCATACGCCGTTGCCTTTCATTGCCGCTCATCCTGGGTTTGGGGCTGTCCTTGGGAGCCTGCGCCAAGGTGCCCGGGACGGGCCGGAGCCAGTTGAGCTTGGTCAACGATAAGGCCCTGACCACCATGGCCGCCCAGCAGTACAGCCAATTAATGAAGCAACAGCCCCTGTCTTCCGAGGCCAAGGGCACCGCCCAGGTCAAGAGGGTGGGGGCCAAGCTGGCCCGGGCCGCGGAAACCCTCTTGAAGGAAGAAGGCCGGGCCGCGGAGACCGCCGACTACAAATGGGAGTTCAACCTGATTGAATCCAAGGAGGCCAACGCCTTTTGCATGCCCGGCGGGAAGGTGGGTATTTATACCGGCCTTCTGCCCTACACCAAGGACGATGCCGGGTTGGCCGTGGTCATGGGCCATGAGATTGCCCACGCCATAGC
>Ga0268262_10006907_pt1 | contig 10735 bp, 7 predicted proteins | sample TergutNc150P3_FD_190354 | JGI IMG/M metagenome (GOLD analysis project Ga0268262, IMG submission 190354) | Nasutitermes corniger P3 segment gut microbial community from laboratory colony in Florida, USA - Nc150 P3 (SPAdes) (version 2) | ecosystem: Host-associated > Arthropoda: Insects > Digestive...
ACTCGTCAGGGTGAAGGGCGGCGAAAATATCAAGATTCTCTATGGCAAATCAAAAAGACCGGTTGCCATGATCGTCCCCATCGAAGACAGGGACAGCCCCCGCAGGCTCGGCCCCTTAGACGGAAAAGCGACATTCAAAACAACCGGAAACGGCAAAATCACCGAGGAAGAATTTTTAGGAATATGATATATTTATTGGATACCCATACCTTTATCTGGAGCGTCTTAAAAACAAGCAACCTGGGAAAAAAAACCAAAGAAATTATTTCGCGCAAAACCAATGAGATTTGCGTCAGTACGGTTTCGTTTTGGGAAATATCATTAAAGACCAGAATAGAAAAATTTTTGTTCGCCCATATCAACATTAATGATTTTCCCCAATACGCCAAAGATATGGACTTTACCATACTGGACTTGCAGGAAGATGAAACCATTTCATTCCATGAACTGCCCCTCAAAGAAAATCACCGGGATCCCTTTGACCGGATGTTAATATGGCAGGCGATACGCAAAAATATGACCATACTCAGTAAAGACAGTTTGTTTGAACAATACCGTGAAGATGGTTTGAAATTGGCCTGGTAAAGCGCCGGAGGCTGTTACTTGGGTTAAAAATCCCGTGGAACAAAGTCTTCCGGTATGTCCATCTTCACGGTATCTCCCGATTGTTCCAGCACAAAGAATCCCGCCTCAATTACCGCCTTTTTTTCCGCGCTCCCGAATATCGCGCCCGCTATGGCTCCCTGTATTGTGCGCGTATCGTGGTGTTTGTTCCGGTGTTCCCTTAGTATTTCCAGCCGTTTGATATGGTGTTCAATATCTTTTATGTGCGTTTTTGCCTTTACTTCTACCGCCATAATGTAGTCGTCGTTTTCCAGCAGAATGTCCACTTCCGCGATGGTTTTTCCGGTATTATCACGGACTTCATAGCCGCCGTGCGCGATGCCACTAAAGTGATAACCTATTTCGTTAAACCGTTCATGAATAGCAGGAGCAACTAAATGTTCCGCCAGTTCGCCGAAGCGGTTGCCCAACTCGCCGATCTTCCGGTCGGTTTCTTTCATCTGCTGTTCAGTTTCCTTAAATCTCCGCTCGGTTTCTTTGTGTTGATCTTTCCACTGTTCAGCATACTCTTTTTGCCGCTCGGCAACTTCCTGAAACATTGCCCATACTTTTTCGAATGTGAGACCTTCGCCGGTAGGGGGCGGCCTGTCGATTACTACTGCATCCATAACGTACACTCCTTACGTTGATATTATTGTAGCATATTTTCTATGCTCTACACTATATAAGGTGAAAATGTTGATTTTGCATTATTCCGCTTGTTTTACACTGTTTTTAATCATTTTTTCCCATTTCAATAACCGCAGCTCTTAGAAATTTGTCAAATTGAGAAAGTAAATTCTCATGAATTTGCGATATTGATTCTGATGGGTAATCTTTCATGGAAAAAAGTTCCGGCGCTTCAATCTCTAACGCTTTAGCCAAACGTTCTATCATATTGAATGATGGTGTACGGCGTTCAGCCTCTATCATGGCAATATAGGTAGGCGCTGTATTTATCATTTCCGCAAGTTTCTCCTGAGTTAGTCCTAAAAACTTCCTGCGGGCTTTTATATTGGAAGCCAAAATCGACCTTAAATACACCATTTATACCTACATCCAATAGATAAAGAATATACATTTGGTTATTTTTTTTGATTAACTAATTGCAGAAGTTTCTACAATTTGGTATATTTTTACACGTTGATATAAACTGAGTAATTCGGTGGGTTATCGCCGAAAAAGGAGTATTTGTATGAAAAACACATTCAGGACGTATTGTGCGTCCACACTATTCGCTATCGCCCTTGCTGCGATAATTAGTCTGGCAATAACCGCCTGTCCGGGGCCGGAGACAGCAATGCCTATCTTCCCCATAACGCCCGCCCTCACCGGAACGGTCAGCATAAGCGGAACCGCTCAGGTGGGACGAACCCTGACGGCAAACACCAATTCTCTGAGCGGTAACGGGGACATTACCTACCAGTGGAAGCGGGGAACTACTGTCATTGGCGCTAATAACAATACCTATACCGTACAAGCCGCCGATATTGGTTCAGCCATTACCGTAACCGTAACCCGCTCCGGCTATTCCGGCAGTGTTACCAGCGCTCCTACCGCCGTCGTTACTGACTCAAGCCTTCCCGCCCTTACCGGAACGGTCAGCATCAGCGGAACCGCCCAGGTGGGGCAAACCCTGACAGCAAATACCAGTTCTCTGGGCGGCAGCGGAACTATTTCCTACGAGTGGAAACGGGGAACTGACGATATTGGCGCTCACAGCAGTACCTATACCATACAAGCCGCTGATGTAGGTTCAGCCATTACCGTAACCGTAACCCGCTCCGGCTATTCCGGCAGCGTTACCAGCGCTCCGACAGCCGTTGTTACTGACTCAAGCCTCCCCGCCCTCACCGGAACGGTCAGTATCAGCGGAACCGCCCAGGTGGGACAAACGCTCACGGTGAACACCGGCGCACTGGGCGGCAGCGGAACTATTGCTTACCAATGGAAACGGGGAACCACCCCCATAGAAGACACTGACAGCAACGCCTATACCGTACAATCCGCCGATGCGGGTTATACCATCACCGTTACCGTAACCCGCTCCGGTAACTCCGGCAGCATCACCAGCGCTTCGACAACTGTCGTTACCAGCCCCGAACTTCCCGCCCTCACCGGAACGGTCAGCATCAGCGGAACCGCCCAGGTGGGGCAAACCCTGACAGCAAATACCGGTTCTCTGGGCGGCAGCGGAGCAATTACCTATCAGTGGAAACGGGGCGGAACTGTTATTGGGACCGACAACAGTTATACCGTACAATCCGCCGACGTGGGTTATACCATCACCGTTACCGTAACCCGCTCCGGTAACTCCGGCAGCATCACCAGCGCTTCGACAACTGTCGTTACCAGCCCCGAACTCCCCGCCCTCACCGGAACGGTCAGCATCAGCGGCTTCGCCGGAATAGAGCAAATCCTGACAGCGGATACCAGTTCACTGGGCGGCAGCGGAACCATTACCTATCAGTGGAAACGGGGCGGAACTGCTATTGGGGCTAACGGCAGCAGCTACACCGTACAGTCATCCGATGTAGGTTCTACGATTACCGTTACCGTAACCCGCTCCGGTTATTCGGGCAGTATTACCAGCGCTCCGACAGCCGTTGTTACCAATGAAGGTCCGCCAACACCGGGACTGGCTTACGCGAAAATAAACGGCGATACGGCCTGGTCGGTTTCCCGCGGTACGGCGACCGCCGCCGATGTGGTAATACCGGCTTTGCATGAGGGACTACCCGTAACCGCGATAGCGAACAACGGTTTTTCCTCCTATACGAATATGACCAGCGTCAGGATACCCGACCGGGTAACCAATATCGGCAATTACGCGTTTTCCAACTGTACCGGTTTGACAATCGTTACCATACCGAACAGCGTGACAAATTTGGGCAGCAGCGTGTTATCCGGCTGTACCAGTGTAACGAACGTTACCGTACCGTTTGTAGGTTCAACTTTGAGCGAATCGTATGCCTTCATTGGTTATATATTCGGCGCGTCGAGTTACAGCGGTCAAGACGCTTATATTCCGTCATCACTGAAAACAGTCATCATAACAAGCATGAATACTATTACCACCGGTATGTTTTATGGCTGTACCGGTTTGACAAGTGTTATGGTATCCGGCGAGACGGGTAATGGCAGCGCGTCATCCGGCTGGAGCGTTACGATATCCAACAACGTGACAAGCATTGGCAATTATGCGTTCTACGGCTGTACCGGTCTGACGATGACGAGCGTAACGATAGGAAACAGAGTGACGAGTATCGGTAGTTACGCGTTTAGCAGATGTTCAGGTTTGACGGATATTCCTGTATTGCCCGCCGGAGTAACGAGTATCGGCGATTACGCGTTCTCTGGCTGTACCGGCCTGACGAGCGTAACGATAGGGAACGGCGTGACCAGTATCGGCCAGAGCGCGTTCTACGGCTGTACCGGCCTGACGAACATCACCATACCTAACACTGTAACAAGTATCGGCAGCGGTACGTTCAGCGGTTGTACCAGTTTGACAAGCATCACAATACCGTTTGTGGGCAATACGTTGAATGGGACTTCATATACCAGTTTCAGTTATATATTCGGGACAGTTCCGACATCGTTGAAAACCATCGTCATAACAGGCGGCAGCAGTATCGCCGCAAATGCGTTCAACAACTGCAGCAGTTTGACCAGCGTAACGATACCCGACAGCGTGACCAGTATCGGACAAAGCGCGTTCTACGGTTGTACCAGCTTAGCGAGCATCACGATACCGTTTGTTGATTCCCTCCATTTTGGTTATATATTCGGCGTAACCTTAGCCTATAGTACCGACTATGGTTTTTCCGCGTATCGGGACTATATAGAACAGTATATTCCAAAATCATTGAATACAGTCATAATAACGGGTGACCGCTCAATTCCTACCGGTGCGTTCTTTGGTTGCCGTTTCCTGACGAGCGTAACGATAGGGAACAGTGTGACCAGTATCGGTAATTCCGCGTTCTACAACTGTACCGGCCTGACGAGCGTAACGATAGGCAACAGCGTGACGAGTATCGGTTCGCAAGCGTTCTACTGGTGTACCAGCTTGACCAGCGTCACCATACCGAACAGTGTGACGAGTATTGGCGGCTGGGCGTTCGCCAATTGCATCGGCTTGACCAGCGTCACCATACCGAACAGCGTGACGAGTATCGGCAACTCTGCGTTCAGCGGTTGCACCGGCCTGACGAGCGTAACGATAGGCAACAGCGTGACGAGTATCGGTGATAATGCGTTCGATGGTTGCCGTTTCCTGACCAGCGTCACCATACCGAACAGCGTGACGAGTATCGGCAACTCTGCGTTCTACGGTTGCACCGGCTTGACCAGCGTCACCATACCGAACAGCGTGACGAGTATCGGTCAGCTAGCGTTCGCCTATTGTACCGGCCTGACGAGCGTCACCATACCGAACAGCGTGACGAGGATTGACTACTTTGCGTTCTTGGGTTGCACCGGTATTACCAGTGTCACCTTTGCAGGCACAATTCCTTCGAGCGGATTTGGCGTTATCGCTTTCCAAGATATGGGCGACTTGCGCGACAAGTTTTACACAACAGATTCAATCAACGGAACGCCGGGAACGTATACGACGACTGCGCCGGTAAATGAGAATTCAGTCTGGACAAAACAGCCGTAACCCATAGGTCTTGCCGGATGCCTGACATCGGAATACGGAATTGTGCGAAGTGAGAAAGAAAGAATTTCACCACGGAGGTCACGGAGGAAAAGATGGTTTTCGTACCAAAGCTCCGTGACCTCCGCGGCGCGCTCCGCTTGATAAATCAAGCCGGCTTTACTGTAAACAGTAAATTTTATTGTGCGCCGGAACCGGTTGCATTAGTCCGTCAACACCCCTTGCCGGGGTGCTCTTTTTCTGTTCCCGTGGTAAATATTCTTCCTGGACAGCCCCCTACAGTAACTGTAAGCGGTGGCTTTTTTTGCGCGCGGTAACAAGTAATCGCACCCGCAGGGTGTAGATGAATAAATGCTACATGTTACGGCGCGGGAAAAATCTTACATGACGAGTAAAATGAGGGGAGCTTTAGCTCACCGTCCGCGCCGCGGGAACGAGTCGCATTTAGTCGGTCAACGCCCCTTGTCGGGGCGCGGTTCTTCGGTTACCGCCGCGCGCTCGGCTGGATAAATCCAGCCGGCATTAATGTATACTGTGGATTTATTGTGCGCGGTAACGAGTCGCATTTAGTCGGTCAACGCCCCTTGTCGGGGCGCGGTTCTTCGGTTACCGTGGTTATATTCTTCTTAAATTAACGTGTATAATGTAGGTGATGGAAGCGCCCTGTTTCGTAACCGATATTTATCTTCCGCAGATGCTTTATGCCTTGACGATCAGATCGCCTGTTGCGAAAGGCAGGCTTACATCTGTTGAATGTCCTAAACTTCCCGGCAGCTATACGCTGATACGGGCGCAGGATATTCCCGGTAAAAATTGCCTTGAGGATTCCCTGCTGCCGGTTCTGGCCGCTGATGAACTTTCCTACATCGGCGAACCGGTGGCCCTGCTGCTGGGACCGGATAAAAACACGCTGGAAAATTATTCCCGTCACTGCAAGGTCATTGCCCAGGAAGAAGAGCCGGTTTTTTCCTCCGCCGGGGTGGATGCATCGGTGAATGCCGGGATGATAGCGGCACAGCGGGACATACGCATTGGCGACTATGAGACGGCTTTTGCCCAGGCCGCATCCGTTGTACGGGGCAATTACCGCAGCGGCATTCAGGAACACTGGTACGCCGAGCCTGTCGGCGCAGTGGCATGGCCGGATGAAACTGCAAAAAATACGAGCCTGATAGTACGAACCGCTACTCAATGGCCCTTTCATGTCAAACGTTCTGTTGCCCGGGTTCTTGGCGTAACGGCCTCGAAAGTGCAGGTGTATCCTACCATAACCGGTCTTCATCTGGATGGTAAGTTGTGGTATCCTTCGTTGGTTTCCTGTCATGCGGCGCTGGGCGCATGGATTACCCAAAGGCCGGTACAGTTAATTTTAACCAGGAAAGAAGATTTTTTCTTCTCGCCCAAACGCTGCGAAACGGAGATAACCATTGAAAACGCCCTTGACGAGAAGGGGGAAATTACCGGAATAAAGATTAATACCATTGTTAATGTAGGCGCTTACGGGGTTAACGCGGTTGAAATACTCGATCATGTTAACTTGGGAAGTTTTGGAGTTTACAAAGTTAGAAATATACAACTATCAAGCATTGCAATCAGAACAAACATTCCTCCGCAGGGGCCTTACGCCGGTTTTGGTCTTGCCCAGGGTTTTTTTGCCCAGGAACGCCATATTTCCCGTATTGCCGATACATTGAATCAGGACCCTGCTCAATGGCGTTACGATAACAGCGCTAAAGACGGGATTTTCTCCCCGGGTACGATGATGAAAGACGCCGCGCCGGTGAAACTGCTGGTTGATACCGTGGTAAAGACGAGCGACTACCGCCGTAAATGGGCTTCGTATGAATTACTCAGGCACAACCGGAGGGGGCGTTGGGCGGAGAAGGGGGAAGTCCTGCGGGGTGTTGGTATCGCCGTTGGCTGTCAGGGGAACGGCCTTTTATATCCCGGTTTGGATAAAGGCTGCTACGGTATAGAATTGCTCCTGGAAAAAGACGGATCGCTGGAAATAAAAACCAGCATGGCCGGTTCCGGCTGCGGCAGCGTATGGGCGGATATAGCGTCAAAAATTCTGGGTCTGGACAAAAAAATGGTGCGCATAAACTGCGGCGCGGAGTCTCCGGACTCCGGCCCCTTAACCATGTCGCGCGCTGTCGCTGTTTTTACTAAATTGCTGGAACAGGCTTGTCTGGCGATCAGCAAAAAACGTTTTCGTGATCCTTTGCCTATATGCGTCCGCAAAACGGTACGCCCCCAGAAAAATCCCGCATGGGATGAAGTATTCCCTTATTCAGAAAATGTGGTTGACCATAGCGGCTTTGCCCGGCCCGGCTGGGCCTCGGCCATTGTCGAAGTTGAAATAGACCCTATTGAGTACCTTCCCCGGATACGGGGCGTATGGATGGGCGTGGACGGCGGAAGAATTCTTGCGGAGGACCTTGCCCGTAAAGGCCTGAGAATCTCCGCGATACAGGCCCTGGGCTGGGCATACCGCGAGCAGATCAGCTATGTCAACGGGGTAATTCCCGTGGAGTACTATGAAAATTTTGATATTCCCGGTCCCCAACAGATACCGCCGATCAACATTGAATTTATCGGGAACAACCAGGATGAACCAAAAGGAATAGGCGACCTGCCCTTTTCCTGTATACCGGCCGCCTATGTGCAGGCGGTTTCCCAGGCCATGGATTACTACTTTCAATCCATACCGCTTAAGGCTTTGGATGTATGGTATGCGGGCATAAGAAAATTAAAAGGAGAGGAGCCGGTATGACCATCAGTTTTATTTTGAACGGAGAAGATGTGGTGATTCGCAGCGATGCGAATGTACGGCTGATTGATATACTGCGGATTAATTTTGGGCTTCTGGAGACCAAGGCCGGCTGCCTTACCGGAAAATGCGGGTTCTGCGCGGTAATATTTAATGGCAGCGTCAGTCATGCCTGTATGGTTCCCGCGTTCAGGTTGAGGGGCAGTGAAATCATCACCATTGAAGGCTTTTCCCAAACCGATGAGTATCATGACATTATGGCGGGTTTTGCCGGGGCGCAGCTGGAAAGCTGCGGCTACTGTACTACCAGCAAGATACTTAATGCGGGGGCGCTGCTGGAGAGGATAAAGCGCCCTTCGCGGCAGGAAATATTGCAGGCTTTCAGCGGCATCAAATGCCGTTGTACCGATCCGGAAAAACTGGTTGAGGGAATAGAGCGGACGGTTGAATTACGGCAGCGGAGGATATATGGCAGATCAGCTTAACCTGGTTTTTTTTCCGTCAAGTTATTCGGAGCTATTTAACGCGTGGAACCGTTATCCCAAAGCGGTTCCCTATGCCGGCGGCACTGCCTTAATCCGCGAACAGGGCAGGCCGATTCTTGAACTGCCGTCCATTATACTCTCGCTTGAAAGGCTGGAAGAAATGAGCCGCATCAGCCGTTCCGAACGTTACCTGGAAATTGGCGCTATGGCAAAACTCAGCCAGATAATTGATTTGGGAAAAATTGTCCCCGCCGCGCTGCGGCATTGCCTGGAAAGCATAGCCGGTCCGCAGCTGCGTAATATGGCTACCATAGGGGGCAGCCTTTGTTTTCAGGACGGGCGGCTGGACAGTTCCGCAGCCTTGATGGCTCTGGATGCCCAATACGAATTGCGCAACGCTCAGACTTCCCGCTGGATTTCCGCAAGCCGTTTTTTTGCGGCGCCGGGCCTGTCTGCCCTGAAACCCCAGGAACTGATGACCAGAATCAGAATACCGCTGGATGACTGGGACTATTCGGCGTATAAAAAATTCGCCGGACAGGCAAGCCACAGTAAAGTAGTGGTTTTTCTGGCAAAAACCCAAAAAAATGTTTTAAGTGATATAAGGATTGTTTACAAAACCGATACGCTATGGCGGAACAAAGACAGTGAAAGCGTTCTTGCCGGCAAACAGCTCCCCCTTAACCACCGGATTGCCGCCGATTTTGTCAGAAGTTGGGAGGTTTTTCTCTCCAGCCTGCGCAATGTGGACGAACTGTCCCGAAAGGAACTGATTAATTTTATTGAAATGAATATTAACAATTTATCAGAGTAAGAAAACAAAACCACGGAGGTCACGTCGAACCTGCGGTTCGCGTACCACTGAGTTTTGATACGAAAATCACCTTTTTCATCCGCCGCGCGCTCGGCTGCCTAAAGGCATCCGGCATTTACTGTACACAGTGGCTTTTATTGTGCGCGGTAACGAGTCGCATTTAGTCGGTCAACGCCCCTTGTTGGGGCGCTGTTATTCGGTTACCGTGGTAAAAAATTCTTCCTGGACAGCTTATTATTTACTTCACCACAATATTAACCAGTTTATCCGGCACGGTGATAACTTTCGCTATGGTATGCCCGGTTGTCCATTTAAGAATGCCCGGCAGGGCAAGCGCGGTTTTTTCAAGTTCCGCCGCGGCGGTTCCGGCGGCAGCGGTAAATTTGTCGCGGATTTTGCCGTTTACCTGCACCACCACGGTTACTTCATCGTCATGGGTCAGGGCTTCATCGTAAACCGGCCAGCGGCAGGCGGACACGGATTCAGTATGCCCCAGTTTTTCCCACAGTTCTTCGCCGAGGTGGGGGGCATAGGCGCCGATCATAATGACCAGCGGTTCCCAGAGACTGCGCTTAATTTCAGCGGACTTGGCAAGTTCGCCCGAATAGATCATCATGGCGCTGATGGCGGTGTTAAAATTAAGGCTCGCCGTATCGTCAGTAACCTTTCTTATTGTCCGATGCAGAAGTTTTGTCATCTGTTCCGGAGGAAGAGGGACTGGGGACTGGGGACTGGGGACTGGGGCAGCGTTCGTTACCGGCTTTTCACCGATAGCCCACAATCGTTCCAGAAAACGCGACACACCGACCAGACCCGCGGTATTCCAGGGCTTGCTCACTTCCAGCGGCCCCATGAACATTTCATAGACCCGCATGGCGTCGGCGCCGTATTCTCTGATAATGTCATCAGGGTTGATTACATTGCCCCGGCTTTTGCTCATCTTCTGGTTGTCCTCGCCGAGGATCATTCCCTGATTGATCAGCCGCTGAAACGGTTCAACGGTATTTACCAGGCCGCAGTCGTACAGCACTTTATGCCAGAAGCGGCTGTATAACAGGTGCAGTACCGCGTGTTCAGCGCCGCCGACGTAGAGGTCAACGGGCAGCCAGTAGTTGATTTTATCCTGCGCGGCAAAGGCGGTATCGTTGTGGGGATCAAGGTAGCGCAGATAGTACCAGCAGGAGCCGGCCCATTGGGGCATGGTGTTGGTTTCCCGTTTCGCTTTTCCGCCGCATTTTGGGCAGGTAGTATTCACCCATTCTGTGATGCCCGCCAGCGGGGACTCGCCCGTGCCGGTGGGCGCGTAAGAATTTACCTGCGGCAGTTTCAGGGGCAGGTCTTTTTCAGCTAACGGCACTATGCCGCAATGGGGGCAATGCACCACCGGAATCGGCTCCCCC
>Ga0268262_10006908_pt1 | contig 10734 bp, 12 predicted proteins | sample TergutNc150P3_FD_190354 | JGI IMG/M metagenome (GOLD analysis project Ga0268262, IMG submission 190354) | Nasutitermes corniger P3 segment gut microbial community from laboratory colony in Florida, USA - Nc150 P3 (SPAdes) (version 2) | ecosystem: Host-associated > Arthropoda: Insects >...
CCGTCATGGAAGCGATTGCTTCTAAAATTTCTTCTTTTGTGGCTGCCATATTATCTTCTCCTTGTTGGAAATACGCGCTTCATACGAAGAACGTGAAAGAAAACCGCAATGCGGCTTTCCTTATCATTAAGCCTACAGGATCGGCAGCGTCGGGCTTTTTAGTAAAGTCCGGCGAAGCCTGAAGGCTCATATACCTTTTTACGCCGCGCCGCTTTTCTTGTCGGCTATGGCTTTTACCGTGCGTACCACCCTGGCGGGAACATCGTTCAGAGCCGCCGCAAGGTTCCTTGCCGGTCCGTTCATAACAGACATGAGCATGGAAATAAGCTCCAGTTTGGAAGGAAGCTTGGAAAAGGCTTCCATCTGCTTGTCATTGTACAGATCCTTTCCCAACAGACCGCCTTTTATGGACAGAACCGGGGCCTCTTTGACAAAGTCCACAAGTATCTTGGCTACTTCGTTGGCGTCCTTTGGGGCTATAGCGATAGCCGTTGGGCCTGTAAGGTAATTTTTCACCGCGTCAGGCGCGGAAAGCTGCTGGAAGGCGATCCTCGCGAAGTTATTTTTAACAACCTTGAACTGGGCGCCCTTGCCCCGGAGCTGTTTTCGCAAATTCGTGATTTGTTCCACCGTAAGGCCGCGATAATTGGTAAAAATAAAATCCTCTGAAGAAGAAAACGCTTCTTTTAATTCGCCGATGGATGATACCTTGGCGTTCTGTACTTTTTTCGCAACTATTGCCATTCAAATTTCTCCTCTGGAGTTTGCGTAGCAAACTCCGAAAATAAAAACCCGAAGGGTTTTTATTCCTTGTCTCCCATTGCGACCCACACACCGGGTCCCATGGTGGAAGCCACCGATACCGTTCTAATGAAATCGCCTTTAACGTCGGTAGGCCGCTTTCTCTTGACTTCGGTAATTACCGCTTTTACGTTCTCGGCTATTTTTTCGCTTTCCATTGATACTTTGCCGACCGCTAGATGCACTACTCCTGTCTTGTCCGCCCTGAATTCGGTTCTTCCTTTTCTGAGCTCCGCAAGGGCGCCTTTGAGATCGAAGGTGACTGTTCCTGTCTTTGGGTTGGGCATGAGCCCCTTGCGGCCCAAAACCATACCAAGCTTTCCTACGTCCTTCATCATGTCCGGGGTAGCAACGGCGACATCGAAGTCGGTCCAGCCGCCTTTCACTTTTTCAATCAGATCATCCGCGCCCACAAAAGCCGCGCCCGCGTCCTGGGCTTCTTTTTCTTTTTCCGGCTTGCAGAAAACCAAAACCTTCTTTTCGCCCCGGAACTGGTTCGGCAAAATTACCGTGTCCCTGACAGACTGGCTTTTTTTCAGGTTTAACTTTACCGAAAGATCCACAGTTTCGTCGAACTTCGCGAACGCCATTGATTTGACCAGAACCAGAGCTTCATTGAGTTCAAAAGAAGCGGCGGCATCGTACTTTTTCAGGCTTTCCCTGTATTTTTTTCCGTGCTTCATTTTTCCACCTCAACGCCCATCGACCTGGCTGTCCCGGCAATTATTTTCATCGCCCCTTCAACATCGTTTGCCGAAAGATCCGGCATTTTAAGTTTGGCAATCTCTTCGCACTTTGCCTTTGGCAGTTTTCCAACCTTGACCTTGTGCGGTTCGGCGGAGCCCTTCTCAAGGCTTATGGCCTTTTTAATCAGCACCGCGGCAGGCGGGGTTTTAAGGATGAAAGTGAAGGTCTTGTCCGCGTAAATGGTGATGACCACCGGAATTATAAGCCCCTGCTCCATGCTTTTTGTCTTGTCGTTGAACTGTTGGACAAATTGCGGGGCGCTTACTCCGTGAGGTCCCAATGCAGGGCCAACAGGCGGGGCCGGCGTGGCTTTCCCCGCAGGGCACTGCAGTTTGACGATGGCGGCTATTTTTTTCTTTGCCATTCATAACTCCTTTGTGGTGTATTTACAGGATTAATCCCGCAAATTAGCGCCAAACCTTCGATTAAATTCAATGATCCGGCTCCCACATTTTTAAAGTAGAACCTTAAGGTTCTACATAAAGCCTTATGGCTTTACAGTTTTTCAACCTGTAAAAGATCAACCTCAACCGGCGTGTTCCGGCCAAATATGCCGACCATCACCCTGAGCTTGTTCTTTTCCTGATTCACATCCTCAATGGTTCCCGTAAAAGACTCGAAGGGGCCATCTATGATCTTTACCTGTTCCCCGGGCGAAAAAGACTGGCGCGTCCTCACAGGCCGCTCACCTTTAATTTCGCCTGATTTTTGAAGTATGCTTCTTGCTTCGTCGCCCGAAAGCGGACTGGGCTTTTTATTCGCGGGGGTGCCTACAAAACCTGTTACCCCGTTAATTTTTTTTATTCGAGAGCAGGTGAGTTTCCATTGCTGCTCCTCGTTGGGCAAATCCATTTCGATAAGAATATAGCCGGGAAGGAATTTTCGGGTCTGGGTACGCTTTTTGCCGTCACGGACTTCGACAACCTCTTCGGAAGGAACCTTTACGTCACGGACAACTTCCTTGTCCAGTTCCCCAGTCCCGATCATCATGCGGATAGTCTTTTCTATTTTTTTCTCATACCCAGAATAAGTATGGAGGACATACCACCCAGTTGCCATTGCATCCCTTCGATTAACAAATAACTAGAATATCGCTCTCACGCCAATGAGAAGCAAAACGTCCAAAAGACCCAACACCGCAGCAATAATTACGGTAGAAATGATTACAACTTTAACAGAACTTATCGCGTCGTCACGGCTTGGCCAAATAACTTTGCGAAGTTCAGCGTAAGATTCCTTAATAAACTGAATTAACTTCTTCATGTCATACTCGCTATGGAAACAGTGTCTTGTTCAGGAACTAAATTAGTTCCGCGGACTAAAGTCCGAAACAAGCCTTGCAACATAATTGTCAACTGCACCTATGTTGCTTTCAGGCGCAGTAGGCCTCGAACCCACGACCTGCGGTTTTGGAGACCGCCGCTCTACCAACTGAGCTATACGCCTAGATTTTTACTTAACCTTGGTCTCCTTGTGGACAGTATGCTTTCTGTCAAAAGGACAGTACTTTTTGAGTTCCAGTTTTTCCTGGGTGTTTCTTCGGTTTTTGCTGGTGGTATAGTTCCTGCGCTTGCACTCAGTGCATTGAAGCGCTATCAATTCCACCACTTGCTTCTTACTTGCCATATCTAACTCCTACACAATCTATATACAGCTGATAAAAATGCAGAGCATTTTTATCAGCCCTCGATCTGACGCGCGAAGCGCCGCTGACCAGGCCATCTATATACAGCCAAGGAGTTTTGCTTCGCAAAACTCCCAAGATAAAAATGCAGAGCATTTTTATCAGCCCTCGATCAGAATCGAACTGATGACCTTATCCTTACCATGGATATGCTCTGCCAACTGAGCTACAAGGGCGCAATACTCCATACTATGATGTTCTGACAAAGTAACAATTATTATAACTTTAGTCAACAGCTTTCATAGCTTTATTAACAAATTCTGTTATAAATTTGGCGGTCTCGGCGGGTTTTTCCTGCTGGGGTAAGTGGCCTGCGCCTGGAATTATTCTGAGTTCTATATCATTGCGTAGGGATTTAAAGGGTTCTGCGGTTGATAAAGGCATTATCCTGTCTTTCTCCCCCCATAAGAGGGTTATTTTTCCCTTAAATAGCCGGATTTTTTTGGCATATCCGGGGAAACTAGTCCCAAAAGCCCAAACCAGGCTCCGCTGAGTGGCAAAAAAAGCCCTTTCCTGGCTGGAACTATTCACCCTGGCCATGACCCGTTCGATTAAAAAGTCCTTGTCGGCTTCAGGCATACTGTTCAAATCCGCATAATACGAGTACAGCGAAAGCCACGCCCCTTCCGGATTGGCCCTGTAGGCCCTGTACCATTTCCGGCTAAAGAGGAGCTTTGCCAGTGTCAAAAGGCCGATTTTGGCGGGCCCTCCCGGAATACTCCCATCAAGCAGGATCAGCCCTTTTACAAGCCCCGACTTTTTAAAGGCCGCCGTTTCGGCAACCAAAGCCCCCAACGAGTTTCCAACCAGAAAAACAGGGGTTTCTGGCTTTATTTTAGCCGCTTTTAGAAGGCGTAAAACCGCGGAGGCGTGGTTTTTCAGGCTGATTGTTCCAGGCGCGACGGAACGGCCAAAACCCGGCAAATCAAGGGCCAGAACCCTGTATCCGGCAGAATTAAGCAGGGGGATAAGGTGACGCCAGGAATCCGCCTCGTCGCCCAAGCCGTGGATTAGCACAATCACTGGCACCGTACCGCCATTTGGCGGATCGCTGTTTGGCGGCGTAGCTTCGTAGTAAAAGATGGTTTGGCCGAATGAAAGATTCAGACAAAACGCCTTATCGGCCAGAGAAGGCCAAGGTTTCATGGGGGAATCGCCATTGTAGGGAACTATCGAGGATTTCAATTTATCGTTGCCGCCTGTAGAAGAATCTCTACTTTAACTAAGTCTGTAAATCAGGTTTAGTCAAGGGGACGCTTTCTAGCTATACACGCCCCGCTCTTGGCGTCAACCATCCCATCTTCCAAAGCCAGCTCTTCAAGCGTTCCTGTTGGAGACGCTTCCAGCGCCCTCCTGCTTCCTGTTACCAGCACCAGCCCGCGCTCGCAGCAACCGTAGCGGCCTCTTGCGCCCGGCGAATCTGCCGAGAGGGGGAAGCTATCCGAGATGACGCGTATTTTAGCGCGCGCTGTGCGCTTTGCCGGGTTTTGCGCGGCGGCTCCGGCAAGGACAAAACTCAACGCCGCCCTCTCCTTGGGGAGCTTCATCGCAGCCGAGAGCCTGTGCAGTTCTTCCGGAGCGTCTTCGGTGTTTAAAGCAAAATGGCACCACTTGGCCTTGGACTGAAAATTGCCGGAAGACGGTCTGCCGCCGGGAAGAGGACAAGGCCCGCAGTGGGGACAGGGCGAAAGGGGGAGGCGTTTTTCTTTTATAAGGGAAGAACGCAGAAGAGAGATGAACTCACCGGAGCGCGGGATGCCCGGTTCTACGACCAAAACGGAACCGGAGGTTTCCGTTAGGGATGAAAGCAGTCTGGCCTGGCTGGATGCAAAGCGTCCAAGGCCCTCCTTGTCCATGGGTGAAAAATCCCAGAATAGTTCGTTGTAGACGTTTACCGCTACGCTCAGGGCAGCGGGCTTTCCCCTGATTTCCACGGACAACGCCTTGCCGCGCTGTCTGCCAAAGCCGTGGATTTCCCCGCGGATGGTTCGGACAGTCCAGGGACAGGCGGTGTTTGCGGTAAGGGCGGCGAAGAGCTTTTTTCCCGCGTCGAGAACAGCGGCGGTTTTGTCCAGACAGCGGAATTCCAGGGGAGTGTCCCTTAGATCCGGACGGCTAATCCATAAAGAAATCGCCAGGGTAAGAGGCCCTGACCCCAAATCGTTAATGGCGTCATCGCTCTTCAACTCTATGGGCAGGGCGGCGAAAAGACGGCAGAGGCGGTAGATGTTCCAGGGCAGGTAATAGCGGAGGTAAGCCGAAAGAAGGGCGGGCTTGCCCAGGTAAGAAGCGCCGCGTTCCGTCCGCTCATAAGTGAGGAAGCGGAAAAGCTCCGCTACATCCGCCGGCAGGGCGGCGCCAAAACGGGCGGGAATGGGAAAGGTTTTTTCGACAAGGGCCGGAATGGAAGCGAGGGGTTTGCGGGCTTCTTCCGAAAGGGCAGGAAAAAGAGAGCTCAAGAATCCTTCTCCGCCTGTTTATCTCTGTCCGAATCATGCACAAGAAAAAAGAGCGACATAAGCTCTGAACGAAGGGCGGAAATGCGGCCCCTTAAGTCCTGGTGTTCCCCGGCTAGTTCCCTGTAGAGCTGGTCTTTTGCGCCTTCGATGGTAAAGCGGCGTTCATACAATAAATACTTAAGCCTGAAAAAAATCTGCAAATCGCGGTCGCGGTACACGCGCCTTCCGAAGTTGCTTTTTTCGCTCTGGATTAAGGGTATTTCCTTTTCCCAATAGCGTATAACGTAACCCTTAACCCTGAGCAGTTTTTCCAGTTCGCCGATGCTATAAGAAGCCATGATACTACCGCCTCTTCCTTGGGCCGGACTTTTTCTTTGCCTCGTCCGTCGGCTTGGCCGAGGCCCGGATTTCGATAGCCACCGGGATAAGGGAGAAACCAAGGTCGCGGCGGATACGGTTACGAAGGTAGGAGACGTAGGCCTCGGTTACCGCGTTTTTACGTGAAACAAAAAAAACAAACCTCACAGGATTCGCCTCCGCCTGTATAGCATAGCGTATCTTGAACCTGCTTTGCGGCCCTGATGGCGTGGGGTGTTCGGCCAGCCACCTTTCAAGGGCGTTGTTAAGGTCGGCGGTTTTTATTTGCCTGGTGAGCTGTGAATACATTTTCAGGCTTGTGTCAAGAAGACTGTCTATTCCGCTTCCGTTAAGGGCGCTCAACGCGATTATCGGGGCGTATTCCATCTTCGCGAAAAGAAAATGAATTCTGTCCTTTACGGCTTCGAAGCTGTTTTTAACCGCGGGCATTGTGTCCCACTTGTTCAGAACCATGATCAATCCCCTGCCCTTGTCGTGGGCCAGAGCCGCGATTTTCTTGTCCTGATCCGTCAGGCCCTCGTTGGCGTCAATGACAAGAAAAACGATGTCCGCGCCGTCAATGGTTTTTATGGCCCGGTTTACCGAATAGTACTCAACGCTTTCATTTACCTTTGACTTCCTCCTGATACCGGCGGTGTCCAAAACCTGGAAGTTCCGCTTTTTCCAGGTAAACGCCCCCTCTACCACATCCCGCGTTGTGCCGGGAATATCGCTGACAATGGAATCGGTGGAAGACGTAAGCCTGTTGGAAAGGGTGGACTTCCCCGTATTTGGTTTGCCCAAAAGGGCAATTCGGATTGTCGCTTCCCCCTGTTCTGTTATGGGGAGCGTTGCTTCCCCCGCCTTGCTAAAATCAAGGCGGCTGATGATTGCGTCTTCCAGCTCCTGGATATTGTCGCCATGCTCGGCGGAAATCATGTAAACTTTTTCAAAGCCGTACGAAAGCAGGTTCCACGCGTCCGCTTCACGCCTGCCGCCTTCGGTCTTGTTCACCGCCGCGATTAACTTGCTCTGGTAAGGCCTTAAAAGGCCGATAAACTCCTCATCCTCGGAGGTGAGTTCGCCCGCCTCAAATAAAAGGACGATAAGATCGGCTGATTTCAGCACTTCCAGGGTGCGCTCGACAACAACCTTTTCAAGCTCCCCCGCGGCGGATTCGCGCTCGCGATCCAGCTTAAAGCCGCCTGTGTCTACAAGCGTAAGCCGCCTTTCCAGTATAACGGTGTCCATCGCGACCGCGTCTCTGGTTACGCCGGGCGTGGGATCGGTAATGGCGCGCCGCTTGTGCAAGAGCCTGTTAAAGAGGGTTGATTTGCCTACATTCGGACGGCCTGCCAGGGCAACTATCGGTAGATTTTTTTTCATCGTATGTTATTAATCTTTTGGAAACTTCTCTGCCATCCACCCTTTCAGGAGGGCGTTATTCGCCATGAATGAGACGCCCTTTAAAAGCTCTTTCGCGAGCGCCTTGCACTCACTGGCGTTTACTTCGCGGATGATTCTCTTTACATTTGGAATGGACGAAGCCGCCATGCTGAACTCGTCAAGGCCCAGCCCCAAAAGCAGAACGGTAACCGCGCTGTTACCCGCCATCTCGCCGCACATGGCGGCCTTTATGCCGCGCTTGTGGGCCGCGTCAATCGTGGTTTTTATAAGGCGGAGTATAGCCGGATGGGTGCTTTGGGCCAGATAGCTTACTCTTTCGTTTCCACGGTCAACGGCCATTGAATATTGGACAAGATCGTTGGTTCCTATCGAAAAAAAATCTGATCTCTTTGCCAGAATATCCGCGATCACTGCCGCAGAAGGAACTTCGATCATCGTTCCAACTTCGATATTGTCGGCAAAAGCCTGCTTCCTTTTGCGGCATTCGCTTTTTGCTTCTTCCAGCAGGGCGAGGGCCGCGTCAAGTTCTTCAAGCCCAGATATCAAGGGGAACATGATCCTCACGTTTCCGTTTACGCTTGAACGCAGTATGGCCCGAAGCTGGGTTCTAAAAAACTCAGGCATGGAAAGAGAGAAACGTATTGCCCGCCAGCCCAGGAGGGGATTCTTTTCTGAGATGTCGGAAAAACCCGGCAGTATCTTGTCGCCGCCTATGTCGACAGTGCGGATGGTTACAGGCAGTTTTCCCATAGCCATAAGGACACGATTGTAGGCTTCAAGCTGCATCTCTTCCCCGGCGGCCTGACCTGGGTGAAGGAAAAGAAATTCGGACCTGTATAAGCCTATTCCTTCCGCGCCGAAACGATGCAAGGTCTCCGCTTCTTCCGGAATTCCGATGTTTGCCTTTAGAGAAACCCTAAGGCCGTCTTTGGTCTCCGCCAACAGCTCCCTTGTTTTTAGGGATTCGTTCAGCTTTTTACTTTGCCTGGCCTTTAGCCGCTCCCATTTTTCCAGCTCTTTTTGTTCAGGGTTGATAAAGACCTCGCCGGCAACGGCGTTCAAAACAAGAGTGTCGCCGTTGCCGATCTCCGTTGTGGCTGACGACAGGCCAAGCACCGCCGGAATGTTGAAAGCCCTGGCAAGGATTGCCGTGTGGGAAGTTGCCGCCCCCAGATCCATGACAATTCCCTTGACATGCTCGCGGTTCATGGTAAGCACTTCTGACGGCAAAAGATCATGGGCTATCAGAATTACGTCGCTGTCCAATCCGGCAAGAGAGACTCTTTTTATTGAAAGCAGCCTGCTCAAAATCCGGCGGGAAACATCTTCAATATCGGACGCCCTTTCCCTGAAAACCGGATCCGGCGAGGAGAGCATTTTTTGCACTATAGCTTTGGAAGTATCGTAAACCACCCATTCAATGTTTTCCTGGGTCTCTTTTATCTTTCTTTCAATCTGATCCTGAAAATCCACGTCCTCAATCATCATTAGTTGGGCGGCAAAAATATCGGCGTGTTCTTTGCTCATTTCACGCACTGCCCGGTCATGAAGAGCCCGTATTTCGTCCGCGGCTTCCGCGGAGGCGGTTTTAAACCGTTTGAGCTCGCCCTCTATCTGGTTCTTGCGTATGTCGACGCGCGGGATTTCCGGAAGATCTTTTTCCATGTAGAGGAACGCCTTTCCGATGGCTATTCCCATTGACGCTGGAATCCCGGTGAGCTTCTTCATGATCATAGCCATGATATTGAAGGATACTCCAAAGGGAGCTATGCTGTCAAACATTAGATATATGAAGAAAACTGACCCCTCGCCAGAGATTCCCAGCAAAGCCCCTGACTGTATGCGCTGTAAGCATTACAAGATCACCTGGGAACCGGCGTTTCCCCACGCGTGCACACTGTTCGGGGTAAAATGCCGGAACCACCTGCCTTCGACGGAAGTGTTTCTCTCGGCTGGGAAACATTGCTTTTCTTTCCAGCAAAAAATCTAACGAAGAACCATGCCTGAAAAATCGATAAGCAAGGTTGTTCTAATTCAGCCCCCTTTTGTACAGCTTAACAGCCCGTATCCTGCCCCTTATTACCTGAAAAGCTTTCTTGAGCGAAGGGGATTTCATGTAACGGTTCTTGATCATTCCATTGGGCTTTTTGAAAGAATTTTTTCCCGTTCCGGCCTTGAGCGAATTTTCACCGATGCCGTTTTTTTGCCTGCCCATAAAAAAGAAGCGGAGAGGTTTCTATCTGAAAAGGATTTGTGGCGCGCTTCAATAGACAGGCTAATCGCGTTTTTGCGCCAGAAGGATCACGAGTGGGGGCATTTCCTTGCCCTTGCCAACGGCTGTCTCCCCGGCGGCAGGCGGACTGACGCCTTCATCGCGGAACGCGGCGGGGAGGTTTCAGCCAGCGAAGCCGGGATTCTAGCGACGAAACTACTCGCCGACCTGGCGGATTTTATCACCTTCGCCCTGGATGAAAATTTCAGCCTTATCCGTTACAGGGCGGCAGGGGACGCCTGTTTTCGCTCTTTCTCCGACGTACAGAAAACCCTTGACGGCTACATCATGAAAACATTTTACCGCCCCCTGCTGGAAGATGAATGGAAAAAACTGGAAAGTACCGGAGGGGAACCTCGCCTTTCAGGCTCGGCGGAAAGTCCAGGCGGCGCAAACGACAGCTTTTTGCTTGGCGTTACCATTCCCTTTCCTGGCTGTCTTCCGGCGGCGCTTGTCTGTGCCGAGTCGGCGAAAAAACACTTTGGCAAAGCGGTACGTACCATCGCGGGCGGCGGGTATGTAAACACGGAATTGCGCTTTCTTGGTTCCAAAGAATTTAATGATTACTTCGATTATGTTTCTTTTGACAAAGGCTACAGCTATCTTGTCTCCATTCTGGAAAATAACAAAATAGATGAGGCAACGGAAGGCTCCTTTGTAAAGACAACTTTTCCTGACTATTCGGAGGTTGATTTTAGCCGCTACCTTTATCCCGTTGATGACGCCAATCCCATGCACAGGCTCTGGTCCGACGGGCATTGGCTCAAGGCCTATCTGGCCCACGGCTGTTATTGGCATTCCTGCGCCTTTTGTGATGTTACCCTGGATTACATCAAAAATTTTATTCCGGTTGATACGCCCGCTCTTTTTTCGCATTTAAAAACCCAGGCCGAAAAAACCGGCGTCAGGGGTATTCACTTTTGCGATGAAGCCGCTCCTGTTTCTTCGCTTTTAGAGTTTGCTTTGTTAAACCGCGAGGCAGGAGTCCCCCTCAATTTCTGGGGAAA
>Ga0268262_10006909_pt1 | contig 10733 bp, 5 predicted proteins | sample TergutNc150P3_FD_190354 | JGI IMG/M metagenome (GOLD analysis project Ga0268262, IMG submission 190354) | Nasutitermes corniger P3 segment gut microbial community from laboratory colony in Florida, USA - Nc150 P3 (SPAdes) (version 2) | ecosystem: Host-associated > Arthropoda: Insects > Digestive...
TGAAGGTAGTATGGCGGCAGTGATCCGACCAGTAGGTATCCAGCGCCCGCAGTTCCGCCAGCGTCGGGTCTCTTTTAATCGAAGAAAACCATTCGCGGCAAAAACACAGGTCTTCAACACTCATCGCCAGCCCGTATTCTTTCGCCATCGCGTCAAGTTCCGCGTCGTTAGCCGCAATGAAACCAGCCAAAACCGGCACATCGTCGGGGTTAATCTCAACTTCTTCAAGTGTTTGCGGTATTCCTCCGGCGGCTTCCCGCGAATCTACCGGATTGATTAAATATTTTTTTACGGCGGCAAGCGCGGCGTCCGAAACCGGAACATCGCCCGGCTTGAGGATATACACCACGGCGGAACGGATAAGCGGCCTGACTCCGGTAACCAATTCAACGCACTGTTCCGCCGAATCGGCGCGCTGGCTGTACTGGCCGGGAAGGTACTCAATGGCAAAACAGCAATCGCCGGGTTCGGCAGGGGCGGCTTCATCATAAAAAACATTATCGCACTGCGGTTCGGAAAAAACCGCCTGTACCGCTTCCTCAAACTGGGTTTTGTCCAGACCGCTGACATCGTAGCGGTTCAAAACACGCAGCCCGGTAAGCTTTGCCAGTTCGGGATACAAGCCGCCCAAAAAACCGGCTAAATCGGACTGTAAGCGCCGCGCCTCAATATCAAACCCATGCCGCTTCTCTACGAAAACCCGCAGTACTTTCATGGGATGAGTCTAGCGTGAATTGAGAAGGCTTACAACTACAGGAACGAAACATCAATTCCCGAATAGTCGTTGGCTATTACCAGAGAATCAAGTATCTGCGAGATTTGCCCGCGGTGATGTGTGTTGTGAACAACAAGCTGGCTCAGCATGAATGACAAGGGTACGGACGCGGGGTTCCCTCCGTACCATTCTGTTTTAAGCGGAAGGCTCAGGTCGGACGCGTTTAAGGCTTGGGCCATGGCGACATAAGCCGTATCAATAACCGTTGCCGCGGATTGCAGTTCTCTCCACTGTGTTTCGCTTAAGACGCCTTCGGGAAACTTCGGAAGCGTTTCAATCGCGGATATGGCTTTTAACGCCGCTGCGTTGCCGCCCAGCGCGGTTTTATACATTCCCAGAAAGAACTGAATACTTCCCAAAACATGCCGGAACAGCCCTGAAAGGCTCCCGTAAAAACTTCCCCGGTCTTTTTCCCGGTCATCATTGCTGAGATTATTCAACAGGTCCAGAATGGCCTTGTTAGCCGCCTGATTGTACTTCGCGTACATTACCGCTTCATTCATTGTTTTCTCCTTAAATACAAAATTACCATAAAAAAATCAAAAAAGGAAGAAAAAGATTTGTTCAAAACCTCTTGAACTTTCATTCGAAAGTAAATTGACAAAAGTCTATGTTTCCTAAAAAATAAGAAAGAGGTAATAGCCATGAAAAAATGGATGCTTCTGGGGTTATTTTTATCGGGGATTTGTTTGTGCGCCTTTGCCCAGGAAAAGAAAATATCCACCGGACTGGGCGCGGAATGGAACATGGCTTCCCGGCACGACTTTGCCGGCGGAGCCGTTTTGAACTTTCTCTACAACTTGCCCGGATCAACCTCTCTGGGACTTTCATTTACCGCAAGCATGAACTTTAACAATATTTATGTTCTGGAACCGGCTTTCCTCGCGCGTCAGTACTTTCTACAGGATAAACATTCAGGATTTTTTGTCCAGTTTGACGTGGGGGCTTTTATCGCCTTTGAAGAGAAAGGCACAACCCCCATGATTAAGAGTGGTCTTGGCAGCGGGTACCGTCTGCCGTTGGGCTCATTCTTTTACATTGAACCTTATGGCCGCGCCGGATATCCGTTTGCCTTTGGCCTGGGCGCCATGGCGGGAATATGTTTTTAGAGAGGCGTATGATGAAAAAACGGATTAAACAAATCGCCCTTACGATAGCCACGGGATTAATTTTTCTGACTTGCACTAACCCTTTCTTTCCGGGGACTGTCAGCAGTACTCCTGACAGCAACAGATCCAGCCGGATGCTGAAAACTTACACCGTGAAGTTTGTAACAAATACAACTGAAATCTCAATTACGGACTTGCATCTGATCGAAGGTATCAAGATTCCCAAACTGCCTGTCCTAACAAAGACTGATTATGCTTTTGGCGGCTGGTATCGGGAGCCCGGGTTTATCAATGAATGGAACTTCGCCGCCAACAGGGTTAACGACAACATTACCCTATACGCCAGGTGGGAATTGGGTTCGGATAATACCTACACCGTAACATTCCTCGATGGCAGTGTAGTACCCTCGTCACTTCATTCTCTACCTCTAAAACAAACTTTGGTTTTAGGCGCTTTGGTTGTTGAGCCGCCGCCGATGACGGCGGCTGGTTATGCTTTTGGCGGCTGGTATAAGGATTATAATTGCAGCAAAGAATATGAATGCGACTTCGCCACCTACAGGGGCAGGGGTGTCAATGAAGATGAACAGTTATACGCCAAGTGGTATGATATTTCGGTTTCGACTGTGACTATCTGCACCGTAACATTTAATACGAACATCCCGGCGGTCACCGTAACGCCTCAAACCGTAGTGAAGGGCGGTAAAGTTGTAGAGCCTGTTGGCAGCGTCATGAAACAGGATGGGTTTTCCTTCCGCGGATGGTATACGGATAGCGGCGCCTTATGGAATTTCGCCACAAATACAGTATCGGGAAATATGACCCTGCACGCCGAATGGAACGTAATCTACTACACCGTCATGTTCGATATGACGCCCAGAGGCAAAGACCCGGACACGTCTCTGCCGCCGGATGTCATCAGAATTTACGGCGGCGGAGACCAAAGACCGCCGACTCAAACCATAGCCTACGGCGGATATATTGATGAACCGAACGGCATGACCATAAACAACATGGCTCTTGGAGGTGGGAACGGCTACGGCTTTGACGGCTGGTACACATACAACGCCACTTCCAAAAAATATATAAAGTGGGTTTTCAAAGGCGATTCAACAGGCCAGGTGGGAAAATACAATCCAGCGACAGACACCAATATAATGGGCACGACAACTATCACCCTGTACCCCAGATGGAGAAAAGACGAGACGTTTACCGGAGGAGGAATCGCGGTCTGGGCGAGGGATGGAAGTTTTACCATGGGCAATAATTCCGTATCGGGTTCTAAGCCCGCGCATGATGTAACCGTCACCGGCTTTTACATATCGTCCTACCTCGTAACGCAGAAGCAGTATATAGCGGTAATGAACTATAACCCAAGCAAGAATGAAATAGGGGATAATTATCCGGTAGTAGGCGTAACATGGCTGGACGCGATCGAGTATTGTATCAAACTGACCGATAAGGAAAACATCGAAAAAAGCTTGGGGCTTTCACAGGTTTACGCTATATCCGGCAGAACTCCTGCAACAGGTTATCCCATAACAGGCGGAACGGTAACGGTTACTTGGGGTAATACCGGCTACCGCCTGCCCACCGAAGCGGAATGGGAATACGCCGCCAAAGGCGGGAACGGCTCACCGGGAAATTACGAATGGGCAGGGAGCAATACCCCGACCGAAGTGGCATGGTTCAGCGGCACAGGCGGGAACTCCGGCGGCAAAACCCAGTTTGTCGGGTTAAAAAAACCCAATATCCTGCGGACTTACGACATGAGCGGAAACGCGTGCGAGTGGTGCTGGGATCAGTTTAGTTCAAGTTATTATACAACCGCAGCAATTTCTAATCCAAAAGGCCCGGAAACGAACCCGACGGATACAACCAACACAACGACCGTTAATGCAAGCACGCCCCGCGTCCGCCGAGGCGGAAGCTGGAACCACGGCTCCGCGAACACGCGCGTCTTTATCCGGGACTCCTATGATCCCACGGCGTTGAATGTGTGGACCATAGGCTTCCGCGTTGTCCGCCGTCCGTCAACATTACCATAAGGGACAGTTAATGAAGAGGGTTATTATGAAAATGACAAATAACTTCCATGTTACCAGATTTTCCTTTCTGGCGGTTCTTTTCTTAACGTCGGCATTTACGGCTTTTGCCCTGCCCGAAACGCCTGAATTTGGCGCGGACACCGTGCAAGATTTATTTTCTCCCGATTTGGCCGGTCAGGGGTCTTTTGTCACCAGCAGGGGCAGCGCTCCGTTCAGCGCGATAAATCCCGCGCAGGCCGGCCAGACTGACCGTATGATCCTCAACGCCGGCGCATTAGGTGTCACCAACCTGAATGTCGCTTCAGAGCTTGGAGGGGTATTTGACCTGGGCCTTCTGTATCCCACAAAATCCGTTACTTACAGCGGAACCATGCGGTATTACTATTTTAATCAATTTGAGACAGACTATCCCCTTAAAAACGAGTTAGGCGGTAATTTCGCGATAGCGAAAGAATTCTTCCCTCAATTTTCACTGGGCGCGGGAATTAATTTTGGGACAGGAACGGATAACTGGACTTTATCAGCCGATTTGGGTTTGCTTCACAATCTGGGCAACCTGGGATTTATAAAAAACTTCACATGGGCTTTGGTTCTGCGGAATATGGGCGTGAGCTGGGCGCCTACCTGGTTTACGCCCTGGCTCGGCTTTACATTTGACTTTTTACGGATTGATGGCAGAGGCGGAAAACCGGCTCCCCTGGTGTTGAATTTCGCCGCCGATGCCGGCGTCCCTTCGGTCATCGTTCCTGAAAATATCAATGTTATTGTCAAAACCGGAATCACTGTCAGTGTTCTTGACAGACTCACCCTTTCCGTATTATGGCCGGGCGCGGCAGGCTACAATATGCGCGAGTCAAAAGAAGAAAACAAAGGCCACTTCCAGCGGTATCCCTCTGTGGGAATGGGAATAAATTTTTTAATCCCGTCCGGCGGCGGTGAAAGACAGCCCGGCGAGAGGCGCCCCTCTGACGGCGATATAACCTTTGACGCCGCGTTCAAGCCGCTGTACTATGACGTTTACGCGACAGGCGCGGGTATAACATGGTACGCGGGTTACAGTGACGACCTGCCGCCCAATATCATTGTTAATTATCCGGAGATTCAATATATCTCTCCCAATTATGACGGAAATCTTGACAATCTTTTATTTCCCGTCAGGATAGTCGACGACCATTATGTGATGAGCTGGATCATGACCATAAAAGATTCAAACGGCAATATAGTCCGCACCTACCAAAACAAGGATCGCCGGTTTGAAATGATGGACGTGAGGGATATTTACGGGCGTTACTATCTGGAAAAAAAGGGAGTTGATGTTCCACCGACTATGCGATGGGACGGTGTTTTTAACACAGGCGAGATCGGGCCGGACGGAAAATATTACTTCTTCATCAGCGCCACGGACGAAAACGGCAATGTCGGAACCAGTCCCAACTACGAGGTAATAATAAAAAACACGCCGCCGCAGGTTACCATAGACAACATAAACCTTAACGATCGTGTTTTTGATCCTCTGGGAGGAAATAAAACATCCATTACTATTGTTCCACGCGGCTCTGTAGAAGATAAATGGGAAAGCGGCATTTATAATTCCGAAGGAAAACTGATACGGACATTCGCGCCCAGAAGCGGGAGCCCGCAGCCGCAGTCCTGGGACGGCAAAACCGACTCAGGCCAGGTTGCCCCGGACGGCGCCTATACTTACCGAATATCCGCCGCCGACAGGGCGGGAAACACGGCGTCCGCTGTTATGAGTAATATTGTTGTGGACACAAAAACAGTCGGCGCTATTCTCACCGCGTCGGCTAACGCTATCGCCCCCAAAACAGGACAAACCGCCGAATTGGTGCGCTTTAATGATCGTCTTACCCGGACGGACGGCATAGGTTCATGGAAACTGGAAATAAAAAGTGACAAGGGCGATATTATAAAGACTTACCAGGGCGGCGGAAAGCCCCCTGAAAATTTTGGCTGGAACGGTTTGTCCGACAATGAATCAGTCCGTGAGGGAATGGTTTACCCTGAGCTTACCGTAAACTACCTTGACGGCCATGTCGCGAACGCGAAATCCGCGCCTATCCTTGTTGACTCAAGCGGCCCCGTTCTGGATTTATCATCCACCCCCGATCTGTTCAGTCCCGATAATGACGGCGTGAATGACGTGATGACCATCAGGCTGAAAGCGGAAGATGTTTCCCCCATCGCGCGCTGGTCGCTGGATATTTACGAACCGGCTATGGATAACGGAACAAACCCAATTCATATATTCAAACATTTTGAAGGCAAAGCCGCCCCCGTTGATGAGCTGATGTGGAACGGGCGCGGAAACAACGGCGATCTGGTACAATCCGCCGTTGATTATCCGTATGTTTACACCGCTGTTGACGCCCTGGGCAATACCAGTACAAAGAAAGGAGCTTTCGGCATTGACGTGCTGGTAATCCGTGAAGGAGACAATTTCAGAATCCAAATACCGTCAATCGTGTTCCCGGCGGACAGCGCCGTCTTTGACGGTTTGGATAAAAACACGCTGGACAACAATACCCGTGTAATTAAACGCGTCGCGCAGATACTCAACAAGTTCAGGAATTACAAGGTAACGGTTGAAGGCCACGCGAATCCGACCACGGCCTCCGGCCCCGCCCGGGAACAGGAAGAGCCGTCGCTGAAGGACCTCAGTGAAAAACGCGCGGGCTATGTTCTTGAACAGCTTGTCACCAACAGCGTCGCCAGAAGCAGGCTTACCTTTACCGGCGCGGGCGGCTCCAGGCCGGTGGTTCCTTATGAGGATCATTCCGGCTGGTGGAAAAACCGCCGTGTGGATTTTATCTTGATTAAGTAGACAGCGCGGAATATTGACAAATCTACCAATAGAATGTACTATTTTTTGAATAATAACCGCAAAACCTTCGGCAAAAATGCCAAAGGCAAGTTTTATGTTAACAGGTAACAGACCTGGTTCATGTAGTTTGCGTCTGAAAGCAAAGGGGGAATGAAATGAAACTTAAACTTAAATTAAGCATCATGGTGATAGCCATTATGGTAGTTGTTGTAGTGGGAGTCGCCTTTTTAATGACACAGAGGGCAACCAATATAAGCCGGCGTCTGAGTGAGCAGAAAATCGCCTATCTGGCGCGTCAGCGCGCCCAATATTGGAACGGCCGTATAGGCGGCTATTTGGAAGTGCTTCACACAACGGCGCAAGTAATGGGCAATTTTGAAAACATGGACATACGTATACGGCGGGATATGTATGAAGAACTGTTGAGGTCTGTTTTTGAACAGCAGCCCGATTTTGTCCGTATGTTTTCCGTCTGGAAGCCGAATGCCATGGACGGCATGGACGCCCGTAATATAGGACGGTTAGGATCAACCCCAACCGGACAATTCGCTTATGCGTTAGGAAGTGAAACCGGTAAAACAGTGGCTCAAACCAGCCTTGTGGTTAACGAAGTAATGGCGCATATTACCGGACCCAACGCCAACAAAGACTCGGTGAGTCATCCTTCAGACATTATGCTATCGGGAAAAGAAGCTCATGTGGTTAGACTGGTAGTACCCGTTATAAATGCCAGAAACAAAGAAGTAGTCGGAGGCATAGGTTGTCAATTAAATATAGATTTGATACAGCCCCGAATAGAGGCCACTATCAAAGACTTTGAGGAAGTTGCCGCAATATCTGTTTACTCCAGCAACGGGTTTATTATGGCGAGCTACAGACCGGAGCGTATAGGAAAAATGATGGTTGACGCGGAAAAACAATTCGGCAGCCATATAGACGAAGCTTTCGAGGCTGTTAAATCCGCAAGCGAATACGACTGCTTTAGTTTTGCTCCTACGTTAAATACAAATGTGCAAATCTCGGTTATCCCTATTCACCTGGGTAACGCTGACACAACCTGGTCTATAATGGTGGGTTCAACCAAAGAGTACATAATGAAAGATGTTGACGCGATGGTCGTATTTATCATTATTGTTGTACTGACAGCGATGATATTGTCGGCATTAGTTATATACATTGTTTTAGGCAGAACTACCAATCCAATCGTTACGGTAGCCGATACTTTAAAAATTGTAGCCGAAGGCGATCTGACCAAGAAAGTCGATATCAACACGAAAGACGAAATAGGCGGACTTGCCCATGACTTTAACTTTACGATCAAAAAAATAAGAGACCTTATAAACGCGATAAAATACAAAATCAACGGACTAAGCCATACAAGCTATGAGCTTTCCGTTAATATGGATAAAACTTCTACAGCCGTACAGCAGATTACATCGAACCTTGACAACATGAAAAATCTCATGGTCAAGCAGGAAAACAGCACAACCGAAGCCGGCAGGGCGGTAGGCGATATTAAGGAGAGCATTGACAGTCTTAAAAAGACAATTGAAGAACAGACCGACAGTGTAAACATGTCGTCTTCCGCCATTGAGGAGATGACGGCAAATATTAACTCGGTAACAAAAACCCTCGCGGATAACAGCAAAAACGTCGACACTTTGACTGAAGCGTCAGAAAACGGCAGAACAGGACTTCAGGAAGTGGCGCAGGAGATACTGGAAATAGCGAGGGACTCCGAGGGTTTGTTGGAAATAAACTCGGTCATGAACAACATCGCCAGTCAGACAAACCTGCTTTCGATGAACGCGGCAATCGAGGCGGCGCACGCCGGAGAGGCGGGCAAGGGCTTTGCCGTAGTCGCCGATGAAATCCGCAAGCTGGCTGAGTCATCGGGGCAGCAGTCAAAAACTACCGCGTCAATGCTGAAAAAAATAAAAGCGTCCATAGACAGCATCACCAAATCATCTGACGAAGTTCTGGCGCGTTTCGGAGCAATAGACACAAGCGTAAAAACAGTTTCCCAGCATGAGCAAAATATCCTCGCGGCGATGGAAGAGCAGGAAGCAGGCGGAAGACAAATATTGGAGTCCATAAGCCGCTTGCGGGATATAACCGCCTCGGTTAAGACCGGGTCTGATCACATGGCGGAATCGGGAACAACTCTTGTCCGGGAAACAGACGAATTCATAAAGACCAGTAAAGAAACGGTAAAAGGCATGAACGAGATACTTCAAGGTATTAATCAGATAGGCTCCGCTGTGGGTCTTGTCAACGAAATGAGTCAGGAAAACAACAAAAACTTTGAGGCGTTGAAAAATGAAACAAATAAATTTGTTGATTCCCTGGGCAACGAGAAGAAAAAAATCCTTGTAGTGGACGATGATCCTCCAATCCTTGTAATGGCGGAAGGAATATTAAAAGACGATTATGAAGTAGTTACCGCCTCTTCGGGCAAAGACGCGCTGGGCTTATTCTACCAGGGTCTTGTTCCCAACTTAATATTATTGGATTTAATGATGCCGGAAATGGACGGGTGGGATGCCTACAAAAGAATTAAAGGCATAAGCAATTTGCACAATACTCCGATAGCGTTTTTTACATCTTCAACCGATCCGAAAGATATTAAACAGGCGAAGGAAATGGGGGCGGTTGATTATATTAAAAAGCCGTGTGAGCGTGACGATCTGTTAAATAAGGTAGGAAAACTGGTCAGATAGATAGTAAAGCATTTGCAAAGAGAGTACCAATGCGGATAAAGCAAATTATTAACGCCATAAGATTTTGGGGACTACATTCGTATGCTCTGGTTCTGATAATCATACTGGCGTTTGCGCTAATGGTCGCTCTTAGTTCCTACTTTATGACTAATATTGTCAGCAAACAGCTTGCGGACAACGCGCTTGCGGCGCTTGACTATCTGGAAACCAATATCGCGACAGACCTCAAGGAGCCAAGAACTCTGCTGGGCGGCGGCTCCGAAACCGTGCGCGAGATGATCCTGCACGGCGCGACCAAAGAAGAAGTGCATACTTATCTGAATGAAATAACCGAGTATTTACTGAGTGACGAGGAGCAGCTTGCCGACCTTGACGGGTTTTTCGGTTATTTTGACGTATTCGGGGGAGTGTTGCTCGACGGACAGAATCGCGCGCTGCCTGAAAATTTTAACCCTGTTGAACGCCCCTGGTACAAAGAAGCGGCGGCGGCGGGCGGCGAAATAGTATTTTTGCAGCCATATCTAAGCGTAATGTCAGAGACGCCTACGACTGTCGTTGCCTATGGACGGGCATTGCTTGACAATGACGGAAAACTGCTGGGCGTAATCGCCCTGAACATGAATTTTGAAAGAGTCAAGGGATATATCGTCAACGCGAATTTAGGCAAAGTGTGGTTTGGAATCTTGTTAAACGAACAGCATGAATTTATTTTCCATAGAGATTCCAGATATGAAGGCACAAAATTTGAAGACGTGAACAGCGACACCGCAAGACTTGTGGCATTGCTAAAATCGGGACATGACAATGTTTCCGAATTCAGAATGAGAAACTATCTGAATATTCCTTCAATCACTTTTATCAGGAAACTGGAAAACGGCTGGTATCTTGGCATTGTAACGCCCGAAGCCGAGTATTTTAAAGAAGTCAGAAAGGTAAAGTTTATTCTTATATTATTGGGTTCCGCGCTGTCGGTAATATTCAGTATCATTCTGTTTAATATTATCAAGGAAAAACAAAAAGCTGATATAAAGATAAATGAAGCGATAATGGCAAATAGCATTAAATCCGATTTTCTGGCAACGATGAGCCATGAAATACGTTCGCCGATGAATGTAATTTTGGGTATTACCGAAATGCAGCTTGAAAAGGAAGGGCTGCCGCCGGATACGACGGAAGCGCTTAGTAAAATGCATAATGCAAGTCATTTGCTGCTTAACATAATCAATGACATATTGGACC
>Ga0268262_10006910_pt1 | contig 10732 bp, 11 predicted proteins | sample TergutNc150P3_FD_190354 | JGI IMG/M metagenome (GOLD analysis project Ga0268262, IMG submission 190354) | Nasutitermes corniger P3 segment gut microbial community from laboratory colony in Florida, USA - Nc150 P3 (SPAdes) (version 2) | ecosystem: Host-associated > Arthropoda: Insects >...
ATGAAACCTTTGCTTTCCCCGCCGACGCCGATTACCGCGCCCGCGTGGACGGCAGTTACTTCGGCGCGTATTCGACCGAAAAGACGCGCCGCTTCCGCATCGCCTTTTACAACGACGGGGCCATGCGGGTTAAAGAACGCCTTTGGGCGGCGGATCAGAAGATAAAGGAAACCCCCGACGGCGTAATCCTCAGTTTTTCCAGCTCCCAATACGGCAAGGTTCTGGAACTGGTCCTTGCCAACGGCCGCGACGCCCAGCCCCTTGAGCCAAAGGAACTGGTCAGCGACTGGCAGGAAAACATTCGGGATATGCGGAAACTGGCGGAAAGTAAAAAAAAGTGAAAAATATTTTCCACTCTATCGGTATATGATAGAGTGGGTGTGTTATGATGCCAGAAAGAGGAGATTCCAAACATGGCAGAAATCTTAACAAAAGAAGAAATAGACGCACTTTTAACCGCTATTGATTGTTATGAAACGAAAACGTTTAATAACATAGAAGAATTTACGACCTTTTTGACCAAACGCCACCAACATGAAGAGCCTTGCGGTTCTTCACAAAATATAACCATGTGCCGGTTTTTCGAGACAAAAAACAACGAGAATATCTTGGCCGATATTGAGCAAACAAACAGAGAACAGAATATGGGTAATTTTCAAATACCCAATACGAAAATAAAACTGATTAATTTTTCAATCTGTCCAAAATGCACCCATATATTCTCATTCAAGGAATTGATAGATTACTACGCGAACCCCAAGCCGGACAATACATTCAAGAATCGCGCGGAGCAATACAGGGAAGATACAAGAGTTCTCTGCCATGAATGTAAATCTTATTTTCTCCCCGCTCTCGTTATCACCGACGGAACTCCCAAGAATGAAGTACAGTTTCTTTGCAGGGTGCAAACAACACATGCCATCGAAGGGTTTTACCGGAATATGGGAAGAAATGTCTTATCGGCAAAGAAGGAAAATATCCTGGAAAGAGAGGAAGCGAAAGGAAAAACCGCCAAGGCAATACGGAATGATGTTTCGTTAAAAGAAATGAGTCCCAAACCAACCCTTATAAGCAATCTGCTCCAATATACACCGGCTAATTTGGCGTTAAACCTTATTGACGGCAGTAACTTCCAAAAGGGCGATGTGCTTTTTGGCGCATGGCAATAGGAGGATTCATGAAAATCACTAGCTGGAATTGCCAGCATAGTTTTGATGCAATCAAAATTGATGAAATAGTAAAATTTGATGCCGATATTTATGTGATTCAAGGGTGTAAAAGGTCAGATTTTGATAACTTCAAAAAATCCTGGAAATATAAAAATTGGTATGGGGACGATCACGAATTTAGTGATCCAGGGATGGCTATATTTTCAAATAAATGTAAAATCGAATTTTCTAATGAGTTTAATAGAAACTTTCGATATATAATTCCATATAGAATAAGTAACAACAATAGACAATTCACATTATTTGCGGTATGGGCCAAACCTGTACCTTTTTATTATGAAGAAAACTTGGAAAAAGCAATCGCTTCCTTAGAATATAAACATATAGCTGAAAACTCAATGATAATTGGAGATTTTAACACAGAGTACAATAACAAAAATGAAGAAAGATACAAAGAATTAGTTGGCCATTTAGGAAATTTTATTAATTGTGCTGTTATTTCAAAATCTGAAAAACGGCCAACGCATTTTTCAGATAGTCAAAACAAATTATTTGTAAATGATTTCTGTTTTATATCAAAAGCGTTATATAAAAATATGTCGAATGTAAATCTGAAAGTAGATGATATATGGGTTGAAAATCAATATACGCAAAAACGATGGAGAAATATCTCAGATCATTGCCCAATAATAATAACTTTTGAGTGGAATGATTATGAGCCACAAATAGCAGAACCAATATTTAATCCAAAAGAACAATTTGAAGTTGAAGGCGCGTTGACTCAAGGAGAAATTGAGGCATTGTTAAGTGGCGTAATTGGCTCTGAAATAAAAACGTTACGTAAATAAAAGGAGAAAAGTATGCGTATTGTAAGCTGGAATTGCTGCTGGCAGAAAAAAGGCTTTACAGATGAAAAACGAAACGAAATATTAAAACTTAACCCCGACATACTAATAGTCCAGGAGTGCAAACAGGACGATTGGCAAAAACTAGGTTATTCTGATAAAAATGGACACTGGTATGGCGATGGTAAAGAATCGCAAGGCGATCCAAATAAAAACCTTGGGATAGGGATATATTGCAACAATAAGTATACAATTGATCGCTCTCTTTTTGAAGGTCAGGATTTATCCAATATGCGCTATGCGCTGCCTTATATAATAAAGTATCAGGACAAAGAGATCTTAACATTGTTTTCCGTATGGGCTAAATCCGGGTATAAATATTACCATGTCCCCATTCTTAATTCATTGGAATATTTTATTGAAAAAACTAATAACCCTATAGTTTTAGTGGGTGATTTCAATACTGGTAGCCAGTATAATAAAGAAACTGCACGTTATTATGAGTTTATAAAAAAAGAACTTCAAACAAAATATTCATTAGAAAATTGCACCTCTTCACAGGAATGGCTGCCGACATTTTATATTGAAAATAATGGTATTTATGATTTTTATCTTAATGACCATTGTTTTTCTAAATCTAGACAACTGGTGTTGTCATTTGGTTTAGGTGAATGGTCATACTGGTATAAATATAGTGACCATAAACCATTAATTATAGACATATCTGACAATTTGTTTTCAAGAAAAAAATCTACGGAAGAAGATGTAGACGATATTTGGTTTTCTGAAGATTTTCAGAGTATGCTTAAAGAAATTGATGGTTGGCTTCGAAGATAAGAAATTATACTCCGTAAAAAACAGTAAAGGAAAAACTATGAGAATAAAATGTTGTAGATTTTCTCCAGTTTTTACAACACGTAAAATTGGAAATACTGCAGAAACTACTAATACTCCAAAAACAGAAACATCTTCCATCTATAAAGATGAAATTTCTATCTCCAAGGAAGCAAAAGAATATTTAGATTTGCAAGAAACTTTAAAAGATGCCCCCGAAGATTCAGAAAAGGCCAAAAGCGAATGAGATGGATAAGTAAATTATCATTGCTTTTTAAGAGAAAAAAGACCCAAGTCCTCACAAATAAGGAAATAGCCATGCTTCTTGATGCTATTGATACTGGGGAAAAACGGGTTACATTTTTTCCATTTAATGAATTTGCAGCACTTGATGATCATGCCATTCAAAAAGTTATAAAGGAAACTGATATTTATGATATTGCTATGGTAGTATTATCTATGAATAATGAATTGCGTGATAAAATATTTAGAAATATAGAACAACAAGAATCCATAAAGATAAAAAACATTATAAGATGTAAAGAGAATTTCAAAGAAAAAGACATTGTAAATGCTCAAACAAAAATTTGCTCAATAATATACTATTTGGCAAATACAGGTGAAATCATAATCCCCAAAAAGTTTCGTTTTCCTGATAATCTCGATCAGTATTTCTCCATTTTTCACCCTCCTTCATCCTTTGATTGCATATTAAAATATATAGACGGGTTTCAATTATTTTTGAATGAAAGACGTTTTGAGTTGGGTGAATTAGAAGATATGGAACCTCCGATTCTAGATATTGATTCGGCTGAAAGCCGAAAAAAGTTTGAAAAATGGTTTCGGAATGGGAAAATAATATCTATATAAAACAATTGGATACATTTAAAAATATTTTTCACTCTATCGGTATATGATAGAGTGAGTGTGGTATAATTACAGCAATAATGCATAAAAGGAGAGCTGTACAAAGATGAAGAATAATAAATCACATGATGAATCTCCGGCTGAAGAAAAAATTGATGATGAAGTAAGTATTGATGAAAAAACAAGGAAAGATTTTGAAGAAACATTTGACGTATTAACAAAATATTTTGGATGGCATGAGGAGAGAAGAATGAAGAATAATACCCTTAGAATAGTAAGTTGGAATTGTCATTATGGGTTTTATGGTGAAAAACCGAAAGCAATCAGTGAGTTTGACGCAGATATTCTGGTAATACCTGAATGTCGTGAAATGGATATGGAAGAATCCGGTTATGATAAAGAACACCGGGACTGGTGGGGTGATCACAAGGAAGCTACCGACAATTCAGGTAATGTAAACAAAAAGAACGACCTTGGTGTTGGTGTTTTCTGGAAAGATGGGATAACAGTTACTCAAATGCCGCAATGGAAAGAAACATTAAGCAAAAATAATGATTTTAGGTATTTGGTTCCCTATAAAGTCGAGGGGAATTTTGAGCCTTTTACCTTGATTGCAGTATGGACGAAAAATAAAATGGATGCCGGCGATCCTCTTGATTATGTTCAAAAGGCCCATGCCGCTGTTGATCATTATAAAAACATTGGTTTGCTTGACGGTCGGGTTGTCTTGATTGGTGATTTTAACAGTAATTCTATTTGGGATAACAATTATCGAAAAGAGTGTAACCATTCCGCATTGGTCGAGAAGCTGAAACAAATGGAAATAAAAGATTGTTCCGGTTCTCTTGAGAAATATAACACTTACTATTACTGTTATAATAGCAAAGAATACAGTGTTGTCGATGACTATTGTTTTGCTTCTGCAAAAATGTCCGAATCGGCTAAATTCTCGGTTCCAAATTCAAATAAGTGGATTTTAGAAAACGGAGCAAAACGCTGGCGCGGCCTTTCAGACCACTGCCCCATCATCGTAGACTTTACCTTTTAATCCCGATTATCTCTACTTTACGATAAGGAAGAAGAGTATGCGCATTATAAGCTGGAATAGTTGTTTTGAGAAAAACGGATTTACAGATGAAAAACGGCATGAAATATTGAAACTAAACCCCGACATATTAATTGTTCAGGAGTGTAGAAGGTATGATTGGCTGAAACTAAATTATTCGGATAAAAATGGGCACTGGCATAGTGATGGAAAATGGCTGTGGGGTGATATAAATAGAGAGCTTGGAATAGGTATATATTGTAACAAGAAATATACCATTGACCGCTCTCTTTTAAGAGGTAAAGATTTATCGGATACGCGCTATGCTCTGCCGTATGTTATAAAATATCAGGATAAAGAAATATTAACGTTATTTTCAGTTTGGGCAAATCCATGGTACGAAGATCAAGAATCACGGTATTCTGGTTCATTAAAGGTTATAAATGAAACTATCGACTTTTTTCATGATAGTTGGTTGTCTGAATCTACTAAAGAAGATAAAGATGAATATTTTATAAGAAATTTTGGTTTTTTCCTGCAAGAATGGCTACCGGTATATTACAAAAAGGAGGATGGGAATTTTATTTTTCTGCTGGATGAAGACTGTTTCTTTGAAGATATAAATGAAGAAATATCATTTGGTGTTGGAAATTGGGAACACTGGGATACGCATAGTACCCATATGCCCTTAATAATCGATATAAATGATAATTTTTATCTGAAGCATAATTCTAACCATTTTGGTATTGATAATGAGAAAAGCATTATTCCATTGGACGCCAGTGTCAAACACGCACTTTTAAAAACTCTCGGAGTGGAAGAAGTAATTGACAGGTTAAAAAAAATGAAAGGAATGGGATATATTGATGACAGAAAAAGCAGATTAATATGGTCAAAATTGCAGAAAACATCGATACATTATTGGAATATTCCAGACCCGTTTTTTAATTTTAAGTCACATTGTTAGGTGGCAAATCAGTAAAAAAATTTATGAAAGTAAAGAGAAGATTCTAAAAATCCAAGATTATAGACAAAAATATTGACATGTAGCTCTGTTTAATCTCACTTTTCGCCTCGAAAAATATTTTTCCACTCTATCGGTATATGATAGATTGGGTATAGTACAATTTATACGTTATGAAAACACTGAAACAAACAAAAAAGGAAGCCGAGGCGGCTATTAAGCAAGGAAAAGCTTACCATGAGAAAAAAGAGTACGACCTGGCAATCAAGGAGTATACCGAGGCCATCAGGCTTGACCCAACTAATGCTTCCGCTTATGACTTTCGCGAAGGGATGTATTGTCGGGAAAAAGAGTATGACATGGCAATCAGGGATTATTCCGAGGCTATCAGACTTGACCCAACTAATGCTTGGTACTATTTCTCACGAGGGGAAACATACCGTGAAAAGAAAGAATACGATCTGGCAATAAAGGACTATACAGAGAGTATCAGGCTTGCTTTAACTGATGATCAAGATTTTTGGAATTGTTGGGCTGCTCGGACTTATTACAATCGTGGAGAAATTTACTATTGGAAAAAAGAATACGATTTGGCATTCAAAGACTATACCGAGGCTTTCAGGCTTAACCCAGACATTTGTAGCCCTTACGTCAATAAGGAAAAATGCTCATTTTGCAGGTTACCGCATGAACTTACGCATGGTTCAATAGCCATTGGGAATGATAAATTTATATGCAGTAAATGTATCAATAAGGCTGAAATAATGGGAAAGATAAAGTTAGATAATGAGACGCTCTACTATCAGATCATTAATGATTATCAGAGATATTTAGCCTTTCACAAAGAAATTGATTCTATGGATGAATCGATAAAATACGCAAAATGGCTGACCAACCTAACCATAGACGAATTAAGAATCAGAGCCAGAGAATACGTAAAGCCAAGGCCCCCTGAACCTATTATTATCAATAATACCCCCATACACAAAAACAAAAACGCGGAACTGCTTGAGGGGGAAACCTTCAAAAAACACAGTGAAAAAGACGTTGAAGTAAGCAATCTGGGGCGGGTTAAATACGACGATTGCATACTTGAACAATACGATCCTCAGAATAACGGTTATTTGTTCGTTGACATAAAAAGTACGGAAAAAACTATATCTGAGAAAGTCTACAGGCTGGTAGCTGAAACGTGGCTTGAAAGGCCCGATTGTAAAGGGCGGCCAGAAGATCACAAAAGTTTACTGTATAATACGGTTCATCACATTTCAAATAATGGTTACGATAATCGAAAAGAAAACTTAATGTGGGTGACTAAGTGGCAACACGCGATGATACATCCATTTATAAGCATTAATACCTTTAATTACAAGGAATTAAGTGCTTTGCTCAACAGCTATTCTTCTATAAATATAACACCGAATGATTATCAGCGAATAATAAGCATTACTAAAAGGATGCAGCAACTTAAAGATACTGAAAGTGAATCGATGGATGATTATTGGTTTGACTATGAAAACATTATTGAGGCAATGGAAGATCTGATAAAGAAAAATGGGGAGGGAAAGAAGGACTCATTATGAAAACACCGGAACAAACAAAACAGGAAGCAGAAACTGCCTTCGAGTGGGGAAAAAAATACATTGAGAAAAATGAATATACGCCTGAACAAATAGATTTTTTAGAAAAACATCTCAAATACGATCATGAAAAATATGATACACTTTTTAAAGATTTTTTTTCAAAATTTGAAAAAGCATTATCTGAAATGGAAGAGGATGATGAAATTGAAGGTGACTCATTATGAAAACACCAGAACAAATAAAACAGGAAGCCTGGGCAGCTTACGAGCGTGGAAGAGCTTATCATGCGAAAAAAGAGTACGAACTGGCAATCAAGGAGTATACCGAGGCAATCAGGCTTGATCCGACTTATGCTTGGGCCTTCAAAGACCGTGGGGATGCTTACCTTGAGAAAAAAGAGTATGCCATGGTAATTAAAGATTATACTGAAGCCAGCAGGCTTGACCCAGACGTAGCTCTGAGCCTCCTTGAAAACTCAATCTATTACGCGAATAAAGAAGACTACGACCTGGCATTGAAGGAATATTCTGAGGCTATCAAGCTTGACCCAACTAATGCCTTAGCCTACAAATACCGTGGGGATGTTTATCGTAAGAAAAAAGAGTATAACCTTGTAATAAAGGACTATACCGAGACCATCAGACTTACCCCAACTAGTGCTTGGATCTACATGCTTCGCGGGAATATTTACTACACTAAAAAAGAGTATGACTTAGCTACCAAAGACTATTCTGAAGCTATCAGGGTTGACCCACCAGGTTTAATTATTCGTTCTAGTTCATACTATTATCGCGGAAATATTTACTGGATGAAAAAAGAGTATGATTTGGCAATCAAAGACTATACCGAAATTATTAGAATTTCCCCAAACGCTGAATCGGCTTATAGAATGATACGTGGAAATATTTTCTTTGATAAAGGAGACTACGACTCGGCAATCAGGGACTATACCGAAGCAATCCGGCTTGACCCAGACTATATCTGGCTTTACTACAATCGTACACGTGCTTATATGGTTAAAGAAGAGTACGACCTGGCAGGCAAGGATATTAAAAAGATTTTAAAGCTTGACCCATTCTTTAACAGGCGAGACGACATTACAGGAAAATGCTCATTTTGCGGATTACCTCCCGCCCTTACGCCTGGCTTTATAGACATTTCGAATGGTAAAAGTATATGCGGTAAATGTATCAACAAGGCTGAAGTAATGGAAACGATAAAGCATGATAATGAAGCGCTTTTCAATGAGATCTCTGAAAAATATAAAAAATATTTGTCATCTGGGAATAAAGCTATTTTCATGAATGAGTTGTGCGGAATTAATAATGTATTTTATCACGGAAGTGCAAAGTGGCTGACTAATCTAACCATAGATGAATTAAGAATCAGAGCCAGAGAATACGTAAAGCCAAGACTTCCCGAACCTATTATTATCAATAATACCCCCATACACAAAAATAAAAACTTGGAACCGCTTGAGGGAGAAATCTTCAAAAAACACAGTGAAAAAGGCGTTGAAGTAAGCAATTTAGGACGGGTTAAGTACGGTGATTGCATACTTGAACAATACGATCCTCAAAACAATGGCTATCTATTTGTGGATATAAAAAGCAAGAGAAAAACTATTCCTGAGAAAGTCTACAGGCTGGTAGCGGAAACGTGGCTGGAAAGGCCATATTTTAAAGGACTGTCTAAAGAGAATAAAAGCTTACGCTATAACACTGTTCATCACATTTCCAATAATGGATACGATAACCGAATTGAAAATCTAATGTGGGTAACTGTATGGCAGCACGCTATGATACATCCATGGATAAGCATTGATACATTTGATATTGAGGAAATATTTGCATTATTTAGTTGTTATGTTGAAATAAATATCACGCCTGTTGATTATGAACGAATAAAAGACATTGTTAAAAAAATGCAGGAATTGGATTATGCTGAGGGTGGAAAATCGACAAGCGAAGATGATTATTGGTATGAAAATATTATTGAGGCAATGGAAGATTTGATAAAGAAAAACGAGGAGGGTAAGAAGGACTCATTATGAAAACACAGGAGGAAATTAGGCAGAAAGCGGCAGCGACTTACAACCGAGGAGGAACCTATCATGAGAAAAAAGAGTATGACCTGGCTATTAAGGAGTTTACCGAGGCAATCAGGCTTGACCCAACTAACGCTTTAGCATACTTCAAACGTGGAAATGTTTACATTGATAAGAACGAATACGACTTGGCAATCAAGGACTACTCTGAAGCTATCAGGCTTGATCCTAACTTGGCTTGTGCTTATAACAATCGTGGATATGTTTACGCTAAGAAAAAAGAATACGATCTAGCAATCGGGGATTGTACTGAAGCTGTCAGGCTTGACCCAGAATATAACTGGAAAGGGAAACATGATCTGGCACTTGAAGACTTAAAAAGAGCCCACGATAGTGCCAAGATAAACGTACCCGATGATATATTTAGACATGATTATACTGATGAAGAACTTAGAGAATTGGTAGCAAAGTCTTTATAAGGTATTGAAGAAAAGTTTGAAATGATATTTAAAAGAACTTTAGATGATAGATCATCTAAATAAGTATTTTTAAGTATTTATTTTTTAAAACGTACTAAAAATATTTTTCCACTCTATCGGTATATGATAGAGTAGGTATTGTATAATTTACAAGTTATGAAAACACCGAAAAAAATAAAGCAAAAAGCCAAGGCAGCTTTCGAGCGGGCAAGTATTTACTTTGAGAAAATGGAGAATGGTCTGGCTTTTAAGGAGATTTTAGAGGCTATCAGGCTAGACCCAACTTATGTTAATGAAGAAATCGAAAAGAATAAAGCAAGGATATTCAAGGAGTTGGAAGACAGTATACAAGCAACGGAAAAAAATGGCATCCTGACAGAAGAAGCACTTTCTCAGGAAGAAATCGACCAGCTTCTTACAGCGATAGACACAGGCGAATCTGAGCCGGAAGACTTTATACTAGCTGCAGACGGTCGTAAAATCAAACTATACGACTTTAAACGCCCAGATAAATTTTCAAGAGAGCAGATAAGGACAATTTCGCTCGTACACGACACCTTTGCCCGCTTAACAACTACCAGCCTTTCCGCCCAATTTCGGAGCATGGTTCAAGTTCAGGTTGTGTCGGTAGATCAGCTCACCTACGAGGATTTTATCAACTCCATAGCGTGTCCCACTACTTTATCAATTATAAATATGGACCCTCTAAAGGGGAACGCAATACTTGAAATTGATCCCCTTATAACTTTCTCAATTATTGACAGGGTTTGTGGCGGGTTTGGGGATGGAACAAAATTCCAGCATGAACTAACCGACATCGAACAGTCTGTTATGGAAGGCATTATCATCCGTATGTTGGGTAATATGCGTGAAGCCTGGACCTCAGTATTGGATCTGCG
>Ga0268262_10006911_pt1 | contig 10732 bp, 6 predicted proteins | sample TergutNc150P3_FD_190354 | JGI IMG/M metagenome (GOLD analysis project Ga0268262, IMG submission 190354) | Nasutitermes corniger P3 segment gut microbial community from laboratory colony in Florida, USA - Nc150 P3 (SPAdes) (version 2) | ecosystem: Host-associated > Arthropoda: Insects > Digestive...
GGCCTCGCGGCCGTCTGCGGCTTGATAGGGCATGAATTCAAGCACCATGACGCCCTGGAAGACGCCAAGGCGGCCGGGGCCGTCATCCTGGCCGCCGGGCGAAAAACAGGGTTGAGCGTGGCGGCCTGGCTTAAGGCAGACGAGCGCCCGGCCTGAACTAGATTTTCCGGTCCTCTGGGGTGAAGATGTTACATTTTCTGATGACAGGATAAAAGAAGTGCACGGCTCAAGGCCGGGTAAAAAATTGAATAAGAAACAGAAAATAGAGTTGATGGAGTTGATGACTGATGAGATGAGGCTTCGGCGCTTGAAAAATTACAGCAAGCCAGTATCTTGGTTACGTATTATACATTGATGGGTCAGAGATTGTCAGATTTTTCTGAATTGCACTTTGAGCATAGGATCTGGATATTCTTGGGGGTATTACTTGCTCCACCCTTGGAGTATGGGTAGATATGGTCGAAGCATAAGTTGTCTTCACTACCGCAATTGCGGCATTTCCCTCCATCACGCTCGAATACCATCTCTTTGACCCATACAGGGATTGTACGACTTGCTTGGTCATTATAGTCCTTGACGGTCTTGGGTAGCTTCGAAAGATATTTGAGGAGGCTTGTAACCTCCTCAGCGGTGGTGGCCTTCCACATTCGAGGCCATGCGCCATTATGTTGCTTGTGAAACAGATGATTTCCTTCACGCCATATCATGTATTCCTCGTGTGCGTGGATGAGGAAATGCTGTTGGTAAAAATGAAGGTAAACCACTTTAGAAAAACCTAGGTAAAGGTGTAAACCGTCTGCCCTGTTGAATAGGAGCCTGAGGGCTTTGTTTTTGTTGGTGAGGTTGAACAACTCGTAGAAGAATCTAATTGTTTCGTTGCGCCACTCGGGGTGTTTGGGTGATGTCTTAGTGTGGAGGTAATACAGGACACGATGCGTCATACTTTCGCGCGTTCCATATGATGACTTTGTGTATTTAGGCATGGGCATCTTTCCTTTGTTTAGGGCCAATAGTATATATTTCCCCTTCGGTTATAGCACAAATTTTTTTAAGTGTGTTATCCTTTTTCGGGGCTTTGGTTTGTAAAGATGGATTATCGGCTATCGCCGGAATGACGGCCAGCCTGTCGCCAGGACCTAATCCGGCCGGCGGTTTGTTCGTTTTGAATTCCACGGCCGTGGCCGGAAGGTGGCCCGAACCGCCGCCGACTGTTTGAGCCGCTAGGCTAGTTGTCGACGGCGTTAGCGGAACCTCTTAGGGGTCCAGGGGCGGAGCCCCGGCGGGGCACGGGGCGGCGCCCCGCCCTAATAATTATATTTTTTTATATTTATATATTCTTCCTTAGCAAAAGAACATACCCTGGGCCTATAACATAATGGACCCTATTCCCCTCATACGGCCCGCAAATACTGCGTGGCAGTGGCCTCTGGCGGTTACTGTCAAAGAGAACTATCTTATCCTTGGTGATTTCATGCACCACTGACCAATGGTCCATACCGTCTTCGGGGTACATACTGCTGCGTCCAATGCCTATGAGCAAGGCTTGATTTGGCTGTGCGGCTAACCTGTTCATTTCTGACCAGAAATATCTGGTCCCTTGGGGGTTTTCTTCGGGCATATTATTTTGAAACGGTCGATGCTGGGTAATTTTGGGCCATTGCGTTTGAAATATTTGCTTGTGCACACTGCTTAGCATATCATAGGCCACGCCGTCACACAGCATAACAGGAAAGTCCTTGTGATTGAGGGCCAACCAGCGAAGCGCGCGCTGAAAAACATTTTGGCAATCGTCTTCATTTCTAATGAGCGACCTATCGGCCAGGCGTGAGGCGTTGATCAAGGCATACAGACCGCACAGGCCGTCCAAGTCACCTTGCCGGTATGGTTTGATTGGCATCCGACTGCTCCTTAAGTTATCCAGGTTGCTATATGAATACGGCCGTGGTCAGCTTTCGGGCCTTTAGTTTGTAAAGATGGATTGTGGGCTTTAGCCGGAATGACGGGGCCTTTACTCGCCGGAATGACGGAATAAGCAAAGATCCCTTGGTGATGGACGCTTATCAGGCGGTCGGTTATAACCCGCGAGACGGCGCTCAGAGACTCCGGGGCGGTCTGGCCGGGCCTTTTCAGGGCTCGGCCCTGGCTGATGAGGCGGCGTTTTGGGGTTTTCATGGGCCTCCTTGGTTTGCTTAGAGTCTAACACCCCAAGGCGACAAATCACGTCGTAAGGCGGCTTATGGCCGTTAAAATCTTCAGCATGGCCAAGACCCGGCGGGAGCAGCCAGCCCCGCCGCCCATACCAGGCTTCACTCCTTCGCCGTCCCGGCCGGTAAAGGGCGCATAAGCTGGATGAATATCCATCGCCACCCACTTGGGCGGCTCCAGATCGCCGTAGGCCTGGCCGGTAAAGGCTTCATAAACAACGGGCAGGATCTCGGCGCCGAACTGCCTGTAGTCATACAGGGCTCGGGCCCTAAAAAGGCCTTCCATTTCCACCAGGCGGGAGGCGTGGCTTCTGAGCGTCCGGGCCTGACCGGGGCGGGACCGGGCGGCCCGCTGGTGGAGGTCAACGACCAGGGCTTTATTCCAGACCAGAATCGGCTCGGAATAGCTGTCGAGGTAGATGGGCAGGCCATAGAGCAGGCTTTCCCAGGTGTCCTCACCGTAAACGTGTTCCCCAGCGGCGGCCTCCGGCATCAGATCGACTGTAAACCAGTGGCCCCCGATATCCCATTCCGGCCCGGTTCCCGTCAGGCGCGCGTGCGCATGGCAAACATTGTAGCGAACAGGTATGGGTTCATAGGGCCGGGAGCCCGGGAAAAGGGGCCAGGGCGGCCGGATGATTTCATAATCAAGCAAAGAGAGGTGGCCGCGCAGCCGTTCCAGAAAGAGCTTGAGTTCCTTGGGCCTTACCAGCCGCCCTTGCCGCCGCCAGCAATCGGCTTCCGCCTGTTGGCGGGGGGGCAGGGCCAGGTCTGGGAACCGGTCCAAGTCGGCGCTCTCTCGAAGCTGATAGAGGCGGGCCGCCTCTTTTTTGTCTTCCAGCACGTCGAAGAGGGAATAGGCGGGTATCCGGTGGACCCGGCGCCAGCAGGGTTCCCGGTAGGGGCAGCCGCCGTGGAGATAACAATGGGGCCCCGGGCCGGGTTTCTTGGCCCCGTGCTGGAACCCGGCCCGCCGCCGCTCGAATTCGGCGGCCAGGCGGCCGGGCGGTTCCCGGGCGGCCAGGGCCTGGACCGGGGCGGTAAGTATATGGAGCTTGAAGAGTTTAGCCGGCTCCAGTTCGCCGCGGCGGACATAGCCGGGGTTCACGGTCAGGAGCAAGGCGCGGCGGAGGGTATGCTTTTGGCTGAAGACATGATATTGAAAGGCCAGCCCGTGGAGGCCCCGGTCTGTGACTTCGGTATCCGCGGACACGGCGATTAGTTCAAAGCCGCCGGGGCGGGGCCTAAGAATATCGGCGGCGGCAAAATCGCCGGCGGGCGTCCGGGCCGCGGCGCCGAAAATGGGTTCGCCGCTTCGGATAAGCGCCTCGGTCTGGGCCAAGGCTTCTTCGGTCCAGGGCCGGGCTTCGACCAGCCCGCCGCCGGGGTAGAGCCGCCGGGCCAGATTCAAGAGTTCCGAACCGGGGAAAGACGGGCCCTCCGCCGCCGGGGCGCCCGGTTCCGGCCCGGCCGGAAAGCCCGGGGACTCGTAGTGAAAGTTGAGCGCCCGAAGGCAGGTCAAGCCGAGGAGATAAGCGTCTTGGGATAATCTGAGCGGCGCGGCCATAAACCCTCTTTATTCAGGCTATTCCCTGTCAAGCCTAGTCCGTGATCATTTTTCCGGTTTCGGTCTTATCCCTCAAGGTCATCCTCTTCCCCGTCCCCAGCGGCTTCAAAATAGCTCTTGAACCAGCCGCTCCGCTTCAGGGCCTGAATATAGCGCCAGGGGCGGTAGGGCATTTCCGGCACGGCCACTTGCGGGAGCCGGCGGCGAATCTCTGTCCGCTTATTATGGTCAATATCCACAAAAACAATTTCGTTCAGGGGCAAGCCCAGTTCTTGGCTTATATCCAATATGTTGTCGGCCGTTTTACGCCGGTTGGCCTTGAAAGCCGCGAAATCCGTGAGGGCCAGGGGCATGTTGGGCCAGTTCAGGAAGGGCAGGCGGGCGATATGAGGGTCGCCCGAGCTGCAAACGGCCAGTAAGAGGCCCCGCCGGGCCAAGGTCTTGAGCTGGCGCTGAAAGGCCAGATGGTCAAGAAAGATCAGCCCCTGCCAGCCGCGCCGCCCGTAAATATGACCTCCCGCGCCGGCCCTGACTGATGTCAACAGGGGGCCGGGCCTGAAACTGATATCGCCGGCGGCGGCCCGCCCGTCCCAGAGAAGGCCATCCGGCTCCAGAATCAACAATTTCCGCCCGGCCAGCTCGGGCGGGGCCGGTTCGGCCTCGGTCGGCTCCGGCCGGGCCCAAGCCGGCCTGGTTTCGGTTTCAACAGCCGGCCGGCCCCGACCCAAATAGATAGTCTGGGCGGAACCGTGGGATATTTTTTCCAAGGCCCGGATATCCTGTAAAGGGTTGCCGCGCAGGCTCAGAGTGCGCAGCTTGACCAGGCTGGGCAGATCTGGCAGGGCGGTTATTTCATTACTATTCAAGTCCAGGTTCCATAAGGCTCCCAAGCCGGCCAGGGGCGAAATGTCTCGAATCCGGTTGTCCGCCAGGTCCAGGTTCCCCAAGGCTGATAAGCGGGCCAGGGGGCCCGGGTCTTGAACCAGGTTGTCCTTCAGGTCCAGGTTCTTCAAGGCCGAAAACAAAAGGGCCAGGGAACTTAGGTCTTGAACATCGTTGTGGGCCAGGTCCAGCCATTTCAAAGAGAAGAGACCGCTCAGAGGGGCCAGGTCTTCGATTCGGTTGCCCTTCAGGTCCAGGTTCCATAAGGCTCCCAGGTCGGCCAGGGGCCGGAGGTCTTGAATCCTGTTGTCGCCTAAATCCAGGATACGAAGCTCGGTCAGCCGGGCCAGGGGCGATATATCCATGATTTGGTTGGCGGCCAGTTCCAGCCAGGTCAGGGCGGTGAGGCCGGCCAAGGGCGCGAGGTCGGCGAGGCGGTTGTGCGAGAGTTCCAGTTCCCGCAGCTTGGCCAGCCCGGTCAGGGGGGCTAGGCCGCCTATCAGGTTGTCGTTCAGATACAGGGTTTTCAGGGCGGTGAGGCCGGCCAAAGGGGCCAGGTCACTAATTTCATTTTCGTTCAAAGCCAGGGTTTTCAAGGCGGTGAGGCCGGCCAGGGGCCCGAGGTCACTTATGGCGTTGTCGGAAACGAAAAGTTCTTTTAAGGATTTCAGCCCGGCCAGGGGGGCCAGGTTGCGGAGCCGGTTGTCGCGCAAGTCCAATTCTTTCAAAGCGGCGAGGCTGGCCAGGGGGGCCAGGTCGCGGACCTGGTTGCCGCTTACGGAAAGCCTTTTCAAGCCGGACAGAGCGCTTAAGGGGCCAAGGTCACTAATCTGGTTGTAATCAATTTCCAGGTTTTCCAGGGCGGCCAGGCCGGCCAAGGGCTCCAGGTCGCTGATTTCGTTTCCGTTCAAATTCAGCCGCTTCAAGGCAGCCAGGCCGGCCAGGGGCTCCAGATCCTGGATTTTGTTAGAGGACAAATCCAATTCCTCCAGGGCGCTCAGGGCGGCCAAGGGCGCCAGGTTTATCAGGCCCAGGCGCCAGAGATTCAGTTTTTTTACCGCGCTCAGGCCGGACAAGGGGGGGGGTTTACTGGTTTTTCGGCTGCCGGAAAAAATCAGTTCTTCCAGCGAGGCCGGGCCGGCCAAAGCCTGGCGGTGGTCCAGAACGTCCAAGTCGAGAACCAATTTCCTTAAAGCGGTCAAACCGGCCAAGAGGTCCAGCCGTTTGAGTTTTTTGAGGCCCTCCGTCCCTGGCAGGCATGTAAGGTTGCCCGAGAGGTAAAGCTCGGTCAGCCGCCCCTCTTTGGCCACAAGACCACAGCCGACGACCGCGCCGGATTCCAGGAAAACCCAATTAAGGTTCGGTTCGGTCCGCTACCAGTCGCTATAAAGGGCTTTGTCCAAAGCTCGCTTCAGGCCGCTTTCCTTATAAAAGGCCTTGAGAATCTCCACATCCGCCGGATGGGTCACCCGGGACCAATTCCTATACCTGTCTTTGGGCGGCGGGCTGGGGCGTTTTGGCTCTTCCGCCTCCGGGCCGTCAGGCTGGCGGGCCGCGGCCGCCTCCCGGGTTTCTTCCGCTTCGGCCTCGGGCTCATCATCACTATCGCAATAGTCCACACAGCCTGAGACCTGCAAGTGAATATAAAATTCGGCCGAGGCCAGGGCGGTCAGCAAAGCCTCCGGCCAAGGCCTCGGCCAGGGATGCGAGGAATGCGGAAAAATGTCACGAAGGGAAGTCAAGATGCCTTGGCCGCCACAGGCCCGGCCCCGGGGGATGCTCACCCGGCCGGGCCGGCTGAAATCCCAATCCAATCCCAGGGCGCCCGGGCCGCAATTTTCATAAATGGCTTTAAGCTGCGCCGCCTGGGCCGCATCGGTGACGATGAACTTTTTCGCATCGTCCGTTTGCCAGACAAAGACCCGGCCTTCCATGAGGCCGATCATGTGGGCCGTGCCTCGGCTTTGGCCGTCCCAGACGGCCACCCCGAAATCGGCGTAGGCGGCCATTTCGATATTGCGCCTGGGGCCGGCCTGGCGCCCCAGTTCAGCCCGGCGGGCCGGGAACAGCTTCACGGGCAGGTTATGCTTTTCGGCATAGGCCAGGGCCAGGGTATCCACACCCAAGGCGCAGCCGCTGACTATTTCGGTGGCCCGGCCCAAAACGCTCGAAGCTTCCATGGCCTCTTCCACTTCCTCCAGGCGGTCGATGCCGCGGCTGCCGAAAATAACGACTTTCATGGCGCTCCTCCTTCTTTGATTCCGGCTGAATTTTAAGCTGGAATCATTATAAAGCGGGCATACGACAGATCATGTCGTCCGGCCCCGGCCTATAATCCTGGCTTCATCCATCAGTATCTTCCAGTTCTACGCCTAAAGACCCGGCGGCTTCAAAATAGTTGTTCAGCCAGCCGCCCCGCTTAAGGGCCTGGATATAGCGTCCGGGGTCGTCGGGCAGTTCCGGCACGGCCACTTCCGGGAGCCGGCGGCGAACCTCCATACGCTGGTTCCGGTCGTTATCCACAAAAACCATTTCCCTAAAGGGCAAGCCCAGTTCCCTGCTTATATCCAATATGTTGTCAGCTTTTTCCCGCCAGTTGGCCTTGAAAGCCGCAAAATCACCCAGGGCCAGGGGCATATCGCCCCGGGTCTGGAAGGGCAGGCGGGCGAGATGAGGGTCGTTCAAGCTGCAGACAGCCAGGAGCAGGCCTTGCCGGGCCAAGGCCTTGATCTGGCGTTGAAAGGCCAGATAGGCCCGGCCATCCCGGCCGTAGCGGCGCCCGAAATAGATTTGACAATCGGCGGCCTGCCCACCCCAGAGAGTGCCGTCCAGGTCCAGAATCAATAATTTTCGCGGTTCCGTCGGGGCGGCTTCCGGCCCGGTCGGTTCCGGCCGGGTTTGGCTTACCATGGCCGACCGGCCCCGCCGCAAAAAGATGTCCTGGGCCGAGCGGCTGATTTTTTCCAAGGCCCGGATATCCTGTAAAGGGTTGCCGCCCAAGCTCAGACTCTCCGTTACGCTCAGACCGGGCAGGTCCGGCAGGGCGGTTATTTCATTGTTTTCCAAATTCAATTCTACCAGGGCGGTCAAGCCGGCCAGGGGCGACAGGTCGCGCACCCGGTTGTTAGCCAGGTTCAGAACTTCCAAGGCCGATAAGCCGGCCAGGGGGGCCAGGTCTTCGATCTGGTTGCTGTCCAGATCCAGGATCTTCAAGTAACCAAGGCCGGCCAGGGGCCGGAGATCGTTAACCCTGTTATAGCTTAAACACAGGTGATGAAGTTCGGTCAGCCGGGCCAGGGGCTCCAGAGAGATAATTTGGTTGGCCTCCAGTTTAAGCTCGGTCAGGGCGGTGAAGACGGCCAGCGGTGAAAGGTCGGTCAGACGGTTGTGCGACGCTTCCAGTTTCTTCAGGGCGGTGAGGCCGGCCAAAGGCTCCAGGTCACCGACCTGGTTGTCGCCCAGCCATAAGGCTTCCAAGGCGGTCAGGCCGGCCAAGGGCCTAAGATCGCTGATTTCATTTTCGCACAGCTCAAGCCGCTTCAAGGAAGCCAGGCCGGCCAGGGGCGAAAGGTCACGGATTTGATTACCGCTCAAGTTTAATTCTTCCAAACCGGTCAGGCCGGCCAGGGGCGAAAGGTCGTCGATCTGGTTGTTGTGTAAGTCCAGTTTTTTCAAGGCGGTCAACCCAGCCAAGGGGGCCAGGTCATGGACTTTGTTGTCAGGCAGGGAAAGTGTTTTTAATTCGGTCAGGCGGCTAAGGTGGCCAAGAGTCAGGGGGCCAAGAGCCATGAACCGGTTGCCGTCAAGTTCCAAATCTTCCAGGGCGGCTAGACCGGTCAAGGGCTCCAGGTCGCTGATTTTATTGTAGCGCAAATCCAGCCGCTTTAAGGAAGCCAAGCCGGCCAGGGGCTCCAGGTTCTGTAGTATGACGTTATCAGGCAAATTCAATTCCTCCAGGGCGGTCAGCGTGGCCACAGGGGCCAGGCTTTTCAGGCTCAGGCGGCTGAGGTCCAGTTTTTTCAACCTGGCCAGACCGGAGAAAGAAGGGAGTTGGCTGGTTTTCCGGCTGCCGCGCAAAATAAGTTTTTCCAGCGAGGCGGGGCCGGCCAGGGGCCGGCCATCGGCCAGCCAATCCAAGTCTAGGGACAATTCCCTTAAAGCGGTCAAGCCGGCCAGGAGATCGAGGCGTTTTAGCCCTTTGATATCCGCCCGGTCCTTGAATCTGAGCAGGTTAAGTTCGGTCAGTCGCCCTTCCAGGGCTCCCAGCCCACAGCCGACGACCGCGCCGGATTCCAGGAAAATCCAATTATTCAACGGGTCGGCCAGCAACTCGGCGTCAAAATTATGTAATTCCTCCAACGTCCGCTTTAGGCCGCTGTCCTGATAAAAAACCTTTAGGACTTCCGCATCTGTAGGATCAGTCACCTGGTCCCAGTCCTTATACGGGTCTTTGGTCGGCGGGCCTGGCCTTTCCGCCTCCGGGCCGTCGGCCGGGCGGGCGGCGGTCGCCAGCGCCTCTTGGCTTTCTTCGGTCTCCGGGGCGGAAGAAGGCTCGTCGCAACGGCCCTCACCACAGAACAAATGAATATCAAAATCGGCCGAGGCCAGGGCGGCCGGCAAAGCCTCCGGCCAGGGCCGAGGCCAGGAACAGGGTTTCAAGTTAAGGTAGTTCAAGAAGCCATGGCGGCCCCCGGCCTCAGCCTGAGGGAGGACCACCCGGCCGGGCCGGCTGAAATCCCAGGCCAAAACCTGGGCCTCCGGGCCGCAATTATCATAAATGGCTTTCAGCGCCGCCACCTGGGTCGGTGCGGTGATGACGAGCCTTTCCGAATCGTCCACATCGTCCACGCGCCAGACGAAGACCCGGTCTTCCATAAGGCCTATCATATGGGCCGTGCCGGGGCTTTGGCCGTCCCAGACGGCCACCCCGAAATCGGCGTAGGCGGCCATTTCAATATTGCGCCTGAGGCCGGCATCTAGCCCAAGTTCATCCCAGCGGGCCGGAAACAGCTTCACGGGCAGGTTATGTTTTTCGGCATAGGCCAGGGCCAGGGTATCCACACCTGCGGCGCAGCCGCTGACGATTTCGGTGGTCCGGGGTAAAACGCCCGAAGCCTCCACGGCCTTTTCCACTTCCTCCAGGCGGCCGATGCTTCCGCTGCCGAAAATAACGACTTTCATGGCTATACTCCTTACTGCGGTTTGGGCTGAATTACAAGCTGGAACCATTATAAACCGGGCAGGCGACAGATCATGTCGTCTCGACCGGCCCGGTTTCAGAAAGGCCGGGGCCGGCTTCAAAGCGACGTAATCTGTCGCCTGCCGGGCGTATAATATCTTCAGCTTGAAAGCCAAGCCAGGCCGGGGGCCGGTAACTGTGGTATAATTTCCCAATTTTAAATACCGGAGGCGCTGACATGAGCCAAAAAAAACTTAAGGAAAAACGGGTTGTCATTATCCTTCCGGCGCAGGTGGCCGCCTTGAAGGCCATATATGACGGCCTGGGCCCGGAGGCCGAGAAACTAGGCTGGGATTTCAGTAAACCCGGCCAAGTGATCTTGCCTAAAAATCAGGTTGAAAGCCGGGACGGCTGCTTGACTGGTTTGAAGTTGACCGCTTCGCTTCAAGGGAATTGGTTTTGGTCGAACGATTTTTTAAACGCCTTGGTCGAGGCTAATTTTCGCCTCACCCTGCGGTCAAGCGCCTCGACATGGTGCGCTGCAGCAAATGAATTTGACGAACCGGATGAGAACGGCAATGAGTTTGACGAAGAGGATGATAACTGGAATTATATTGTGCGTGACCCGGACGAAGAGGCGAGCCTCAAAGCCATTTATGAAAAAATCACCCCGGCCGCCCGATGCGACAAAAAAATTGTTTTCACCGCCAAGGGCACGGCCCGTACGGATTCGAGCGTAGTCATCACCAGAGCCGGCCGGGTGGCGCGTTTGGATCTCTTCTGCGTCGGGCTGTCCGACTTAAGGCCGCTGGCTGGCTTGACAGCTTTGACTGAACTGGATATTAGCGGCAACCGGGTCAGCGACCTTAAGCCTTTGGCCGGCTTGAGCGCTTTGACTGA